>MDTC01201871.1_pt1 | contig 37694 bp, 35 predicted proteins | sample 811181 | NCBI WGS metagenome assembly MDTC01 (sample SAMN05326644, study PRJNA326480) | marine metagenome | isolation source: seawater | place: Pacific Ocean: North | collected 2011
GCCTTGATTGCCCTGAGTACCTCGGCTCGCGCTCCACCTTTACCCTCGGCCAGTTCGGCGGTCATAACGGTCGCGCGCTGCGCACCGGCGATGTGTTGGCGCTGGCGCAGAGCGCATCCACTGGGCCGGCGCTGAGCCCGGATCAGGCCGCCCTGCCGGACATCGGCTCGCAGTGGTCGCTGCGGGTGATTTATGGCCCCCACGGCGCGCCAGACTTTTTTACCGACGACAATATCCAGCAGTTCTTCAGTACCGACTGGGAAGTGCATTACAACTCCAGCCGCACCGGCGTGCGCCTGATCGGCCCCAAACCGCAGTGGGCACGTCAAAGTGGCGGCGAAGCGGGCATGCATCCGTCCAATATTCACGACAACGCCTACGCCTTTGGCACGGTGGATTTCACCGGCGATATGCCGGTGATTCTCGGCCCGGACGGCCCCTCGCTGGGCGGCTTTGTCTGTCCGGCCACGGTGATTACCGCCGACCTGTGGAAACTCGGCCAGTTGCGCGCCGGGGACACGCTGCGCTTTGTGCCGGTCAGCGTTGACGCGGCGGTGGCGGCTGAGCGCTGCCAGAAGGCCTTTTTCGCCAGTGAGGAGCTTGGCGATAGCGCCGCTGCTGCCGAATCCGCGGCGCCGGTCTCTGTCGAGGCGCTGCCGTCGCCCATCGTGCAACGCCTCAGCGCGGACGAGGTAGGCGATGAGGTGGTTTATCGCCTGGCGGGCGATCACTTCCTGCTGGTGGAATACGGCCCGCTGGAGCTGGATATTCGCCTGCGCTTTCGCGCCCATGCGCTGATGCAGGATTTGCAGCAGACACCATTGCCGGGGCTGCGTGAACTCACGCCGGGCATTCGCTCACTGCAACTGCATTACGACGCGCAGCAATTGCCGCTGCGTGAGCTGCTGGACGAGCTGGCGCGCCGCGAACGGCGTTTATCGCAGCGCTTGGATTCCCTGCACGTGCCATCGCGCACGGTGTGGCTACCGCTGAGCTGGGACGACGAGGCCTGCCAGTTGGCAGTGGACAAATACCAGCAGTCGGTGCGCGCCAATGCGCCCTGGTGCCCGAGTAATCTGGAATTTATCCGCCGCATCAATGGTCTCGACAGCATTGCCGAGGTCAAGGATATCGTCTTCGACGCCGCCTATCTGGTGATGGGGCTGGGCGATGTGTATCTGGGGGCGCCGGTCGCCACGCCGGTCGATCCGCGTCACCGCTTGGTGACCACCAAATACAATCCGGCGCGTACCTGGACCGCAGAAAACTCGGTGGGTATCGGCGGCTCTTATCTCTGTGTGTACGGCATGGAAGGGCCGGGCGGTTACCAGTTTGTCGGCCGCACTCTGCAAATGTGGAATCGCTACCGCCGCACGGCCGCGTTTACCGAGCCCTATCTGCTGCGCTTCTTCGATCAGATTCGCTTCTACGAAGTCAGCCACGATGAACTCACGCAAATCCGTCGTGATTTCCCGCTGGGCGATTACCCGCTGCGCACTGAGGAGGGCGAGTTTTCGCTGGCGGAGTACGAAGCGTTTACTGCGCAGCACGCGGCGGAAATCGATGCCCATACTCGCCGCCGAGAGGAGGCCTTCGACGACGAGCTGGCGCGCTGGCATGCCGATGGTCAGTTCCACTACGAGGCACCGGAGGTCGAGGTCAGTGACGATACGCTGGTGATTGGCGACGACGATATTGTGGTGGACAGCTCGGTGGCGGGCAGCGTTTGGCAGCTTAATGTGGCCGAGGGCGATACCGTTGAAGCCGGGCAGTGCGTAATGCTGCTGGAGTCGATGAAGATGGAAGTCGCCGTGCTGGCCAGCCAGCCGGGCCGGGTGAAAACGGTGGTGGTGAAAGCCGGCGGCCGCGTCAGTGCCGGTCAGCCGCTGTTAATTCTGGAAGGGGAGAGCGACCAATGACATTGCCCACACTGAGTCGCCGCAGCCTGCATCAGGCCTACCGTGATGGCAGGCTGACACCGCGCAAGCTGATGGCCGAAATTGCCGCGCGCTGCGACGCGCTCAACGACCACAATATCTGGATTTACCGCCTCAGCGCGGCGGAGCTGGAGCCGTATCTGCAAACACTGGACGGGCACCGTCCCGACAGCCTGCCGCTGTTCGGCCTGCCCTTTGCCATCAAAGACAATATCGATCTGGCGGGGGTGCCGACCACGGCGGCCTGCGACGCCTTCAGTTATACCCCCTCGCAATCGGCGACGGTGGTGCAAGCGCTGATTGCCGCCGGGGCGATTCCGGTGGGCAAAAGTAACCTCGACCAGTTTGCCACCGGGCTGGTGGGCACCCGCTCGCCCTGGGGCGCCTGTAAAAACAGTGTCGACCCCGACATGATCAGTGGCGGTTCCAGCTCTGGCTCGGCGGTGGCCGTGGCCAAGGGGCTGGCCTGTTTCAGCTTGGGCACTGACACGGCGGGGTCGGGTCGTGTGCCCGCCTGCTTTAATAATCTGGTGGGGCTCAAGCCCAGTATCGGCCTGTTGTCGGCCACGGGGATGGTGCCCGCCTGCCGCTCTTTGGACTGCATGACAGTGTTTGCACTGAATGTGGATGACGCCCACGCGGTGCTGTCGGTGGCTGAGGGTGAGGACGCCAGTGATGCCTACAGCCGCGCCAACCCCTTCGGCAACCGTTCCCGCCATTACGGACGACACTCCGGCAAATTGCGCCTGGGCGTGATGCCAGCGGAACAACTCGCCTTTTTCGGTCACGCGGGCTACGAGCAGGCCTATCAGCAGAGCCTTGCGGCGCTTGCCGAGGATGATGAGATCGAGCTGATCGAGGTGGATATGTCGGCCTTTCTCGATGCCGCCAAACTCCTCTATGAAGGCCCCTGGGTGGCGGAGCGCTACCTTGCCTGCTCACCGCTGATTGAGGAGCAGCCCGACGCGCTGCTGCCGGTCACCCGAACGATTATCAGCGGCGGTGCAGCGCCGTCAGCGCGGGATGCCTTCTCTTTTCAGTATCGTTTAAAAGCCTTGCGCAAACTGGCGCAGGCCACGCTGGATTCGGTGGATGCCCTGCTCACACCCACCGCGCCGCGGCCCTATTCGATTGCTGAGCTGGACGCTGACCCCATCGCCCTGAACAGCAATACCGGCTACTACACCAACTATATGAACCTGTTTGACCTCTGCGGTTTGGCGCTGCCTACGGCGTTTACCGACGACGGTTTCCCCTTTGGCCTGACGCTGGTTGCCGAGGCCTTTGGCGACCGCAAGCTGCTGTCGATTGGTAACCGTCTGCAACAGCGTTTTGCCCTGCCGCTGGGCGCGGAAAAGCGTGCTTTTGAAGCGCTTTCCGAGAATGCTTCGACAGCGGCCGAGCGGGTGGACGTGGTGGTTTGCGGCGCCCATCTGGACGGTCAGCCCCTGAACTGGCAGCTTCGCGAGCGCGGCGCCAGTTTGCAGTGCTGCACGCAGTCAGCCCCTGATTACCAACTCTATGCCTTGCCCGGTGGGCCGCCGTTGCGTCCGGCCATGGTGCTGGCCGAGTCCGGCCAGGGGCAGGCGATCGAGGTGGAGGTCTGGTCCATGCCATTGGCCGAGTTCGGCAGTTTTGTGGCGGGGATTCCCGCGCCACTGGGTATTGGCAAAGTACGGCTGGCCGACGGACGGTTCTGCAGTGGCTTTATCTGCGAGCAATCGGGGATTCGCGGCGCGACGGATATCAGCTATTTTGGCGGCTGGCGGGCCTACCTCCGCAGCCTGTAACGTGGCAGCATGGCGTTTTTGTCGTCATGGCTGAACCATGTTGGAAAGCTGGAAAGATTACTGCCCCTACTGCGGTGAGCGCATCGAGCTGCTGATCGACCCGAGCCTGGCAGGGGAGCCGTACGTTGAAGACTGCGAGGTCTGCTGTCGCCCCATGCGCGTCAGCGTGAGCGATGGCGATACGCCACTGGGTGCTGATAGCTGGGCGCAGGCGATAGACGAGCTGCCCGCGTCAGCGTCCGAATCCGGTTTGCAGGTTCAGCTCCAGCGTGAAGATGAGGTGTAAACATGCCCGCTGAACTGCACGCCATACAGGCCGATATCTGTCAGCTTGAGGTCGATGCCATTGTTAATGCCGCCAATAACAGCCTGCTGGGCGGAGGCGGTGTCGACGGGGCGATTCACCGGGCGGCGGGCCCGGAACTGTTGAGCTTTTGTCGCGGCTTGCAGGGCTGCGCGACCGGCGATGCCAAGGTCAGTCCGGGTTTTGCATTAGCCGCCAGATATATCATTCACACGGTGGGGCCAGTGTGGCGCGGCGGTGATCAGGGCGAGGCAGAGCTGCTGGCGAGTTGCTACCGGCGCTGTGTTGACGAAGCCAAGGCGCTGGACCTTGCCACGCTGGCGTTTCCCGCCATTAGTTGTGGCGTTTACGCTTACCCCCATGATCAGGCCTGCCGAATTGCGGTGTCGGCCCTGCGCGATGCCTTGGGTGAGCCGGGCAGTCTTAGAGAGATATATCTCGTTGCCTTCAGTGCAGACATGTTGGCGCAGTGGCAGCAGGCACTGGCGTGCGGTTAGCTGTTAGTCGCGTCCCATGGCTTTCAGCAAACTCTCTTCGGTTTGTGGGCCGGTCAGCACCGCGTGCAACTCGCCGTTGGGGGAGAGCACATACGTAGTTGGCAATACACGGGGGCGTTCCTGTGCCAACAGTTCTGCCGGATCAGCCATCATACTGGCGAACTGAATATCCAGCTCGGCGATGGCGTCCTGCAGTTCCTGACCTTGCAGACGGTCGTAATTGGCCCCGAAAACATCGATGTCTGCATGTTCGGCATTGAGCGTGTTGAGCTCCGGGATTTCATCGCGGCAGGGGCCGCACCAGGTCGCCCAGTAATTGATCAGCACCCAGTTCCCGGTGTTCGGCAAACCCTCCGATGCGGTCTCGCTGCGACCACAGGCCAGCAGAATGGCGCAGCTGAGAATGAGCACAAGTGAACGCAGTTTTATCATTTCCGATTCCAAATGGTTGCCAGCAGTGCGCTGTGTATAATGTCGCTCATCTTTTATTACGCAGGATGAGCCATGTCTGTTTACACCCTCTACCACAATCCCCGCTGTTCCAAGTCGCGTCAAACGCTGCAGTTGTTGGAAGAGCGCGGCATTGCGCCGGAGATTGTGCTGTATCTTGAAAACAGCCCCGACGCCGAGACTCTGCGCGGCCTGTTGAGCAAGCTCGGCATCTCGGCGCGGCAATTGTTGCGCAAGGGCGAGGCAGAATACAAGGAGCGGGGGCTGGCAGATGAGTCGCTGAGTGAGGCGGCGTTGATTCAGGCAATGGTCGACGCGCCGAAGTTGATTGAGCGCCCGATCGTGGTTCGCGGCGATCGAGCTGTACTGGGCCGCCCGCCGGAAAATGCTCTTGAGCTGATCGATTGACGGAGAGCCGATATGGCAGAGCAGCCGTATATTCTGGTGTTGTACTACAGTCGCCACGGCGCGACGCGATGTCTTGCCGAGCACATTGCCCGCGGGGTGGAGCAGGCGGGTATGGAGGCGCGGCTGCGCACAGTGCCGTCGGTGTCGACGGACTGCGAGGCGGTAGCGCCGGATATTCCCGACAGTGGCCACCTCTATGCCACGGAAGAGGATCTGCGCGATTGCGCCGGGCTGGCGCTGGGCAGCCCGACCCGTTTCGGCAACATGGCCGCCGCGATGAAATATTTCCTCGATGGCACTTCATCGCTGTGGATGAGCGGTGCCTTGATCAATAAGCCGGCGGCGGTATTTACCTCGTCTGCGAGTTTGCACGGTGGGCAGGAAAGTACGCTGTTAACCATGATGATTCCGCTGCTGCATCACGGCATGGTGATCGCCGGCTTGCCCTATAGCGAGTCTGCGCTGAACAGTACGGAAACAGGCGGCACACCCTACGGTGCCAGCCATGTTGCCGGCGCCAGTGGTCGCGATGTAGATGAAACTGAATTAGCCCTGGCGCGGGCGCAGGGCAAACGCCTGGCGACGCTGGCGCAACAACTGGGCTCAAGGGCCCGTTAAGGAAGTCGATATGTCTGTTCAACAGCGCGCCGCAATCAGTGGCGCTGTGATGAAAGTAGTGTATGTGGGGTTGTTGATTTCCCTTACCCTCAGCACCTGGGTTTGGGTGCAGGAAGGGCGTCAGCCCAGTATTACCATCTGGGTGGTACGTGAACTGCCCATGCTGCTGTTCATCAGTGCGGTATTCCGCGAGCAATTGAAGGGCCTGGCCTGGCTGTGTTTTCTCAGCCTGTTGTATTTTGCAATGGCGGTAACAGAAGCCATGTCGCCCTTTGCCATATGGTTTAACTACATTGAGCTGGCGCTGGTGGTACTGCTGTTTTGCAGCACTATGGCGTTTATTCGCTGGCACGCTCAAGCGCAACGCAGTCACGGCCAGGATGCCGCGTAAACAGGAGTAGGTATGAGTCAGAAAAACCGCGGTTTCTTTTCCCGCATGTTGGCGGTGATCGATGCGATGCGTCGCTGGATCGTGAACCTGCTGTTTCTGTTCTTTTTCGGCTTCATGCTGTTCAGTCTGTACAACGCCTTTCGCATCGATGTTCCCGGCGGCGGCGCGCTGGTGCTGATGCCCGAAGGAAACGTGGTCGAGGAATACACTGCGGTTGATGCGCTGACGCAACTCAGTGCGGACGGCCAGCCTCAGGAGACCCTATTGCAGGACCTGATTGATGCGGTGGATTACGCGAGGGAAGACAGCAGTATCAAGGTCATGCTGTTGCTGCTGGACGATCTTCAGCATATTGGGATGGCCAAGGGACTGGAACTCGGTGAGGCGTTGCAACGCTTTCGCGAGTCAGGCAAAGAGATTGTCGCCATGTCCGGCAGCTACGATCAGGACAGCTATCTGCTGGCGGCGAATGCCGACCGCGTGCTGGTCCACAATATGGGCGGTGTCTCGATTGAAGGCTTTTCCGTGGTGCGCAACTACCTGCGTGATGCCTTGGAAAAGCTGAAAGTGACGATGCACGTATTCAAGGTTGGCAGCTACAAATCGGCTGTTGAACCGCTGCTGCGCAACGATATGTCGGAGGAGGCCCGCGAGGCCAACCGCGGTTGGCTGGAGCCGCTGTGGGATCTGTATCGCGACCGCATTGTGGCGGCGCGCAATATCACCGTTAACGACTTCGATTATTACGTCAATAACATCGACCGTGTGCTGGCGGGCAGCGGTGGCGACGCCGCGCAGGCCGCGCTGGATTATGGTCTGGTGGATGGCATTGTCAGCCGCCCCACGCTGAGCAATATGATGGCGGAGCAGGTTGGCTGGGACGAAGACGGTTACTTCAATCAGGTTTACTACCGCAACTATCTGCGCTTCAAGCGCGCGGTGAACCTGCCGAATAATGATGCCGGTGTGGGCGTCATTATCGCCAGTGGGAATATTGTTGATGGCGATCAGCCGCCGGGAACCATCGGCGGCGACAGTCTGGCGAGACTGGTGCGTCAGGCACGTCTGGACAATAAGCTGAAAGCCTTGGTACTGCGTGTCGACAGTGGCGGCGGTTCCGCATTTGCCTCGGAAGTGATTCGCGCGGAGCTGGAAGCCCTGCAACAGGCTGGTAAACCGCTGGTGGTGTCGATGAGCAGCATGGCGGCATCCGGTGGCTATTGGATTGCGGCGGGGGCCGATGAAATCTGGGCCAGTCCGGCGACCCTGACCGGATCGATCGGCATTTTCGGTGCTTTCCCCACGGCAGAGAGACTGCTGGAAGACCTGGGTGTTCACACTGACGGAATCGGCACGACTGCGGTAGCGGGCAAACTGCGTGTCGACCGGCCTCTCGACCCGATTGTCGCCCGAGCCATTCAGCGCGGCATTGAGCACGGTTATCAGCGTTTCATCAACGTGGTAGCGGAAGGGCGCGGCAAGTTACCTGAGCAGGTGAAGCCTATCGCGGAGGGCCGGGTCTGGAGCGGTATGGATGCCCACGAACTGGGACTGGTCGATCGCCTTGGCGGTTTGGATGGTGCCATCACCTCGGCCGCACAGTTGGCGGGTTTGTCTGATGACAGCCACCGTGTGCTTCGCTTGCCCCTGAGTCCAGAGGAAGAGTTGCTGCGTTGGATTATGGAAGCCGGCGTTGTCAGCAGTCAGTGGCTGCCCGCTTCTGTATCGACGTTGCTGCAGCAGTGGCTGCCCAGTGTGAAGGCGCTGCCGGTGCTCAACGATCCCCGCGGTGTTTACGCGCAATGCCTGCTCTGCGCAGCGCCCTGACCACGATGGGGCAATCGCCCCATCGTTCTTATTGCCGAATGCGCCCGCTTATCACATGCATTTTCTTGAAGTGGGGTTGAGACTTACTCGGTCCCGCTGACTTGCGGATAGTGCTGGCGCCAGGCCTCAAAGCCGCCGTCCATGCTGTAAACCTCGGTGAAGTCTTTCTCGACAAAAAACTGCGCTGCGCTTTGACTGCTGTTGCCGTGATAGCAATAGATAATCAGAGCCTGGTCGGGATCGGCGGCCTCGATAAACGCCTGAAGATTGTCATTGCGAAGATGGCTGGCACCTTCGATATGACCCAACTGGTAGGACTGCTCGTCGCGAATATCGGCCAGCTGTGCGCCCTCTGTCAGCAATTGCTGGGCTTCGTCGATGGAAATACGTTTGAAGTTCATGGTCTCGGGGCTCGGGAAAAAAGCGTAGGGTAGCGCGGTGTTGACCGCGCTGCCACTGAGATTGCCATCAGGATGGGTTAGCGGGCAGGGCGTGGGACTGGTGTTGATCCTCGTCCTCAGGCTTACCGTCCGGCGTATGACTCGCCTCCAGATCTCGGCCTTTGCCGATCAGGGCATGGAAGTCTTCCAGCACAATGTACATACAGGGAATCAGTACCAGGGTGATGACCGTGGCGAAGATAATACCGAAGCCGAGTGATACCGCCATCGGAATGACAAACTGCGCCTGCAGGCTGTCTTCCATCAACATCGGCAGCAGACCGAAGAAGGTGGTCAGCGACGTTAACAGAATGGCGCGGAAGCGTTTGCAGCCCGCATCGACCACCGCTTGCATAATCGGCGTACCGCGTTTCACCGCCGCATTGACGAAGTCGACCATAATCAGACTGTCATTGACCACCACCCCGGACAGGGCGATAACGCCGAAGAACGACAGCATGCTGAACGCGAGGTCGGTGACAATGTGACCAAACACAGCGCCGATGATCCCAAACGGGATGACCCCCATAATAATCAGCGGCTGCATATACGAGCGCAGCGGCACCGCCAGCAGCGCATAGATGCCGAACAATGCCAGTGCAAAGCCAACCATCAGGCTGTTCATCAGTGTGATGGTTTCCTCGCTTTCCCCGCTGAGTTTGATATCCAGTCCCGGATAGCGTTTCTGCATTTCCGGCAACAGCGTGGTGAGAATGGCTGAGGTGACTTTATTGGGTTCAACCCTCGCCTTGTCGGCCTGCGCGCTGACCGTGATAGAGCGCTCGCCGTCGATACGGGTCATGCTGGTGTAGGCGGGTTCGATGCTCAGCTTGGCGACGCTGCTCAGTGGCACGAAGGCGCCATCGTTGGAGCGGATATACATGTTTTGCAGGTCGGAAATGGCAGAGCGTTCCTCGCGAGGGAAGCGCACCATGACTTTCACTTCGTCATTGCCGCGCTGCACTCGCTGGGCCTCTGCCCCGTAGAAAGCATTGCGCACCTGCTGTCCCAGCGCTGCGGCGCTCAGTCCCAAGGTTTCGGCTTCCGGTTTGATTTGCAGGACGATCTCGTCTCGCAGCGCACTGGCCCCGTTGCGAATATCGTAAACGCCATCGTACTGGCGCAGGGCGTTTTCCACTTCACTTGCCGCGGCCGCAAGATCTTCCGCATGGCTGCTGCTCAGTTTGAGTGAAATCGCGGCGCCCATCTGCTGGTCGGCGATACTGACCGCGAGAATTTTGGCGCCGGGAATTTCACCGATCTGCTCGCGCCAGCGCCGGGCAATTTCGGCCCCATCGATGTCGCGCATTTCGTTTTTGGTGAGCTCGGCCATAAAGGTCACATGGCGGCCGCCGTTGCCGAACGCAGCGACATGGCTGACCAGTCGACGGTTTTCATCGCCCTCGTGTTCGGCCGCGTAGGCCTCATCAACGATGCGCAGGCTTTCGTCCATATGCTCAAAGGCGCGCCGGGTTTCCGCTTCCGGCGTGCCCTCGACCATTTCCAGGCTGGCCTGAACGAAGTCGCCCGGGACTTCCGGAATCATCACAAAACGCACGACGCCGCCAGCCACCAGGCCAACGGTGATAATCAGCATGGCGAGAAAGCCGGCAGCGGTGATGTAGCGCTGCCGGATGGCTTTCTCGATAAAGGGGCGATATACACCTTCTACAAAGCGCGTCAGCAACTCATTGGTTTTTGCCGGAATGCGGTCGAGTTTCTGCCATACCGGACCGGTGCCCGGCTTACTGTGGGCAAGATGCGCCGGCAGAATCCATTTGGATTCGATCAACGAGAACGTCAGGCAGAGAATGACGACCCAGCCAACCGCTTCCGGGAAGGTGGCGAAGACGCCGGTGGCAAACAGGGTGGGGGCAAAGGCCACAATGGTGGTCAGCACGCCAAAGGTGGCGGGGGTGGCTACTTTCAGCGCGCCCCGGATCACGGTATCGAGTGAGTGCCCGCGCTCTTCGGCTTCAGCATAGGCGCTTTCACCGATGATAATGGCATCATCGACCACGATCCCGAGCACCAGAATAAAACCGAACAGGCTGAGCATGTTCAGGCTGATATCGACAATCGGCATCAGGGCAAAGGTGCCGAGAAAGCAGATGGGCAGACCAACCATCACCCAGAATGCGAGCTTGATGTTAAGGAACAGGCTCAGCACGACGAACACCAGCAGTGCACCCATGCCGAGGTTGTCGATCATCATGTTCATACGGCCTTTCAGGTAGTAACTGATGTCGGCGAACTGCGACATCTGTACACCTTCAGGCAGTGTGGGGCGCTTGTTCTCTACATAGCGGGACACGGCATCGGCAACCTGAATCAGGTCCTGACTGCCCACTGAGAACACTTGCAGGCCCAGGCTGGGTTTGCCGTCGAAATAGGCAAAGCCATCCACTTCTTCGAAGCCGTCGTTGATATTGGCGATATCGCCAAGCGTTACACGAGTGCCGTCGGGGAAGCTGCGCAGCACCAGTCGCTCGAACTCGTGCTGCCGACGCGCCTGCCCCTGCGTGCGCAGGGAGATATTGCCATTGTTGGTTTTGATGGTGCCGCCGGGCAGGTCCCGCGACGAGGCGCGAATGGCGTCGGCGACATCGTTGAGCGTCAGGCCGTATTCCAGCAGCCGGTGCTCGGGAATTTCTATGCTGATTTCAAAATCCCGGGCACCGTTAATTTGTACATAGGCGATATCCGGGTCCTGCAGCATCTCCAGCTTCACCTGCTCGGCGAGGGCTTTCAGGCTGCGCTCGTCAAGGTCGCCATACAGCTCGACGTTAACGGTGTGATTCTGGATCTCCATGCGTTTAATAACGGGGCGCTCAGCCTGTTCAGGGAAGCTGACAATACCGTCTACCGCACTTTTGACTTCGTCCATCACGGCGAGGATGTCGTAGTCCTTGTAGATATCCAGCTTGATCGTGGCCAGGGACTCATCCGAGGTAGACTCAAAATCTTCAATCGCTTCGACGTCCTGCAGCGCTTCTTCGATCTTGAGTACCACGCCGTCTTCCACTTCCTCCGGCGTCGCGCCGGGATAGGGGACAGTGATGGTGATAATGTTGATTTCGAACTCGGGTTGCAGGGTGCGCTGTATGGCCAGCGCCGAGCCGATACCGACAAAGAGAATCACCACCATTAACAGGTTGGCGGCGACGCTGTTGCGGGCAAACCAGGGGATAATCCCTTTGTTCGTGTCGATGATTTCTTCCTGGCTCATCGCGCTTCAGACTCCTCGGCCAGTGCGCTGAGGCCGTCCGGACGGCTGCCGTCCAGCAATTCGCGGGTGGACACTTCGGTATTCACTTTCACCAACGTGCCACTGATGGCGTTTGGCACCGATGACAGGCAGATGCGATCGCCGTTTTCGAGACCTTCATAGACGTAGACCATTTTGCCTTCCGTACGCAGCGCTTTGATATCGCGGTTGCGCAGGCGCTCATTTTCATCCACTACCCAGAGTTGATTGCCGGTGCGAAGAATATGGCGGGGGACGGGAACCAGATCCGGGATTTCGCGGCCTTCGATATTGGCTTTTACGAAGGTGCCGTTGCGCAGCACTTCGCCCTCAGTGTTCAGGCGGTAGGGGTCTTCCACCGCGGCGACCACGAACAACACGCGGCTGCGTTCATCCAGCACACCCTCGCTGCGTACAATGCGTGCCGGCCAGCGGTTCCCCACATCGTCCTCCAGCACGACCCGAGGCTGTACGTCACCGTCGTGGGTACCGGGCAGCTCCAGATAGGGCAGGCGATCTGTGGGAATAGGCAGGCGCACCTCGGCAGTATTGACTGAGAACATCTGGCCGATAACGGAGCCGGCGCTGACGAATTGCCCCAGGTCGACCTGTCTTGCTTTGATCATGCCGTGGTAGGGTGCCCGGATTTGCGTGCGGGCCAGATTGATACCTGCCTGCCGGCGATCGGCCAGCGCCGAGTTCAGTCGGGCCTTGGCTTCATTTAGCTGGGGCAGGCGAAGAGACAGCGCCTTCGCTTCTTCGCTGACATGCTTGCGGGGGTACTTTCGCAGATCTTCCTTGGCGACGGCGGCGCGGCCTTTTTCCTGCACGAGGTTGCTGTGTGCGGTGGCGACAGAGGCCTCTGCCCGTTTAAGCTCGGCGCGGTAGTTGCGGTCATCGATCGCCAGCAGGATCTCCCCTTTGTCCACCAGGCCGCCGTTTTCGAAGTTCGGCGATACCCGCATGACCTGTCCCGAAACTTCAGCGACCAGATTCGTTTCAGTGTGGGGCTGCACCGTGCCCTGGCTTTGAACATTGATGGTCAGCGGCTGCTTCTCGGCCACGGCCACATCAATAATCAAGGTGTGGGGCACGATCTCGCTCTGCTGAGGAGCGGGACGCAGGGCAAACAGGATAAGGGCGATGACAATCGCGACAACAGTAATGACTACGACCGCGAGGGCCTGTTTGGGCGGTTTTTGCAAAACGGCAATCTCTTTATGGGTTTGCTTAGCGCAATAGCTGTTGTGAGGCCTCTAATGACGCACCCCACAGTGAGAGCGTCATTCTAGCCTTATCTACCATCAATCTGTGTGAAAACTTGGTAACGCTATGTTTATTCTGCGCTAATTACCTGTGGTTGCACCGATGGGGATTGTTGGCGACCATTCCTGCCACTCATCGCGTGCACGTTTGTGCAGGTGATAGTGCTGGCCAGATGTCGCTTGGGCGGCAAGAGGCTGTTCCTCGCTGCTGCCCGGAGGCGTGGCGAAGGCGATGCCTCCGGCAATGAGCGACTCCACCGAGCTGCTGCGCACGGCCGCGCCGCTGAACAGACCGAATTCCACGGAGACTCCGCTGGCATTCCAGAAACGGCTGTTGGCCCTGACCAAGGTCGCATAGCGCGGCTCGATATTAATGTGGATCAGCGCATTGCGGGCGTCTGTCGACAGCTCCACCCCGAATACCTCTCCTACGGGGATATCCCGGTAATAGACTTTGACCCCTTCTTTTATCGAGCCGCGTTGCTCAGCACTGAGCACTAGATTCAGGCCCTTGGCAGGCGCGGGTTGGCGCGGTGGCCGTTCGAGGCCGACAAAGCTGGTCTGGGTCTCGCCGCTGCCGGGTAGCACGCTGATATAGGCGCCGGTCAGCAGGGTTTCAATATTGCGGGTGCCGACCAGACCCAGTTCGGGTTTGATCAGCCAAAAGCGACTGCCTTGTCTCGCCAGTGCTTTGGCCGTGGGGGCGAGGCGGGCGCTGACGACCACGCCTTGCATATTGCTGTCGAGCTCAACGGCGGTGACTTCGCCCACTTTGATGCCTTCGTACTTGAGCTCCGTGCCTTTGCTCAGGTTGTTGCCACTGGCAAAGTAGATGCGAATTTCGCGGCCTTTATCCGCAAAGCTGCTTTCGTAGTCATCGTGAAGGGTGTACGTCAATCCTTCCCAGGCGGCTTGCGGCTTTTTCACCTCGGGTGTGTGGAACGCGATGCCTCCCGCCACGATGGTGGCCAGGGATTCGGCTTTCACATTCAGACCACTCAGTCCTCCGCTGACGCTGATGCCACTGGCATTCCAGAACAGTGACTCCCGGTGCAGCAGCGAGGCGTAACGCTGGTGGATAAAGATGCCAATCTCGACACCGTCGGCGACCAGCTTCACCGTTTCGACCTGACCAACGGCAACCTTGCGGTAGTAAACCTTGCTGCCAACCGAAACCGAGTTTAATTCTTCAGCCTTGAGCACAACCCGCAGCCCGGGGGCTTCTATGCGCTGTTCCGGTGGTTCGCGCAGCGCGGTGTATTGGGAGGCCGCCTTACCCGGTTCGCCATCGACGCGCACCGATATATAGGGGCCTCCGATCAAGGTATCCAAGCCTTCAATGCCTGCGCTGGAAACCTGGGGTTTGACCAACCAGAAGTCGCTGTCGGCGTTGAGGTAACTGAAATACGGCGCATTGATGCGCAGCTCGGCTTCGGCGCCCTCTTTGGGGCCGCCACTGCGAAATCGCAGCGCTTCGATACGGCCAATACGCAGGCCCTGCAGACGTACATCTGCGCCTTCACTCAAGCCTTCGGCATCGGGGAAGTGAACCAGAATTTTACGTCCGCCTCGGGCGCGCTCACGGTTTTCAAACAGCTTGAACTGCTCGCCATCCTCCACGGTGTTACCGCCCTTGGGGCTGTCGAAAGCGACGCCGCCGGCGAGTACGCTGGCCAGCGAGCCGGTGTCGATGTTTACGCCTTGCAGTCCGGCGTTGATGCGCACGCCGCTGGCATTCCAGAAACGGCTGCGGTCGTTGACCAGATGGGCATAGCGTGGGTCGATGCGCAGCGCGATTTCGACGCCGTCGTCGACCAACTGGTAGCCCTCGATATCGCCCACATCAATCTGCTGGTACAACACCGGCGCGCCGACGGTGAGTGATCCCAGTTGCGCGGCGCGCAGGCTGAGCTTGAGCCCCGGGCTGTTGTCGGTGAATGGCGGTGCTTCCGGCAGCGCGGTGAATTCAAGGCTGGTTTGGCCGTCACCGGGTTGAAAGCTGATGTAGTTACCGCCTACCAGTGTATCCAGCCCGGAGACGCCGGACAGGGAAATTTGCGGTTTAACCAGCCAGAACTGGGTGTTACTGCGAATCAGCGGTTCGATCTGGGTTTCCAGCTCCAGTGTGGCACTGACGCCATCCAGTTTGTCGTTCAGGCGCAATTGTTTAACCGTACCCACGGTAATGCCCTGATAGATCACCGGGGTTTTGCCGGCGGAAATCCCGCTGCCGTCGTCAAAGTGCACTGTGATCTGCAGGCCGGTCTCGGTAACGTTCTGATAGAGTAGCCACAGTGCGATGGCCGCCGCGACAACAGGCAGTAACCACACTGCAGAGAGGCGTTTAGGGGGCTGATAGTTAGCCTCGGGATAATGGGTATCGGTGTCAGTCATCGTGTTCGAGGTCCCAGATCAGGCGAGGGTCAAAACTGGTGGCTGCCAGCATCGTTAATACGACCACACTGGCAAAGGCCGTGGCGCCCGGTCCGGTATGAACCGTGGCGATATTTCCCAGGCTGACCACTGTGACCAGAATGGAAATCATAAACAAATCAAGCATGGACCAGCGGCCAATCAGGTGCACAAAGCGATAGAGCACCGTGCACTGGGTTTTGCTCAATGGTAGACGAAACTGTACCACCATCATCAGCAAGAGCAGTGCGACGATTTTGGCAATCGGTACCAATATGCTGGCGATAAACACCACCGCGGCAATGGCGTGAAGCTCATTCTGCCAGAGGCGGACGATGCCCGACATGATGGTGTCGGGTTCGCCGTGACCGAGGTTGACGACAGTCATGATGGTCAGGGCATTGGCGGGCACCAGCAGCAGTGCCGAGGCGATGCACAGGGCCAGCGAACGCTGCAGGCTGTGGTGGCGCCGGTAGAACAGGTGACTGTGACACCGGGGACAACGGGCATGTTTGGCCTCGGGAGCCAGACGGCTGAGCAGACCGCACTGATCGCAGCGTGCCAGTCCCTGTCGACGGGCGATGCGGGTCATGCGCGCTGCTCCCAGTCGCGCCAGGCGCGCTCGCTGTCGAAGCTCTGAGCGCAGATAATCAGACTGAGCATCAAGCCTGCCAGGCAATAGCTCCCGCTGAGGATTTCCACATCGCCATCGTCCATCATTTTCACGTAGGCCACCAGAATGCCGATCGCATAGACCTCCAGCATGCTCCAATGTTGCATGAAGTGGGCGAGTTTGATGCTGCTGGCAAAGTTACCGGGAATTCGGCGCCGATACTGGCAGAGACCGATGTAGCTGTTCAGCAAGAGGTGCATGAGTGGGGCGAGGAGAGAGCAGAGCAACACCAGCAGTGACAGCAGCGGAAAACCCTCATGCCAGAGTCGCAGCACGCCTTCCGCCAGGGTATTGCTGCCGGTTTGTCCTGCCAGTGTGAACTGCATAATCGGCAGGGCGGTGGCGGGAACAAATAGAATCAGGCCCGTCAGACCTGCCGCCAGGCTCAGTTGGGGAAAGCGTGAAGCCGGCTGCGCGACCACGGCATTGCATCGCGGGCAGTGCGCCCGCAGCCCCGGCTTGGGCGCCGCTTCCACCAGCAGGTCGCAGTCGGGGCAGGCGAGCATGGCAGTCTGAGTCGTCATGGGCAGGCGGCGGATGGCATTACTGCAGCGGGGCAAAAAGGTAGGCGCAGCGGCTGAGCAAGCGCCTGAGCAGTGACCACTTGGCTACCTCGGCGGGCAGCAGTTGGCGGCAGAGCTGAAAATCCTGTTGGAGCATATCGGCCAATTCCTGTGCGAAGTCCTGATCGTAGATGACAGCGCTGATCTCAAAGTTGAGGCGGAATGAACGGTTGTCCAGATTTGCCGTACCGACCGACGCAATATCATCATCCACTAACAGCACTTTTTGATGCAAGAAGCCGCGTTGGTAGTAATAGAACTGCACGCCCTGGGGCAGGGTTTCGCGAATGGCGGTGAAGGACGACAGCTTAATGCTGTGTTTGTCGGCCAGCTCGGGCAGCATAATGCGCACATCCACGCCGCGCATGGCCGCCAGTTGCAGGGCATGGATAATGGCGACATCCGGTACGAAATAGGGACTGACGATCCACAGCCGCTCCCTGGCCTGATGGATCAGCGATTCGAAAAACAGGGCGCAGCTTTCCACATTGTCGGCGGGCCCGGTGCCGACCATCAGCATTTGCATGTCGGCATCGCTGCTGACAGTCGGCGTCCAGTTCAAGGGCGGCAGCGACTCCGTTGCCCAGTACCAATCCTCGGCAAAACTCAATTGCACGGCCTGGACCACCGGGCCGCGCATAGCCAGGCCGGTGTCCCGCCACGGCGTGAGGACGGGGTGCATATGGCGATACTCGTCGCCGATATTCATACCGCCAATCATCGCGTAATCGCCATCGCAGACTACAATTTTCCGGTGATTGCGGAAGTTGAGTTGCAGGCGGTTGCCGGTGCCTTTGGTGCTGTTGAAGGGGACAATCTGCACGCCCACGTCCCGAAGCTTTTGTAAGTAAGGGCGGGGCAGTTTCAGGCTGCCGATTTCATCGTAGATGAAATACACCGCCACGCCCTGGCGGACTTTTTCGGTGAGCAGGGCGGCCAGCTCACGGCCGATTGCGTCGTCGCGGACGATGTAGAATTCGAGCAATACATAGCGTTTGGCTGCACGGATGCGATCAAATATTTCGGCGAAGGCCTGCTCGCCGTCAACCAGCAGTGTTGCGCTGTTGCCGCGGCAGAAGGGCAAATTGCTCAGGCGGCTCAGGGCGCTTAGCCGGTGATCCTCCCGGCAGGGAAAGGTTTCCAGTTCGGCGTAATGGGGGCCGAGTTCCCGCACGAGGGCATCGATGGCGCCGGTGTCACCGCGCTTGGCAATGGCATAGCCGCGGAATTTACGCCGCCCGAAAATCCAGTAGAGGGGCACAAAGACAATCGGCAGGCCGACGAGCACGATGCTCCAGGCGACGGCGCCCTGAGCGGTACGGGTTTTGAGGATGGCCTCAAGCGCAGACAGAATGCCGAGCACCGCAAAGGTGGCCGCGATCAGCGCGGCGATACCCGGCAAGTTGCCTTGCAGCCACATCAGAATACTTGTGCCTAACTCGTCGATGCTCATGGTCGATGTTCTGTGACCCCTCCAGCGCCCCGGCTTCACCCGCATAGACGATGCCGGGTGGTGTGCGGCTGATGGTAAAGTGATTGTCATGAAAATACGACTGCGGCTTTTTGTGGGCCGCTGTCAGAATAAGGACCATTAGGAATGAGCAGAGTTTTTTCCACCCCTGCCGAGTTGTTGGATGCAGTGGGCGAACACCTGGGTGCCAGCGAATGGCTGGAAATTGACCAGGAGCGTATCAATCAATTTGCCGATGCGACAGGGGATCACCAGTGGATTCACACCGATCCCGAGCGGGCGAAAGACGGCCCCTTCGGCAAGTGTATTGCCCACGGCTACCTGACCCTATCGCTGGTCAATATGTTCCTGCCGCAAATCATCGATGTGCAGGGCATTTCCATGGGCGTGAATGTGGGCTGTGAGCGTATCCGCTTTCCGGCGCCGGTGCCCGTGGGATCACGTGTGCGCGGCGTGGGCGAGCTGCTGTCGGCAGAAGAGCTGAAAGGCGGCGTCCAGTCTGTGGTGCGCATTACCGTGGAAATTGAGGGCGGCGATCGTCCCGCCTGTGTTGTCGACACGATTAGTCGCTACTTTCCCGCCTGACTTTCCTCTCTTTGCGTGGCGCCCGGTGATTGGAAATGTCACCACGGGCGCCAGTCGCTGTCACTGCTAAAGTTTCATCTCCGACGTAGAGTACGGTTTTTCGTTATTCGCTGGAGAAGCTGATCATGAAAGAACTCGGCTATCGGATTATTGACTGCGACAACCACTACTACGAACCTGACGATTGCTTCCGTCGTCATATTGAGTCGCGCTACCGCGACCGCACCGTATGGGTGGATCGCTCGCGCACTGATGGTTTCGGCACCATGATGTTGGGCGACGAGCGCCTTAATTTCTTCAGCGTAGGTGTCGGCGATTACGTGGGCGCACCGGGCGCTCTCAAAGCCTTCTTCAAAGGTGAGAGCGACAGTGACGGTGCGGTGAACGCCAATGCTATTCGCGCCTCCGAGCGTCCGGCGTTTACCGATCGCCAGTCGCGGCTGGCGCTGATGGATGAGCAAAATATTGAAGCCAGCGTGATGATTCCGACACTGGGTTGCGGGGTGGAGTATCAGCTGCGACAGCCCAAGCATCGGGACATTGCCTACCCCAGCATTCGTGCGTTTAACCGCTGGGTGGCCGAGGATTGGGGTTGGGGGCAGGATGGCCGGGTGTTCTCGTCGGCGATGATCAGTCTTTGCGACCTGCCTGAAGCCCTCAAGGAACTGGAGCGACTTATTGCTGAAGGTTGCCGCCTGATCCACCTGAACACGGGGCCGGTAGAGGGACGTTCGCCGGCTGATCCCCATTTCGACCCGTTCTGGGCGCGAGTGCAGGAAGCGGGGGTGGTGATTGTTCACCATATCGGCAGCGGGCCGTTTAACGAGATGTACGCCACTCCCTGGGGCGAGCCGGCGAATCCGCCGTCGCACCGCTATACCGCGTTCAACACCTTTGTCGGCATGGGGGAGCGGACCATTGTCGATCACCTTGCGGCGGTGCTGTTCCACAACCTCACCGGTCGTTTCCCGGGCCTGCGTTTTCTGATTGTTGAGTTCGGTGCGTCATGGCTGCCTCACACCTTGAAAACGCTGGATAAAATCTACCGGCTGGGTGACCACAAGAGCCGCTGGCCCTTTGGAAAACCGGCAATGCCCAGCGAGCAGTTCCGCGAGCACTTCAAGATCGTTCCTTTCTATGAGGACAGCTTTGCCGACGTGGTCAAAGCCGCAGGGGTGGACGCCGTCGTGAATGGTTCCGATTTTCCGCACCCCGAGGGCCTGGAGTGGCCGGAGGAAATGGTCGACGAGCTGTCGGGTTTTTCCGCTGGAGAGGTTCGTAAAATCATGCGCGACAACGCGGCGAAGCTGCTGGGGCTCGGTCATTAGTCCAGGCGCTTCGTTTATAAAAACGGCGATGTTTACAATGATTTATTCTATTGCCGGGCCCTGAAGCGGGGTATTTGCATGGTATAAGTTCGTATTGAACGGTTACCTTCTTTGCAATACTGCCTCGGAGCCCGTCAATGGACTTGACCCACGGTGACATTCTGGACGAAGACCAAGCGCTTCTCAGCGATGTGCCGATGTATATCAACGCTGACAAGCACTACGCACCCTGGAGTGGCTGCTTACACCTGCAGCGCGATAAAGGCGACAAGCTCGACCGGCGAGACTATCGTATTCGCTTACGCGACGGACGCCTCGGTGCAATACGGATTCGCAAAATCATCAGTACTAACGGCGCCCATCACGTCGAAGTCCTCTTCGAGGGCCTGGGACGCTTGTCCGACTAGCCGACCCTGAGCCTAATGTCCTCCGGCACACTTGCATTGTCATGTCCCTCTCCCTTTAATCGCTAGCTGAGTGAATATCTCACGATTAGGGAGAGCAGCGACTTATGTACCACGGAGAGCGTTTTAACGGCTTTAGTCACCTGGCAGGGGTGGTTGCTGCTCTATTGGGCACGGGGCTGTTGCTGTGGTCCGCGATTCCCCAGGGCGCCAATTTAAAACTGCTGAGCTTTGCTGTGTATGGCTTCAGTCTGTTTGCGCTCTATCTGTTTTCCACGCTCTATCACAGCAGTCGCGGGCCGTGGAAGGCGCGCTTTCGCCAGCTTGATCACCTCGCCATCTACCTGCTGATTGCCGGTACCTATACCCCTTTTTTGCTGGTGACGCTCCGCGATGGTGACGGCCTGTGGATGTCGGCTCTGATCTGGGGGCTGGCGGTATTTGGCATGGTGCTGGAAGTCATTCCCAAGGGGCGTCGCCGCCTCTGGTCCATTGTGGTGTATCTGCTGATGGGGTGGTTGTCGCTGCTGGTTATCCGCCCGCTGTCGGCGGCCCTGCCAACGCCGGCGATCAGTCTGCTTGTCGCGGGCGGGGTGGCGTATTCAGCCGGTATTGTGTTCTATGTTTTCGATAAAAAAGTGACACACTTCCACGGCATTTGGCATTTGTTCGTGCTGGCGGGCAGCGTCTGTCATTTCCTGAGTATCTATCTCTACGTTGCCTGAGCCGCTGTTCACTTTCGCGTATACTGCCCTGCGGCCGGATGTGGGCATCCGCTGCCGCGTAGGGAGAGAATATGAAGCTGTCTGTCGTCATTGCAAAACTGTTGGGTGTGCTTGGGCTGGGCTTGGCCGCGCTGGCCACTGTGCGGCCGTTCGTGATCGGAGAGCTGGTGTATTCCTGGTCAGCATCGGGACTGCTGCTGGGGCTGCAGCTACTGTTGTCAGTACTGCTGCTTTACGTGGCGGACCAGCGTCAGCGCGGCAGTGATATTGCTGAGAAGGCTTATCCCGCAGTGATCATGGCGTTGCTGTTGTGGGTGTGTATGGTGTTGTACTGGCTGCGAGCCTGAGAGAGGTAGAAGATGCTGCGCTGCGAACTGATGCCGCGTTTTTATGAGACTGATGGCCTTGGGCACATCAATAATACGGTGATCCCCAAATGGTTTGAGACGGCGCGCACGCCCATTTTCGCCATTTTTAATCCCAGTCTACGCCTGGATAGCTGGAACCTGATTCTGCGCAAAATCGACGTGGAATTTCTGGCGCAGACCTACCTTGAGTATCCCGTGGAAGTCCGTAGCTGGATCAGTCATGTCGGCAGCAGCTCGTTTGTGGTCAGTCACGAACTCTGGCAGCGCGATACTCTGACTGCGACCGGCAGCGCCGTGATGGTGTATTTCGATTATCAGACACAGGAAAAACAGCTGATTCCCGATCATTGTCGCGAAGCACTGGCGGCGATTACTGAAGAATAAGCGACGGCTGCGTATAAATACCGTTATCCCCGCGCTCGGAGCGCGGGTATTTCGGGCAAAAGCCGCGTATACTCTGCGTCCCGCCGGGACTGTGTTCGCTTGACGCCGCATTCGCCCCGCGTCACACCAGCACATTCAATTCAGGCCCACATCTATGAGTAACTCCGACGCCGCTTCGGCGCAGCCCCTTTTTAGCGAACTTGGCCTTGCGCCTGCTGTTCAGTCAGCAGTCGAAGAGCTTGGTTATGAGCGCCCCTCAGCCATTCAGGCGGCGACGATTCCGCTGATTCTGGAAGGGCGGGACGTGCTGGGACAGGCCCAGACCGGCACCGGTAAAACGGCGGCGTTCTCCTTGCCGCTGCTGTCGATGCTCGATGCGGGCTCGCGTCAGACTCAGGCGCTGATTCTGGCGCCCACCCGTGAGCTGGCGATTCAGGTAGCTGAGGCCATCCAGAATTACGCCCGTCATCTGCAGGGCCTGAAAGTACTGCCGATTTACGGTGGTCAGGGATACCGGGAACAGCTCGATGCGCTCAAGCGCGGCGCGCAGGTGGTGGTGGGCACGCCGGGGCGTGTCATGGACCATATTCGTCGTGGCACCCTTAAACTGGATGGCCTGACCCATCTTGTGCTGGATGAAGCCGACGAAATGCTGCGCATGGGCTTTATCGACGACGTCGAATGGATCATGTCCCAGACGCCGGAAGGGCGCCAGATCGCCCTGTTTTCCGCGACCATGCCCGCCGCCGTGCGACGTATTGCCAACACCTATCTGCAAGATCCAGAGCACATCACCATTAAAACGGCGACCACCACCGCGGTGGCGATTCGTCAGCGTTACTGGCTGGTGAGAGGGGCGAGCAAGCAGGAAGCGTTGAGCCGGGTGCTGGAAGCCGAAGATTTCGACGGCATGATTATCTTTGTGCGCACCAAGCTGGCGACGACCGAGCTTGCCGAAAAACTGCAGGCCCTCGGCTATGCGGCGGCAGAGCTGCACGGTGATATTGCGCAGGCCCAGCGTGAGCGCACGGTCGACATGCTCAAGCGCGGTCGCCTGGATATTCTGGTTGCCACTGATGTGGTTGCCCGCGGCCTGGATGTGGACCGCATCAGTCACGTGATTAACTACGATATTCCCTACGATACCGAAGCCTACGTTCACCGCATTGGCCGCACTGGCCGGGCGGGCCGTAGTGGCGATGCGATTCTGTTTGTCGCGCCTCGCGAACGGCGTATGTTGCAATCCATCGAGCGCGCCACGCGTCAGCGTATTGAAGAAATGACGCTGCCCGGCGCCGAGGAAATCAACGCGCTGCGTATCAGCCGTTTCAACAAGCGACTTCAGCAGGGGCTGGAAGACAGCCGTGACCGGGATCTCTACCGCGAGTTGCTGGCCGACTTTTGCGAAGAGCAGGGTGTCGACATGCGGGATATTGCGGCGACATTGGCCCGTATGGCCCAAGGGGGCAAAGACCTGCTGATCAAAGACCTGCCGCGTGTCAGCAAAAAGCGCAGCGAGGCGCCTGGCGAGAAGGCCGAGAAAGCGGAGCGCAAACCCCGCCGCAAAGCGGGTGATGAAGTGGGCATGGAGCGCTTCCGTATCGAAGTGGGACGTCAGCACAAAGTCGGGGTCGGTAATATCGTCGGGGCCATTGCGAATGAAGCAGGTATCGACAGTGATTACATCGGCCGCATTCAACTGTTTGATGACTTCAGTACCGTCGACCTCCCCGCAGGCATGCCCGACGACGTGCTGGAGCTGCTGCAGTCGCCCCGCGTTGCCGGTCAGCCGCTGAAAATGTCCCGCTTTGACGGCGACATGCCTTTCAGCGCGGGCCCAAAAAAGGGTCGTAAAAAGCCGGTGCCGGCAGGCAAGGGGCCGGTGAAAAAGAAGGCGACTAAGGCCGCGGCTAAAAGCAAAACCGACAAGACGCGCACGCCTCGGAAACGGGCGATCGGCAGTACCAAGGGCATCTAAAACGCGGGGTTCTGTCGTACACTGCCGCTGACGATCAGCGTGGGAGAGCCGATGTGGCGGCGGTGTTTTTACGTTTTCTCTATCTGGGATGCATTGCCTTTGGCGGGCCTGCCGCCCATATCGCGTATTTCCGCAAGGTTTTTGTTGAGCAGCTGGGCTGGGTGAGCGAACAGCAGTTTGCCGCCCAGTTAGCGCTTTGCCAGTTTCTTCCCGGTCCCGCATCCAGCCAGCTCGGCTTTGCCATTGCTTATTCACGGGGCGGCCTGCCCTCAGCGGTAGCGGCCTTTCTCGGATTTACCCTGCCGTCGTTTCTGCTGATGCTGGCTTTGGCGCTGTGGGCGCAGAATATGCCCGGCAGTGGCTGGGTCACTGGCGCCATCGAGGGAATGAAACTACTGGCCGCCGTGGTTGTGCTCGACGCCGTGATGAATATGGGGCGACAGTTCTGTCGCTCGCGCCGTCAGCAGGGGATTGCGCTGCTCAGTCTGATTTTGCTGTCGCTGTGGATGGCGCCGTTGCTGCAGTTGAGTCTCATGGCCTTGGCAGCTCTGGCTGGCTATGCGGGCGGTAGCGGCACGGTCCAGCTATCTCGGCAAGCGTTGTCAGCCGGACGACGGTTCCTGATGACCTTCGCCGTTTTATTGATTCTTGCTTTCAGTGTGACGACATCCGTCTATGCTCAATTCTACGTTGTGGGCAGCATGGTCTTCGGGGGCGGTCATGTGGTGCTGCCGTTGCTGGAGTCGTTTTTAGGGCCGTTGATTGACAGCGAATCGTTTCTGCTGGGCTACGCGGCCGCGCAGGCGGTACCGGGGCCGATGTTTTCGCTGGCGACGTATCTGGGGGCGGTGGCTGTTCCCTCAACGCCGGTGTTGGGGGCACTGTTGAGCACCGCCGCGGTATTCCTGCCGGGTTTTCTGCTCTATCTCGGGCTGAGTGGCACGTGGCAGCAGCTCGCGCAACAATCCCGCGTGATGGCGGCCATCGCGGCTGTCAACGCGGTCGCTGTGGGCATGTTGGCCGCGGCCTGGATTGATCCGGTACTGAGTCATGCCCCCCAGCGTTTTGATGCCCTGCTCGTTGGCGTGTTGCTGTTTGTGCTATTGCGCAGTGGCCGCTTGCCAATCATTATCCTAATCGCCGGTGCGCTTGTGTTTGGTGCCTGGCGGCTTTCGGTTTAGGTGGAATGGGATGCATTGCCCCGGAGACAGGCTGGTAGAAATGCGGAGAGCGTTATGAACCGCGTATATGGCATGCGCCGCCAGGTGTACCCGTATTTCGCGGTTATGGCCGTGGTGGCAGTGTTGTTGCTGGTGCTGTTTCTGGCCGTCAGTTGGATGCAGGATCGTTCCGATCGTCGCGCGAAGCTGCGCCTTGCCGCAGACCAGCTCAGTGAGGCGGTTGCAGAGCGCGAACAGTCTCTGCGGGAACTGCTGACGGCCGCAACATTTTCCGGCCGCTATGTTGATGCTGTCGGCGCCTTGTCTTCGCAGAACGACTTGCCCGCGATGGTGGCGATGTTGCCGCAGAACCCTTCCCGGCAGTGGCGCTCTGCAGAGTGGCTGACCTTGGCGCCCGATGCCGGCAGCACATCGCGCAGCTTTCGTTATCAGATACACCAGGGCGACATTTACGGGGTGCTGGAGCAGCGTCGCTCTGGCTTGGCCGCGCTGCTGGCTTTTCCCCTTGCCGAGTCTCTGCGGCCGATTCTGCGTCAGGGCTCCCTGTGGGGGCGCCTGGAGATCGATCGTCAGCACTTTCAGTTGATCGATGCGGGCGGCGTTGGCCCGCTGCGGCGTTGGCTGTCGGATTCCCAGTCATTGATGCTGCAGGCAGCCGATGGCCCTGATATCCGTCTGGTGCTTTACGCATCCCCGAAACTGCCCATTCGGGTGCTGGCGGCGATCCTGGCGGGTTTAATCCTGTTGCTGTTGATCGCTGCGCTGTTAGCTCGTCTGCTCAGTGAGCAGCTTTCCCGCCCGTTACGGCAGTTGTCATCCCAGTTGCAGCGATACGCGGATGGCGAACAGATGGCGCCCCTGACGGTGGACAGTCGCGTGGTGGACATTCTTAGTCTGCAATATGCGCTGGACGCGGTGTTCGGAGTGTTACGGCGGCGTGAGAAAAATTTGCGCTACCGGGCAACCCATGACCTGTTGACCGGCATGAAAAACCAGAATGAGCTGCTGCGTATTGTCGGTCAGCGCATCAGTGACGCCCGTGCTCACAACCGGATTTTTCACCTTATTGGCATCAATATTCTGAATTTCAGAGAAATCAACGATATGTTCGGTCCGGACATCGCCGATAGCTGTCTGGTCAATATCGGCGCCTTTCTGGAGCAGGAGCATCTGGTTGCTGCGCGCTTTTATCGCGGCGGTATTGTGGTGGTAAAAGATGGCCCGCCGGACGAGGTTGCGGCGGTGGTGCTGGCGATGCAACTCACTCGCCATCACGGTATCAAGAATGTCGATATCGAACTGAATGTCTGTACCGCTATTGTCGGTTTTCCTGATGATGCCAGCGATGCCCCAGTACTGCTGCGGCGCCTGGAGATTGCGCTGGACGGTGCGCGCCGTGCTCCCTATCGCTTTCAGCGCTACAAACACGGCCAGGAAGAGAACTACGTCAAACGCCTGAATATGGTTGAAGAGCTGCGTCAGGCCATGCTCGACTGGCACTCCGGTTTGCAGGTGTTCTATCAGCCCAAGCTGAATCTGCGCGCGGGGCAGGTCGACCGCATGGAAGCGCTGGTACGCTGGAATCATCCCAAGTACGGCAATATCCTGCCCAGCGAATTTATCCCTCTGGCGGAGCAGGCAGGCTTGATCAGCAGTCTCAGTAGCTGGGTGATTACGCGGGTTTGCGAACAGATTGCCGGCTGGCGGGAGCGGGGCCTGGATATTCAGGTTGCGGTCAATCTGTCGGTGCAGGACATGTCCCACCCCGAGCTGGTCGATGTGATTGAAAAACACCGTCGTAAGTACGAGTTGCCCGCGAAATGTCTCGCGTTCGAAATCACCGAGAGCGAGTTGATGGAAAATCCGCAGGAGGCGATTCGGCTGCTGAAGACGTTCAGAGAACAGGGCTATTGTCTTGCCATCGATGACTTTGGCACTGGCTATTCCTCACTGGCTCAGGTGAAGCATATGCCGGTGAATGAGATCAAAATTGACCAGGAATTTGTGCGACACCTGCCCAGTGATGGTGATGATCAGAAGATTGTGCGGACCACGTTGGCGCTGGCGCATAACTTTGGACTGGAGGCGGTCGCAGAGGGTGTCGAGGACCTGGATACCCTTGAGTTACTGGTGCGCTGGGGCTGCGGTTGGGCGCAGGGCTACTACATTTCGCCGGCGATGCCGGGGGTGGAGGTCGTCGACTGGGTGGATGAATTCCACGCCCGCCACGGCCAGCAAACCGATGCCCTGAGCCGTCTTTTCGCTTCCGAGGTGCCGACGATCTAAGTCGGCTTACAGCAGAACGCTGGCTGCAATCTCCAGGCTCCGTCGGCGGGCCTGATGGTCGTGAATCTGACAGGCAATCATCACCTCATCCACACCGCTTTCTTCCACAAAGGCCTGGGTTTGTGCCGCCACGGTTTCCGGTGCGCCAATGGCTGAGCAACGCATTATCCCCTGCAGGAGCTGTTGCTCGGGTGGGCTGAGCGATTCGAGATAGTTGGCGATCGGCGGTGCCAGCGTACCGGGCATCCCACGGCGAAGACGAATAAACCCCTGCTGCATAGAGCTGGCGAGCAAGTGTGCTTCCTCATCCGTATCGGCCGCGTAGATGTTGAATCCCGCCATGGTGTACGGCGCTTCAAGCTGGGGCGAAGGGATAAACTGCTGGCGATAAATGCGTAGAGCATCGAGCAGTTGTGCGGGCGCAAAGTGCGAGGCAAACGCGAAGGGCAGACCGAGCTTGGCAGCGAGCTGGGCGCCAAAGAGGCTGGAGCCAAGAATCCATACTGGCACCTGCTCCCCGGCGCCGGGAATGGCCCGCACCGGCGCACGCAGCTCGCTGTCATGGAAATAGCCGAGCAACTCCTGCACATCCTGGGGGAACTGTTCCGCGCTGCTGTGCAGATTGCGCCGTAAGGCATGGGCGGTGTGCCCGTCGGTACCGGGCGCGCGCCCCAGGCCGAGTTCGATACGGCCTGGGTACAGTGCTGCCAGCGTGCCGAACTGCTCGGCGACAATCAGCGGGGCGTGGTTGGGCAGCATAATGCCACCTGCGCCCAACCGCAGGCTGCGGGTAGCGGCGGCAATCTGACCGAGCAGCACCGCAGTGGCCGCTGAGGCCACGCCGGGCATATTGTGGTGTTCCGCGACCCAGTAACGGTGATACCCCAGCTGTTCTGCCCACTGGGCCAGGTCGATACTGTTGCGCAGTGCTTGCCCGACGGTGCTGCCCTCGGGAACGGGGGCGAGGTCTAGAATGGAAAATGTGCTCATGGAGTTCAGCCTTGGTCTTTCGCTGTTGTCAGGTCGCGACCGAGTAGCATTTGCCAGAAACGTTGGGTTTTACCCTGACGGTCCCGGTGGACCTGATAATCGACACCGAGATCGGGTGCCGAGGGGTTCAGCTTGATACTCCACAGGGCGTCCAGCTCATTGGGGAGTAGCGAGTAACGGACGTCGATAATGCGCAAGGGATCATCCGGTGATAGCGCGGTGTAGTGTTGTGAGAACCAGTCAAAGCGGCCGACGTCGAGACCCTGCTGGGATGTTGGGTCAAGCCAGGGCAGGTCGCGTTCAGGCTCTAACACGGCAATCGAATTGCCGGGGTAATATTTTACGGTCTGCCCGACTCTCACCGCATCGACGTAAAACCGTCCGTCGTGGCGATACACGGTCTTCCAGAGCAGCAGGTTGGCAAATGAAGGTTTGGCGCTGACCTGCTCAACCTTGTGTCCACGCGTCGAGGCCAATTCCAGTCCCGCCGCTTCGGCGCGTTCGCGCTGCAACAGTCCGATACCGGGATAGGCCAGTACCCAAAAAAGTGCCAGCCGCGCCGCCCAGGGACGCTGCCCTTTACGCGCAAGCCAAACGCCCAGACCAATGGGTAAGGTGTAGGCTGGGTCGATAATCGACAGTACATTCCAAGCGATGCGCTCATTGCTGAATGGCCACAGCAGTTGGGTACCATAGGTCGTGCAGGCATCCAGCAGCGCATGGGTCGCATAGCCCGCCCCACAGAACAGCACCGTGCGCCAGAATGGCAATGTCCAGTAGCGCCGCAGCGCCGCACTGAGTACGGTGGCGCAGAGCAGGGCACCGATGGGAATGAAGATCAGCGAATGGGTAAACTGGCGGTGGTACTCGAGGAATAGCAGAGCATCGCTTTGCGAGCGGATCAGTACATCAAGGTCTGCCGCCATCCCGGACAGAAAGCCCAATACCGCCGCCGCGCCTGCGCAGCGTTGCTGACGGTTGATATTTTGGGCGGCAGTCGCGCCGAGCAGACCTTGTGTAAGCGGATCCATAATGCGGCTCTGTCATTCGGGCCGCCTAGTCTAGGGGATCACTCAGCGCTTGCCTACTGTGGTTTAGTGCAGTGCCCGCGGGCCGGAGGGTGTGGTAAGGACGGTGGTCAGGCTGTCGAGGTGGCGAAGTAATTCGATCCCGGCATCGGTCAGGTAACCGCCATCCTGCTGTGTGATCAGCCCTTTATTGAACAGGCGCTCTGTGGCGGCAATCAGGTCCGGATCGGCATCGTGGTGCACCTTGATGCCCTCCAGGCAGGAGCCCGGATTAAACTGGGAAAGTACCCGGATTTCTTGCAGGATATTGTCCGTTATTCTCATGGTGACAGGCTCCGATTCGGAAAACACTCGCAGGCTTATTGCAATGTAGACAGCAATGGCGGGGTTTGCCACGCAAGCCTGTTGTTTAAGCTGTTCTATCGATCACAAAACAATAAGGAAGTTCGATGTTTCGCGAGTACTCCCGCTACGATGCCACTGGCTTGGCCGCGCTTCACCGCGCAGGTGATGTCAGCGCTGAAGAACTGCTGGCGGCGGCTGCCGCCCGAATGACCGAGGTGAACCCCCGCATTAACGCGGTGGTACACAGTTTTGTGGAACGGGCGGCAAAGCAAGCGCGTGCCGGGCTGCCCGATGGACCGTTCCAGGGTGTGCCCTTCGTCTTGAAGGACTTGATGGCCATGTTCGCCGACGAGCCTATCTGCATGGGCAGCCGCGCGGTGAATCTCCGACCGAATTACGACAGTGAGATCGTCAAGCGCTACAAGGCTGCCGGGCTGAATATTTTTGCCAAGACCAATACCCCCGAATTTGGCCTGATCATTACCACGGAGCCGAAACGTTTCGGCCCGGCTCACAACCCCCACCGCGCTGGATACAGCACGGGTGGCTCGTCCGGTGGCAGCGCGGCAGCGGTTGCCTCGGGCATCGTGCCGGTGGCTCACGGCGGTGATGGCGGTGGCTCTATTCGTTTTCCTGCCAGTTGGTGTGGTGTGTTCGGCTTGAAGCCCTCGCGGGGGCGCAACCCCATGGGGCCAGATCTGGGCGAGGATTGGCAGGGGGCGGTGGCGGAGCACGTTCTCAGCCGCAGCGTGCGAGACAGTGCCGCCATGCTGGACTGCAGCAGTGGCGCCGAACTGGGCGCCCCCTACGATATCCGACAGCCGGGTGGGCGTTTTGTCGATGCCGCTGCCCGCGACCCGAAACCGCTTCGCATTGCGCTGAGCCGCAAACCGCTGGTGCCGACCGACGTTGATCCCGAGGTACTGGTGGGTTTGGATAAAACGGCGGAGAGGCTCGCGGCACTCGGGCATCATATTGATGAAGTGGAGCCCGCTATCGACAACGATCAACTTTGGCGGGATTTTATTGTGGTGGTGAGTGCAGAGGTCGCCGGCCTGCTTCGACGTTTGCAGCGGGACTACGGCTGCGACATTCATCAGGTGGAGCCCGCGACTAAAAACCTCGCCATGCTCGGGCGTTCATTCAGCGCCGCCGATCTGGTTGCCGCGAGGTATGGCTGGCATCAGATACAGCGCGCTGCTGGCGACATGTTCCGTGAGCACGACATGGTGCTGTGTCCGACAACACCCACCGCGGCCGTTCCCCACGGGAGTTTACCGCCCAGCCGCTGGGAGGAGCTGCAAATGCTTGCCAGCCACCGGCTCAATATTGGACGTTTGCTGATGCGCACGCCGCTGGTGGCGCAGATGGCCCTGCCGGTACTGGGCAAAATGGCCTACACACTGCTGGGTAATATCGCAGGCTTGCCCTGCATGTCGGTGCCACTGTGCAAAACAGCAGATGGCATGCCCTTCGGCATGCAGTTTATTGCGGGTATGTGCCAGGAAGAGCGCCTGTTCTGTCTGGCTGGACAGTTGGAGCGCGAACTCGGCTTCACGGACTTGCCCCTGAACACCTGACGATTAATCCGGGTGATCGTCGGGTTCTGGTGGTTGGGCTGGAGCGGCTTTGTCACTGGGCGCCGGAATATCCGGCTCAGTCTCTGTCTGGGGCTCCGTTGCAGGCTCCATCGGCTCCGCCGGTTTCACCGGCGCAGCCTCAGGGGTGCCCCGCCCCTCAGTGGGAGGCGTCTCGGGCTCAACTTGCGAAGCGCCGGGCTGCTCCTTCCCGGCCCGGTTGCTCTTGGCGGGTTTGGGCTCGGGCTTGGTTTGTGTTTCCGCTTCCTCAAGCAGGCGGGGCGCTTCTCGAGCTGCTTCTTTCACGGCTTCTCGAGCTGCGGCGCTGACCGCATTCGGGTCGTCGCTCTGCTGTGCGGCAGACTGGGCGGCTTCACGGGCGGCTTCCTTCATATTTTCCGCGACGGGCTCCAGTGCCTCGGCGACTACCGAGTCGGCGACTTTCTCGGCCGCCATCTGTTTTTCGTCCGTCGTAATACCGACGTGGTAGCCGGCAAAGCCGGGCATCACCATCTGGTTGACCGCCATGCCGATCACCTGGCCATCAACGCTGCTGCGAATAACGCTGCTGCGATTGGTGATCGGGTCGGTCACGGTGCCTAGAATATCGCCGGTTTTCACTTTCTGGCCGAGCTTGACTTCAGAGAGCAGCACGCCACTTTGATCGGCGCGCAGCCACAGAGATTTGTAGAACACGGTTTGCTTGGGTGCGCGCACCGGCTTGTCGTGGATCATGTCCAGATGATGCATTACGGCGCGAACGCCGTTGACGCTCTGCTCCACTTCCTTCAATTGCAGACGGAGGGGTTCTCCCGCTTCCAGGGTGACTGCGGGGATGCCGGCTTCCACTGCGGCGCGGCGCAAGGTGCCGCTGGTGCCCGCGCCATCGAGTACCGTGACATCGTGAAACATTTTACTGAATTGCATCACGCTTTCTTTGCCGAGATCACTGCGCAGTTGAGTGAGGTTGGTACGGTGGAAGGAGCCCGTGTGAATGTCGATCAGGCGATCACAGTGCATGATAATTTCATTGAACAGGCTGTGGGCAATGCGCGCGGCGGAGCTGCCCTGTTCATCGCCCGGGAAAAAGCGGTTGAGGTCACGGCGGTCTGGTAGATAGCGGGAGTTGCGCAGAAAGCCGTGCATATTGACGATCGGGACACCGATCACCACGCCTTTGAGTCGGTCGCTCTCCAGACTGAACATGACGCGGCGGATGGTTTCCACGCCATTGAGTTCGTCGCCGTGCACAGCGGCGGTCAGACAGAGGGTCGGCCCCGGCTGTGTACCTGCTGCGACCAGCACAGGTGTTGGCATCGAGAGCCCAGCAACTGCTTGCCCCGCTGTCCAGTAAAGGCGCTGGAAACTGCCGGGTGGGACATCGTGGCCCAATATGCTCAATGCGGCACCGAGGCTTTCCGCGTCGCTGTTTTCATCCTGTTCTACAGCGCTGATCAGTGTGGGAACCGAGCGCCGCGTCGGGGTTTTCAGGCCGTTGCTGTGCTGGGATTCACTGAGTGAATTCACAATCTGTTCGTCGGCGTGAGCCATATTGGCAGCGGCGATGACGCTGCCCAGTAGCAGGGTGAACAAGGCGCGAAAAGGTCGGCGCATGTAAGAAAACTCCTTTGGGTTCTGGCTGTTACTTAGCCAATACCGGCGTATTCGGTCAAGTTTCTCGTGATGTTACGGTTTCCCTGCTTTGACGGAAACGGTGATATAAGTTCCGATGTAAGCATGGTGCAGGGAATTAATACCTTGCTTCCTCCCTTGTGACTTGGGGGCGCGGTAGCGCGTACTAATCGCTATAATGGTGGGCAATGTGGTGAGTGGCAGCGGAGAAGCCAGAGTGAGCAAAGATCGCCTGATAATTTTTGATACGACCCTGCGCGATGGAGAGCAGAGCCCGGGTGCGTCGATGACGCGGGATGAGAAGGTCCGCATTGCCAAGATGCTGGAGAAAATGGGTGTCGATGTTATCGAAGCCGGTTTTGCGATTGCCAGTGTCGGCGACTTTGAGTCGGTGCGCGCCGTGGCTGAGGCGGTGAGTGAAAGTACGGTATGTAGCTTGTCGCGCGCCGGCGCACAGGATATTGACCGCGCGGCTGAAGCATTGAAGCCCGCCCGCCGTGGACGTATTCATACCTTTATCGCCACGTCACCGATTCATATGGAATACAAGCTGCGTATGCAGCCCGATGCCGTCGTTGAACGCGCGGTGGCGGCCGTTAAACACGCCCGCAATTTAATCGATGATGTGGAGTTTTCCTGCGAGGATGCGTCGCGCTCGGAGTTTGATTTCCTGTGCCGGATTATCGAGCAGGTCATCGACGCGGGCGCTTCAACTATCAACTTGCCTGATACTGTCGGCTACGGTGAGCCCGGCGAGTACGGGGCAATGATCCGCCGTCTGATCGAGAATATTCCCAACGCGGATAAAGCGGTGTTCTCGGTGCATTGCCACAATGACCTCGGTCTGGCCGTGGCTAACTCGCTGTCGGCGGTACTCAATGGTGCCCGGCAGGTGGAGTGCACCATCAACGGTTTGGGTGAGCGGGCGGGCAATGCCTCGCTGGAAGAGATCGCGATGGCTGTACGCACTCGCAAGGATGTCTTCCCGGTGGATGTCGCGCTGGATACCACGCAGATCGTGCCGACCTCACGCCTGGTGTCGTCTATCACCGGCTTCCCGGTGCAACCCAACAAGGCCATCGTGGGGGCGAACGCCTTTGCCCATGAATCGGGGATCCATCAGGACGGGGTACTGAAGCACCGTGAAACCTACGAAATCATGCGCGCTCAGGATGTCGGCTGGCACAACAACAAGTTGGTACTGGGCAAGCACTCGGGACGCGCGGCGTTCAAAGCGCGGCTTGAAGAACTCGGTATTGAAATTGCCCATCAGGGCGCACTGGACCTGGCGTTTACGCGTTTCAAAGAGCTGGCTGATAAAAAGCACGAGATCTTCGATGAAGATCTGCAGGCATTGATGAGCGATGTGCAGCCCAGCGATAAGCCGCAGCGATACCAGCTGCAGTCGCTGGAGGCGGTATCGCGCAGTGGCAGCAAGCCGCGTTCGGAAATTGTGCTGACGATCGACGGCGCGGCGCAGCAGGTCAGTGCCGAGGGTGACGGGCCTGTTGATGCCGCGTTCAAGGCGGTGGAGTCCGCAGTGAACAGTGGCGCCAAACTGGAGTTGTATTCGGTGAATGCGATCACCAGTGGTACAGACTCTCAGGGCGAGGTTCAGGTGCGGTTGGAACGCAATGGGCGGATCGTCAACGGCAATGGTGCCGACACCGATATTATTGTCGCCTCAGTGAAGGCCTACCTCGATGCTCTGAATCTGTTGGAGCTGGATGAACAGCGAGCTCATCCTCAGCGTGAGGGCGTGTAAGTGAGCGCTGCGCTGCGCCAGTCTTACCTCAGGGCGATGGGCCTGCCGCTGTATGTCCCTCGCTTTATTCTGCCGGGGGCGGCGCCCAGCCCGGCGGTTGAGATTGATCAGCCTGACGTCAATTCGCCTGCTCCTCAGCCATCTCTGGAAAAGACGCTGCCTGCGCAACAGCCCGTTGCCGAATCCGGCAATGCCGCCCGGCAGGCGCTGGGCGCATTAACGGAACCGGTGGCAACACAGGCGCCGCGTGAAAAGCCGGAAACCCCTCGCGTTGAACGTCACACTGAAGCCCTGCGTTTTCAGGCGTCGTTGATCGATACTGGTATCGGCCTGCGGATGGTGGCTGATGTCAGTATGGGACCGCTGACGCCTGAGGCGAGAAAATTGATGGCCAACATCGCTCGAGCAGTGGCGGCGCATTGGCAGCGCGCGGAGCAACTTGCGTTTTCCGCCAGCAATTTTGAATGGCCACTGGTCAAGGTGCCCGGTATTTCTCAGGGGGCGGAAGAGGCCCGGGACGCATTGAGTGCCCGCCTGTTGTCGACCGAGGCCGATGCGGCGATTCACCTCGTGCTGCTGTTTGGCGACAGCTTGCAGAACTTCATCAGCGACGATTACCTCTCCGCACACAATGCCCGCTTGCTGCGCACTGTTGAGGTTGAACAGGTGCTCGGCAATGCCGATCACAAGGCCGCGTTGTGGGCTGAGTTGCGGGCGATTCACGTCGGTGGCTGAACAGAACATGCTGCGCTTCGCGGCGCTGGATCACAATGATATTGAGCCCTGTCTGGCACTGAGCCGGAACAGCGACCCCCACCCGTGGCGAGACGATACCTGGCGGCGCAGTCTGCGCGATGAGTTCTGTTTTGGTCTGTTCGACGATCGATGCCTGCTGGCCGTCGCCGCTTTTTCGCTCGTGATGGATGAGGCCAGCCTGCTGAATATCGTGGTCGGCCAGGACTTGAGGGGAAAGGGGCTGGGGCGGCACCTGCTGTCGGAAGGGCTGAACTGGATGCAACAGATTGGCGCTCAACGCTGTCTGTTAGAGGTGCGTCGTGGCAATGCCTCTGCGCGCGCACTCTATCAGCGACTGGGTTTCGTGGAAGACGGTATTCGTAAGAATTACTATCCGCTGGGCGATGGCCGCGAAGATGCGGTATTGATGTCGGCGGACTTGCCTTTAACAACGGAATAACATCATGCAGGAAATAGAAAGCGACTTCTGGTTTATCGCCTTGCCGGAGCAATGGCAGACGGAGCAGGAAGACGAAAGCATCCTGATTTACGACGAAGACCAATTGGGCTGTATCTGCCTGACTAATCTGGAAAGTGACGGCGGTAAACCCGACCGAAAGGCGCTGGAAAACCTCATTGCGGAAGTGGGGCAGCGTCTGGAAGATGGGCGCCGTTGCGAGCTTGGCGAAGGCTGGCAGGGATGGGAATTCGAAACTGAGGAAGAGGGGGATTATATTCGCGAGTGGTACCTCCTCGGCGCTGATCATCTCCTGTTGATTACCTATTCCTGTGCGGAAGAAGACCGGGAAATGGACCGCAGTGCGGTCGATGAAATCCTCGATAGCCTCCGCAGCAAGGCAGAGTAATACGCAGCTAAATATCTCTGATCCATTGATGTGCCTTTGTGTTCGTGTTATGAAAGGCGAATTCGCGCACAGTGAGAACGTATTCAGCTGTGCTAACGTCAAGTCTAAATAAAATCGTTAGGTCGTGGTCGTAATGAAGCGCTTGGTCTCTGTTTTTGTGTTGCTGTGCTGCGGTATCTCCGTTAGCTGGGCAGACAGCCTCAATGAACAACTCAAATTAGCCTCCGTCAGTGCCTTGGCGATGGATGCCGAATCCGGTGAGTTACTGTTCGAGAAACATGCCAATCTGCGCATGCCCATTGCTTCTATCACTAAGGTGATGACGGCGATGGTCGTGTTGGATGGCGGGCAGCCACTGCGTGAGAAAATCCGCTTTACGGAAAAGGATCGCGATGCCATCAACCATTATTTTTCACGTATCCGGGTAGGGTCAGAGCTGCCTCGCGGTGAAGTGCTGCAACTGGCACTGATGTCCTCTGAGAACCTGGCGGCGGCCGCCCTGGCCAATAACTATCCGGGTGGCGCCAAGCGCTTTGTCGCGGCGATGAATGCCAAGGCTGCCGCGCTTGGAATGAGCAACAGTCATTTTGTCGACAGCAGCGGCCTGTCGCCGAAAAATGTGTCGACCGCCCGCGATTTGGCGAAGCTGGTCGCTGCGGCTGCCCGTTACCCCGAGATTAAAACCTACTCGACCACGGCCGTGCACACGGCGAATTTCAGCCGACCCCGTTATAAGCTTGCCTATGTGAATACCAATCCGCTGCTTCGTTATGAGCGTTGGGAAGCCGCGTTGAGCAAGACGGGTTACCTTGATCTTGCCGGGCGTTGTCTGGTGATGCAGACCGATGTCGACGGTCGCCCCGTTGTGCTGGTAATGCTGGATTCCTTCGGCAAGAGCAGCCCTATTGGTGATGCGGGACGGATTAAACGCTGGCTGGAAGACGGTAAGGTTGGTCGTGTTGCCTCATCGGCAATGGAGTACCAGCGTAACAAATTGTCGGGTTACATGGCCTTGCAGAGCACCGCGCGCCTGAATTGATAGGCATTCATCACCCATAAAAAAAGCGGCGTTATCGCCGCTTTTTTTATGTCCATTGTCCCGTCCTGAAATAGGTTTACACCCACGAGGCCTATTTATGGATACCACTACACCCTCCTCAACAAAGCGTACTCAGCGCGATTACACACTGGGCTTTAAATTGTCAGTCGTAGAGCAAGTCGAAA
>MDTC01221027.1_pt1 | contig 37679 bp, 33 predicted proteins | sample 811181 | NCBI WGS metagenome assembly MDTC01 (sample SAMN05326644, study PRJNA326480) | marine metagenome | isolation source: seawater | place: Pacific Ocean: North | collected 2011
GCAAAGAATTGGGGTAATTCTGTAAAGAAAGGTGGAGACAATTTCAAAAGAGAAAAAGATGAGGGATTACACGGTTGGTTTTCTAGAAGAGGTGGAAAAGAAAAAGGTGGCAAAACTCAAAGAGGTTGGATAGATTGTTCTAGTTGTGGTAGTAAAGGTGGGCCAAAACCTTGTGGTAGAAAGGATGCATCTAAAGGTACTAAAAGAAGATGTAGGCCAACATGTGCAGCGTGTAAAACATATAAACGAAGGAAGGGAACAGCATGAGTTGGTTTGACGTAGTTAAAGAAGGGCAATGTACTAGGGCTACAAAAAAAACATCATCTACTCGTAAGGGTAAGAAATGGATGAAGTGTGTTCCTAATGGTAAAGGTGGATATAAGAGAGTACATTGGGGTCAAAGCGGAGTAACTGTTTCAGGTAAAAGAGATGGTAAGAGAAGGAAATCGTTTAGAGCAAGACATAAATGTTCTACATGTAAGAGAAGTGATTACTCTGCTAGATGCATGGCTTGTAGAGATTGGTGACATAATGAAATTAGATAGTACGGATTTTATGACTTCTATGGATATGGAATTATCCAAGAACTCTTTTCCGTATTTTTTTAAGAATGTATTAGGAATGATGTATCCTGAATATATGCAAGAATGGCTAGAGTTAATGCAAGATACAGATAGAACTGTTATTGTTTGTAGTCGTGACCACGGAAAATCTGTCTTTATGCACAGTTGGGTAGTTTGGAATCTTGTGTTTCAAGAGCCACCCTTTCAAATGCTATACATATCTTCTAACCAAAAACAGACTTTAGTACATATGCGTGAAATAGATAAATATTTTAACATACCACAATTAAAAAAATTCAGACCTTCTAGAGGTTGGGCTATTGGAAATATTCAATTGACTAATGGTAATGCGATTTTAGAGCGTTCTGTTGGTTCTCAGATTAGAGGACTTCACCCTCAAGAAATTATAATTGATGACCCTTTGAAAGAGTTTAGTTTGTCGGGTATCCAAAGAGTTACAGATTGGTTCTTTGGAGATATGATACCGACATTGCATCATACTGCAAGTTTGAGAATGATTGGTACTCCTTTTACATATACTGATATATTTTCACAGTTAGAAGAAAATGATGCCTATACTGTTAGAAAATACCCTTGCTTAAATTCGATGAATAAACCTCTTTGGCCTGAAAGATGGGATTATGATGCATTAATGCAAAGAAAATCGGAAATAGGGTCATTAAAATTTACTAGAGAGTATTTATGCATACCAGTTTCAACTGGAACTGCGCTTTTTGACCCTGATTATGTAAATAAATGTAAAAATAAAGAATATGTGTTAAAATTAGGTCATCGTAAAGATAAGGGATACAAATATTATGTTGGAGTTGACCCTGCTATCTCTACTGATGGTGATTATAATGTAATTGTTGTTTTAGAAGTAGATGAAGAGAAAAATAAAACAATTGTTCATGTTGATAGAGCCAAAAATGTTGAGTTTAGAGAAAATATTGAAAAAATAAGAATAATAGGGCAGGTTTTTGAACCTGAGCAGATATTATATGAAACAAATACCTTCGCTAAGGCATTTACACAAGAATTACGCAGTTTAACTGATATGAATGTTAAAGATTTTAACACAACAAGAAAAAAGAAACAAGAAATTATATTAAATCTACAAATGAACATAGAAAACGGTAAAATCAACTTTCCTTATGGTGATAATAACAGTAGAAGTATGACTACTGCATTGATTGAAGAATTATCCATGTTTTCTATAACAGACTCCGGTAGGTTTGAAGGTGTAGGTGCGCACGATGACTTAGTTATGGGTCTAGCATTAGCCAATGCCGCTACACAATCGCCTACTGACTCCTTTATACTGTTAGATGACCTCGGAGTGTTTGATGCTCCTCAAAAGTCTCCTATAAATATAAATACAGGATTGATGGGATTAAATTTTTAAAAGAGAGGTAAATATTATGGCGACTCCTAGTTCTGAACAATTACAAGCACTAACTAATAAGGTAAAAGAGGTAGAGGAACTCACTGCTGAACAACGCCAATTAGAACAAGATATGGAATTAGAAGCCAAGATGTTATGGCTTGACGGAAAGGCTTTATCGAACCATAATGATTTAGTTAAAGACTTTGCAAAAGATTTCAATATGTCTTACACAAAAGCCGACAGAATCTTAGATTTGTCACTGAAAGAATACACAATAGAGAATAAAAATATTCCTGATTTAGTAAAGGACATGAGGATGTTCAGAAGAACTCTCAAGGGTGAAAAGAGATTAGATATGAGTAAATCTATTGATAATTTGATAGATGCTTATGCAGACCACCTAGATAAGAGCATTGATAAAATTTATTGGGCTAGTCCGTATAAATCTGTAATTAAAGATATGACTTGTTCGGAATCTCAGATAATTAAACTTAGTAAAATTCAAGATATAGATACCAAAAGACGGGTTATAGACTCTCTTTGTAAGTATTGGGAACATAAGTTAGAAATAAAAGATATGCCTTTAAATAAACAATATATTTATGTTAGTAAGGAAATGACGGCAGCAAAAAAAGATTTTAAGAGAATTATAAAATCCCAAAGTTCTACAAAGGGTATTAAGAAAAGAATTAAAGAAAATATTTTAAAATCTGTTTGTGAATCACCGGGAATATCTTCTAGAGAAATACATGAGGCATTACCTAACAATCTTAAGAAGATGTCTTCTCCTCAAATTATTTCTAAACTAGCGATTAGCCAAAATATTACTAATGTAGATGGTGCGTATTATAAGATAAATGATGATATTAAGAAAAATGTTTGGGCTTATACTGCTGCTTTCATAGATTCTGATGGATATATTACTATGGATAGAAATAATAATCCTAGGGTTGGTTTGGTTGCTACGGGTGAAAGAGGTAAGGCTTTCATGTTAGAATTGCACAAATGTTTAGGTATGGGAAGATTACATTTAGACCAAAAATCTCCTCAAGATACTAGGCCAGTGAATAGATTAAATTTTTACTCTCAAAAAGATGTGTATGATTTATTGACTAAATGTAGGCCACACTTTAGAATGAAAGGACCAAATGCAGATATATTATTAGAGTTAGTTAGGATTAAAAAAGGATTTAAAAAACAACCTTGGGCTAAAGGTAGAATGGGTGAATTGTTTAAATTAATGAAATACCATAATCATAGGGATAATGTAAACTTTGACTTTTCTGCCTTCGATATTGATTTAGATTCTATAAGCAAACTAGCGGAAAATTCTAAAATGGGTTGGATGGATAAGTTAGAAAGAGATGATGCTTCAAATCTGATAGGAGTAAATAACACATAAAGGAACTTTAATATGTGTTTGGGAAATCGGATAATTAACAATGGGGGGATAAAATATGGTAGAAGAGAAAAGAAGATTTAGCATAACAAATCTATTCAGAAGAACAACACCAAGACCTGCTGACCGTAAGGTGTTTAATCCGGGTATTCAGGAAAAGGATAATTCCTATATGTTAACTGCACCTATTATCTACCACATAGCAAATCAATCTATAATAGTTAGAACGTGTGTTACCCAGTTAAAAAATGAAATATTTAGACGAGGTTATGTTTGGGAAGAAAAGTTTGTTGCTAAATGTGATGACTGCGGTAAAGAACATAAAACCCCAACACTCGAATGTGTAGATTGTTGTTCTACAAATTTATCTAAACCTAATCGTGACCAACTAAAATATGCTTTATCATTTATGGAAGGGTATGTCAATAAATCTGAGCAATTATTTATTGATGTGCTTAAAGAATTAGAAGATGATTTGAATATAATGGATGATGGGTATTTAGTTTTAGTTAAGGAATATTTCTTAGATAATGATTCGGAAATAATGATGCATCGTATTAAAGAAATATATCGAGGCGACCCTGTTGGTATGCACATTTATGCAGATGAATTGGGTGAAAGAGGTACTGAGGGATTTACTTGTTTAAGACATAGGGATTTTATTAGTGATACTCCCGTAGCGTCTTGCCCGAATTGCGGTGCAACAGAATTATATCCTATACATTATGTTAATAGAGTCAATGGTGAAGAACAATATTTCTTAGAAGGAGAAGTATTACACTTTAGTAAATATACTCCTAGTAGATTATATGGGTTATCACCATTAATCACTTTATGGAATAGTGTAACAACACTTATTGCTATGGATAATTATATTAATTCATCATACACTAAGGCAAGAATGCCTAGAGGATTACTTGCAGTACAGACTAGAAATATAGAATCTATGAAATCTTTTTGGAAAGGCGTAAAAGAAAAGATGGAACAAGACCCTCACTTTATACCTGTAATGGGTATTGAATCAGAAGGTGGTAAAGGTTCTATTGAATGGATTAAGTTTATGGATAGCCTAAAAGAAATGGATTATGTTTCAGTCAAAGATGATTTAAGAGATAGAGTTTCAGGTTTCTATGGTGTAAGTAAAATATTTATGGCTGATAATTCTTCTAGTGGTGGATTGAATAATGAAGGTATGCAAATACTTGTTACTAATAGAGCAGTAGAAATGGCTCAAACTATTTGGAATAATTATGTATTTCCTTTTGTAACAAAAGAGTTTGGAATTACCGATTGGGTTCTAAAACTTCCACCATCGGAAGAAGAAGATGAAGTTGCTAAATTACGAAAAAGAGAACTTGAGGTTAATATTGCTGCATCAATTAAAAATTTAGGATTTGAGATAGATATGGATGATGAAGGTAGATTCTCTTATAGCAAACCTAAACCAAAACCTGAACAAGAAAGTGCCGGTGGAGAACAAGAAGAAAAGGTTGAGTTAGACCCGTATGCAGGTACAAACATTGATGCAAGTCAATTAGGGCAAATGCAAGAAGAAATGATGAGTCAAGGTAAAAAACAAGAGAATCCTGCTACAACTAGAAATAAACCTAGTATGGATAGTGGTCCTGATAAAAGATTTAGTGGCTTACCGGAAGCAGCCGGAAATCAAAATGTTGATAAAAGAACTGAAAGAAGGGTAGGTTAGTGCCGGAGTTGTTATTCTAGCATATTTAAAAAAAGGTGATTAAATGACTGAAAAAAGTGTAAGAGAATTAGAAAGAGAATTAGCAGACGCAAGGGCAAAAGTGTATAATGCACGTAAAGTAGAAGTGAATAGAGATTTGGATGCAGTAGGTATTGATTTATCTAGAACAGTAGAGAAGAAAATTCCTAACAGTAATGATATTCCTGATGTAATTCTAATGCCAAAAAGAAAGAGAAATTCTGAAAACAAGTGGTAAGTGTGTCTATATTATTAAAAGCAGATATTTGCGGTCATAAAGAGCCTATGGCTAAAACTGCTTTTGTATTAGACCAAATTAAAAAAACATTTTCCCCTAAAGTTAAAGATTTATTATCTAGTAAAGTACCTGATAACTTTGTGAATAATTTAGAAAATGTTGTTAGAGTCACTAATGAAGATTGGAAAGATAAACTTAGGCAATCTTTATCTGATGATTTAATGACCGCTAGTGGTGAATTTAAACCATTAGGTTCTGAGATATTTACTGATGAAGGTAAACCATCAAAACCTAAAAAAATAGATATGAGTAAATTGTTTGTAGCAATAACTTCTCATCGTAAAGTGTTTAAACAGATTCTAAAAATTAAACAAGATAACGCTACTATGTTTTTATTAGCGGGTATGTCTGACGACATGCGTTCTGAGGAAAATCAAGAACAATTAGATAATTTTGTAGAAAATTTAGAAGAAGGTTCAGATGAAAAGGCTATCTATGATGCGTTTGTAGCAGATGAAAATATATTCAATAAATTAGAAACTGCTATATCTACACTTGATAAATTAGAAGACCAATTATCTAGAAAAGAAAGAGGGCCGTCAACAAGTTATTCCTTTATTCCAACATTGACTAATCTACTCAATAAATATGGTAAAGATTCTAGAATAGAAAATTACAGAGGGGAATTAGATATACTACAAGGTGAATCTAAGTTATTTTCTCAAAAAAATATATTTAAGTTTTTAAATAAATATGAAAAAGGTAATCACTCTGTTAGATTGCTAGAAGTATTAAATCAAGAATATTCAGGTAAAACAGGAATAGATTTACTTAAAGAAATATTTACTAAAGAGGGATTTAAATTAGAAGAAATAAAAGTTGGCGATACAAAGCGATTAAAAGAATTTATCAACTTAAATTATAGAAAAGTAGCAACACAAATTAAACAGGCAATGAATCCTGATGCTACTAAATCGGCAGTGAAGGTGTTCACACAAATGAAAGAATCTAAGATTATTGACTATGCCGATATTTTAGAACTAAGACTTGGGGATTTGTTAGATGATAAAGAGGCTAAAGAATCTTATTACTTGGTAGAACCCGACCCTATGTTTGATGAAGAAGGAATGCCTGAAAATATTAGTATAGGTGTAGCAGATATACAAGATGAGGATTATCGTATGGAATTAAAAAGGACTACGGAATTATATGCATTTATGTATTATTTAGCCGAATTGAGGGAAATCTCTTTAGATAAGTCGTTCTTACGGAATGATGTACATACTGTTGAAGTTGAGTCTTTACCTGAAAAATTTGCTATATTAAGAGAAGTCATGGGGGATTTAGAATGAGTTGGAAAGATATCCTTAAGGACAATACTGAAATGCAAGACTCACCTTGCGATATCTGTGGTAAAATGAAATTAAGAAACCATGAAGATTCAATGGGAGATGTTTGTTTAGACTGTTATTGGGAGATGTCAGAGGACAAGAGGCGAGCATTATGAGTTGGCAATATACTCTTCAAAAAGCCGATAGTGGTTTATTGGAAAAATTAGAACCTAAAGAAAAAAAGAAATTGAAGAAATTACTTCAATCTACTCAACCTTCCGAATACTTTGGTCAAGACTTAACTAAACTATCTACTCTTATAGATGAGATGAAGAAAGTTGAATTAATTAAAAGTGATAAGAAATTAACTAAGAAATTAAATGGGTTTGATGAAAAGAACTTAAGTATTGTAGCGTCAGCAGCAGAACTAAGGAAGGATTACGAGACTTTGTATAATCAGTTGCGAAGTATGGTGTATCCCAGTAAAAAAGGTGATTTAAAATGAGTGAACAAAATGAAATACTTATGCTAATGAAAGAGTTAGTTGATAAAGTAAAGGCACTAGAAGATACAGTATATAGACAAGATAATTTGTTAATGAAATCAGGATTTGTAGTTTCTACATCTCCTAAACCCGCTATCGTTAATGGTGCAACTCCATCAAGTGATGTAATTTCTAAAATGGATTGGGATGATATTCATAAGATAGTAGAGAGAATAGAAGGGTGAATATCATGCCGGAAAAAGTAACAAAAGAAGAAAAGGCAATTGAATTAGCAATATTGAAAGCAAAAGAAGTTTTGGCTGAATTTAATGACGGAACTACTGTTGCTAATGACCAAGATGTTATGGGTGAAGAAGTAAAATTAAAAACTCCTAAGAAAAATCCTGCTGAAGAAAAGATACCAAATCCTACTGGTGAAGAAGGATATGGTTACGTTGGTAAATCAGTAATGAAAGAAGAAAATACTTTTTTAGATGATGATAGAGATAGAGAAACTCAAATGAGAATTAGAGAATTACAGAAAGATTTAGACGATGTTAATACTAAACTAGAAGAATTAGAGATAACAGGTTCAGATAAAAATTCTGCGGGATTCGATGTAAGCGAAGGTAGAAAGCAGACAAAACTGTTAGAAGACGAACAAAGATTAACTCAACAGATTGGTGATTTATACGATTCTTTGGGTAAAGCAATTATGCTAAAGAGACTATTAACAGTAGCAAAAGGATTAGATTTGGTTAGAAATTTAGAAATGGATAGTATAGCAAAAGGAGAACTAGAGGATTTGGATGCTCAGTTTATGGAAGCATTTGAAAGATTCAATTCTAGCCCTAAAAAAGATTCTGATTTCGCTAGATATGAAAAAGAATATTCAGAACTAAAAGCACTAGTCAAAAAATTAGGTCTAGAAGGCACAACTTATATGGATGCTGAACATGGTGGCCGTGCTGAAATGCAAAGAAAATATGGATTTAGTCTACACGAATAGAGTGGTTGAATGTCAATTTCAGGCGTAGTATTTGAAAAGAAGAAAGACGTTCTAACAAAAAGAGTGTTAGACTTTTTTGAACGAACACGATTTTCGTATTTGTCAGCACTAGAAGACCCGAAAGAATACAATAAAAAATGGAAAAATACTGTAAAGTCTATACGAACACAATTTGATTCTTTAGATGCTTTTACAGGACTATTAAAGAAACACTTAGATGAGGATATTTTATTCGATGAGAAAGCAGAAGATGCATCTTCCATGCAAGCAAGAAAATTATATGAGGCTGTCAAATCATTGAGATTTGAATCTAAAGAAATAAGTGACCCGTTTGCAGAACAGTTAGGTGATAATGTCATAGATACATTATTATCTAATGATAGTGTATATGCTGCATTTGTACATTATGCCTTAAGAGCGCATAATACTCCTTTACCTTCAACAGCGTGGGAAAAACATAATCTTCTCCCTGATGAAATTACTCAAGGTGCTATGGGATTAGATTTAGAATCTAAGGATATTCCATTATATATTTCTGAACATTATGGTGAAAATAAAGACACTAAAAGAATTAAATCTAAGTTTAATAGTATCTTGGCTCTACTAAAAAAAGTATTTTTAGAAGAATATACCAATGTGCAATGGAATAAGTTAGTTGATATTAATATTAAAAAATCTGACGATACTAAATCAGAAGAAGAAAAGGCAGATATTAATTTTGTAATTCCAAATAAACCCATGTATAGAATATTTGAATTGAACGATATGGAACAATTAAAGGGTTTTAGTGGTGAATATGTTGTTCAAGAAAAATATGATGGGATGAGAGTTCAATTACATAAGATAGATGGTAAGGTAAAAATATATTCTTATAATCAAAAAGATATTACTGATAAATGCCCTGAACAAGTAGAACAATTAAATAAAAAACAATTTGGGGATTGTATATTAGATGGAGAATTAATGTTATTTAGAGGAGAAGAACCTTTACATCGAGCATCTGTAATTAACTATATGTTCAAGAAACCCGTAGACGGGCTAAAACTTAGACTTCACGTATTTGATATAATGAGGCATGAAGAAAGAGATTTGATGGATGAGACATTAAGAGAAAGAATTAACATATTGATGTATCAATATTCACAACATTCTTCTGAGGATTTAGCATTCCCATCTAAAAAAGATACTAGAATAGCAGATTCTATTAAGGAGGTAGGTACTTATTCTGAGACTATAATGCAATTACCTGCATCAGAAGGTGTGGTGATTAAAGACATAGAATCTACTTATCAGATAGGTAGTAGAAAAAATCCTAAATGGGTTAAATGGAAGAAGTTTGTTGATTTAGATGTTGTGGTATTAGATTCTAAAAAAACTAAGAGCGATTTATACTCTTATACTATTGGTATTGGGCCTGTGAGTGCAGAGCAATCGAGAAAGTATAAAACTGTTGAATTAGAAGATAAAGCGTATATTCCTGTTGGTAAAGCATTGAATACAAAAGAATCTGTTGAAGTTGGTGACATAGTTAGAGTAAAGGTTGATGAAGTAAAGAAAACTAAAGAAGGGTTTAGTTTGTATTCTGCTAAAGTAATTGAAATACCTGAAGTTACTGAATCTGATAAATTAGCAACTTTAGAATTATTATCTGATAAAACTAAAAAATCTATTTGGGAAGATTTAGATAAGCCATTTAAGTACAGATTGAAAGGTGTCAAAAAAATGTATATTACTGATGATATTCATGGTGAAGCGGAAATATTATTGAAATCTGATTTAGACGGGTTCACTATTATGGGTTTCAGTGGTGATAATTTAATGGAGAAAAAAGCATTATATGATATTGATGTTTGGAAAGAAGATTTAAAACAAGCAATAAAAAGTATGCGTTCTGAATTAAGATTATCAATAAAGAATAAACTATTAGAGGTGGATGAGCCTGTTACTTTTGAACAGATAGTAGAGTTTGTTAAAGAACATCATATGGATAAATTTGAAAGTACTGCTTTTGATTCAGATTTAAAAAGATTAAAAAAATGGTTAATTAGACAAGAAGATATTGTGTATAATAAAACAGAAGATAATTTTGTGGCTAATAATGATACAATAGAAAAGCAACCAAAAAAAAATCCTAAAGAAGCAAACTTTGTAATTCAAAGAAGGGAAGATAATAATTTAGATTTTATTATTGAAACATCAGAAAAAAGTATGGCTTGGTTATTTGATATAGAAACAACATCTGATGTTTATAACTTGTTTGGTAAGTCCGGTAAGTTTCCTGCTAAAATAAGTTTATCGGGTATTAAAGAAGGTAAAGTGATTGATAGTGGTAAATTAATACTAGGAGTACAAAAGGATGGTTATCATGAGTATAAACTAGAAGGCGATAAGTTTGATACTAGATTACATGTTAGGGTTGTACCTTTAGATGGTAAAGATACTTGGGTTACATGGACTGGTAAAAAGCAAACTATGTTAGATACTAAAGAAGATGAAGGAGTATGGGATATTACACTTGACAGGTATAAAAAATTAGACTTACCTGAATCTGAAACCGCTTAGTTAATATAGTCGTTGAAAAAAACCTATTGCTAATGCTGTCTGCCCCGATGCGTCTTGTTAATCAAGGTGTACGTGATTTTAGTATTCTAAAGTCAGATGATTTAATTATTGGTGGCTATGCTTCAATAGAGATGATAGATAAGCAAAATGATTTAATTACCCTTAAAGCATTAGAAGAGGCTGTTGAGGGTTTTATGGTCAATAAGAAATTTAGAAATGTAATGTCTAATCATTCTAATGTTCAAGTAGGAGAGGTAATTGATTCTTATAGGGATAAAAATGGATTAGTGCATAAAACTCATGTGGATGACGTTGGGTTTTATGTTGTTATTAAATTGAGAGATGATATTGAAAAGGCAAAGGAAATATCTAGAAATATTAGAAAGGGAACATTACGTTCTTTTAGCATAGGAGGTCAGGCTATTTCTAAAAGAAGCCGTAAATCAAATGATTTAGGTGAATATAATGAAATAGATGGTCTTGAATTACACGAAGTCACAATTTGCGAAAAGGGAATTAACCCCGAAGCAAAATTTGATATATTAAAGGAAGAAAAAGGTGAAAAAAATATGACTGAAAAGTTAGAAAAAGCCCTTGAGGAGTTAAATGACTTGATGAAACAAGTTAATTCTCTTAATAAGGAAGAAGAAACGATGGAAGCCCCAATGGAAGAAGACATGGAGTACATGGCTACGGAAGATGGGAAAGAAGAGATGGAACTTTCTCTTGATGACGATGAAGCAAAAGCATTGGATGACCAAGATTTAGTACACATAGAAGCAGGTGAAGAAGTAGTAACCAATGGTAATCCTACTGCAACTCCTGCACCTCTAAAAGTGTCTAAAGAATGGGATGCATCAGAATTTAAATCATTAGATTTATCTGCTGAAAATGTTGAAAAGGCTTATGAGCAATTCAAAGCAGAACAATTAGAAAAGATTGCTTATGAAAACTTATCAAAACAATTTGAAACAAGATTTGTTTCAGAACAGGCTGTAAGAAAGTCTGCTAATGAGAGAGCAGAATATGATGCTCGTACAGAAGTAGCAGCATTAAAAGAAGAGTTTGCTGAACTACGCAAATCATTGTCTTCTAAAGACACTGAAATAGCAAAAGCAAAAGAAGTTTCGTTTGGATTACCTGAAGGTTTCCCTGCAACATCAGAAGAGTTATCTTCTATGAGTTGGGGAGATATTCACAATCTAGCGAGGAAGTTTTAGGAGTGATATAAAATGAGTGGATATACAAACACAATAAAAGATTTAGAAGCCGCAACATACGGATTAACCGGCCCTGCTGGTAATGCTCTATTGAAGAGTAGTGGTGTTGTAGGTGGATTCGGAACGCCCCATGATGCTGCATCTAACCCGTTTAGTGCTGCAAGTGGATTGGGAGATTTATACAATGTTCTTTACGGACAGAAAGTATGGTCAATGCTAAACCAAGAGGTTAATCCTCTTTCAATTCTAGCAAAAAGACCTTACACATCATCAGGATGGAGAGTTCTAAAGAGCCGACCTACTGGTGGTAGTGGTTCTGCGTTTGGAACAGGAACAACTGCTGTTGCTGCAAACACTGCTGATTTATCTACACCTAGAGTAGACCAAATTGGTGGAGTAGAAGAGAATGCAACATTAGATGGTGCAAATGGATTTAGACCACTTTCACCTGAATACGCTAAACTTTTCGTAAGCCCAAAAACTGTTGCTCATTTGTTTGAGTTCTCAGAACTTGGTATGGAATTGGCTGCTATTGATGATGGTGTCGGAGATATTCGTGCAATCGTTAGAGAAGATATGGGTAAGCATCATGCAGAAACACAAAGCAAAATGTTAGTTATGCCATACGAATCATATGATGATGGTACAGCAACAAACATTGAAAGAAACTATACTTCTTTGATGAAGATTGTTTCTTCTGCGGGTGAAATCGCTGCTATGTATAATGCTAACTTATTGACTACTGGTGCAAACAATGGAGATAACTCCGCAGTTGTTGCAGATGTAGTTAATCTGTTTGGTACAACAAGAAGTGTTACTATTAGTAGTAACGCTGCAACAGGTGTTGCTTCTTTCTTGGATGCAGAGGTTGACTTTGGAGATGGATATGCAGCAGGTGATGCTAGAGTTCTAACTCTAACTATGATTAATAGTATGATTAGAAGAATCCGTCAAAACGGTGGAAACCCAAAATGTATTCTAACAGGATACGATACTATTCAGCACATTGCTGACTTACTACAAAGCCAAGAAAGATTTATGGATAGGAAAGAGATTGTTCCTACACATAATGGTGTAAAAGGTGCAAAGGGTCAAGAAGTTGGATTTAGAGTAGCAACATACTTTGATATCCCTCTAATCCCTGCAAAGGATATGCCTTCAACTGGTAGTAACTCAACAAATGAACTGAGTGATATGCTGTTCCTAGATACAGACCATATGTGGCTATCTGTTATGAAACCAACTCAATACTTTGAGGATGGAATTACTAACGGAAACCCATTCGGTGTCGGTAAACTTGGAAACCAAGGAATGTATAGAACAATGGGTGAAACTTGCTGTTCTTTCTTCAAGGGTCAAGGTAAGATTACTAACATTAAGAGTGCTTAGGTGATTTGAATGGCTTTAGCATATACAGTTACTTTGCTTGCAGACCATAAGGGAGTTACACTTCCAAAGGCTGTTGGTGATGAATATGTTGTAGATGCTTTGATAGATGTAACGTCAATAGTCGCAGCAGGGTCAGTAATTCCTGCTTCGGCTCTTGGCCTTTCATCTCTTCATTGTGTAACTATAACTGGTTCAGACAATGCTAATGCAGTATTGCCTTTAGTAGAAATTAGTGCCGCAGGTGCATATGAGAGTGGAACATCTTTTGCTCTTATGTTTACATCACTAGATGGTACTAATGCTACTTTGGCTAATGATGCAAATGGTGGTTCAGTTCGAGTAAGAGCATGGGGCAACCTTTAAAATAGAAAATATATACCATTATAATACCGTAGTCTTATTCCCTTCTTTACTGAGGGGAATGAGATTACTATAATGGAGGAAAAGAAAATGAGTAATGTAAAATTAAAAAGAGTAAAACATGATGGCCCACTTCTACTAAGAAGAGGCGGTACAGTTTACCATATAAGCCATGATGTGAATTGCGTAGTACCCGTAGGAATTGCGGTAGGTATGCTAGGAGATGCAGGGCTAGTAGTCGAACTAACAGGTGAAGATAGAGAGGCTATTTCTAACTTTGGGGCTAATGAACTAAGATTAATTAAGAAAGAGTTTAATCTACAAGGTTCATCAGAAGAAGTAGCAGAAACTTTATTTCCTACTAAAAAGAAAACTAAACCAAAGAAAAAGGTTATGTCTAAACCAAAGGCAGAAACATCTACTAAATTTGAAGATTTAGTTAATGCTGCTAAAAAAGATTCACTCAAAACTAAGAAAGAAAAAGTTGTTTCTGATTTAGAAGAGTGAACCGAAGATTGATAAGGCAACCCCTTGTTTCAATGGTTGGGAATAAGCATGAGTGGTTCAGGTTGTAACACTAGTGGGGTATTGTCCTCATCAACATTAGTATCAAGTGATAGATGTAGATTAGTTAGTGTTCATATGACTTCTACCACTAATGCTTTATTCACAATTAAAATTTGGGATAGTGCTAATAGTACAATTTCAGGTAAAAAAGAAGTATTGCGACTTCATATGCATGCAGGTGGAACTGCTCAAGCATTAGAACAAGATTTACATGGGGCAATATTAGCACAAGGATGCTATGTTGAATTTGATGCAGGGGCAGGTAATTGCACGGTTAATTTCGCATAGATATAGGTGGAAAAAGAATGCCAAGTTTAGAAGATGATACAAGATTAGTAATGACGATTTTATTTGTTGGCGCAGTGAGTGGCGTTAATATTTATTTTTATACCCAATATGGATTTATGTTTCCATATGCAGGTTATACCCATGCACTATTGTTTGGGATATTGACCATAGGTGGTATAATGATACTAAAAGCAATATTCGATTTAACTTTATTTGATAGAATAGAAGATGTGTTATTACAAAGAAAGATAGATGCATATTGGGCTAGAAAACAAAAAGAAGAAGAAAATCGTAAAAGAGTTAGGGATACTATGCGACAGTATGACCAAACATATGGGAATAACTTCATACAAAATCCCGTACCTGCATTTGGTCAGACATATCAACAACCTGTTGACAATACTATAAGTCCTACATTCTTAACTATGAATGAGTGAGGTATATGGTTTCTGAATTATTAATGGGATTTGATGAATCCACATTAGCATATGATTTACAGAGAGCGCATTCTGCTGATATATGGTTCTTAAGAACTAGATTCTTTCTTTGGTCAACTGCTGCTTGTATTGTTAGTTTTTTTGCTGGACATGCACTTCCTTTTTGGGGAATAAATCTTTATAACTCTACTTGGAATGCATTCGTTAATTGGTGGCATCATTTGTGGTGATTAATTATGTCAGTAATGGCGGGCTTTGTTATATTAGTAGCAGAGGGCGTAGCAAAAATGTGGAACAGAATGCATTCTATTCCCTTTGGTGTTTATGGTGCAACAAAGGTAGGAAAAACAACATTACATCATCAATTGAGAACTAGAGGAGAAGTACCTGAAATTAAGAAAAGAACTGTTGGGCGTGAAAAGGCAAGTAGGAAATATGTTAAATTAGATGGTGATGCACATACAGTTAAGACAGCAGATGTAGGAGGAGAAACAGTATTTTGGTCTGAATGGATTGGGGATATGAAAACTAGAAAAGTTAAGTATATCATATTCATGATTGATGACAGACATATGGATAAACATTATGATATTGAGCAACAATTGTGTTGGACTTTTTTAGTTGATACAATATGTTCTCCTTATTGGGATGCTATAAATAAAAAAGGTAGAAAAAAATCTCATGATTATCCAATAGCAGTAGGTATATGGGCTAACAAATATGATTTATGGAAAGATAAATATCCACATAAAGGAGAAATTAAAGACCATCCAATATTTGAGACTTTTAAAAGCGGAATGACAAAATTAAATGAAAAGGGAATACCATGCTTCAAATACATAGTGAGTGCAAAATCAGATTCAGAAATGGTATATCGTGGTGTATTAACAATGATTAAAGATTATTAGGTGATTAAATGAAAAGAAAAGAAAAAAGATATTATACAACATTGAATTGTTCTATGAGTGAATTTTGTAACTGTATTGAATGTAGAGAAATGGATGGGGTTAGATTATGAGTATGAATTATCAACCTCCTAGTTTGATTGGTTCTACCAATGCATATGTAGAAGCAAACCCGTTTCTACCTCCTAAACAAATGGCTCGAGCGCCGGGTTCTATAATGACATATGAATTTAAAAGCAATAAACCAAAAAAACAATTAAAGGAAATTGTTGCCATTCTTAAACCTGAGAAAAAAACATTTTTAAAAATTCCATATAAGTTTGCATTTAATATAAAAGATAGGTGTGTAGTATGTGGTACACAAAAGCGTTGGAATGCTTCTGATTCAACTAGACCACCGATACCTTTACATAAAGTTAGGAAGGGCTACCCAATGAGAGGTACTTATTGTGATAAGCATTCTCATATGCATAGGCAATATGAAATGCTAGAACAACAAATGCTTGCGGAGGAACATGGATTGTCATTTAGTGCTTATGTGCCTAGTATGAAATCATTAAATCCAATTGCAAGTGGGCCATTAACTACTTTGAAACAACAGGATATACAAAACTTATCAGCATTAGGATGGACTATAAAACCCCCGCAAATGAATACAGAAACAAGAGAGGAAGAATTGTTTAGATTAATTATAGAAAATAATGCACATAATGAAAGAGTTAAAAAATTATTAATAGAAGGAACACAAATACAAGAAAATAAGGAGGAAGACGAATGGGGTGGCTAGGTACAAGTAACGGGTCGTTATCGAATCAGATAACACAAAATCAACAAACGCAATTTAAGTCAATGAATAATTTATTGACGTTACAAGAAAATCATGTAGAAGAGTTCTTCTATTATCATGGTGAAGCGTTTTTAACAGCATTTGAAAAATTATTAGAAGATGTTACACAAAGAGTACTAGGACAAATGCTACCTCGATTAAAATTTATTCAAGGTGCAGGTGGAGATTTAGAAGTACATCCTGATTCATTGAGAGAATATGAGTCTATAACTGCTGAAAATATTACTTTAGATTTACAAAATATTTTAGGTGCTGCACTTAATACAGAAGTTATTATGCAAAGAAAGATGGCTAAAGAACAATATTTAGAATCTCAAGGTTTTGCATCTAGTTCAGGTTCAATGTCTCAAGGTATGAATCCTGCAATGGGTAATCCTCAAGGTATGAATCCTGCAAATATACAGGGCGCACCTGCAATGGGTGGAATGAATCAACAAGTAATGCAACAACAAATGGCTATGAACAATGGTAGTGGCTATCCTATACCACCATCAGGTTATGACCAATTTAACAATCCATATTGGATTGACCCACAAACAGGGCAACCAACATATACACCACCTCAAAGTGGATTGGGGATAGCACAAGGAATTGGTAAAGCAGTTGCTTGGGCTAAATGGTTGGCGTAAATATGGTGAGTAAATGGCAGAAGCAGAACGAATATTTGTTGAAGATGATAATAGTCCAACCCAATCAGATATTATATTAGAGCCTAAATATTTAACTTATAGTCATGTTAGACTTATGGAGAATGTAAAGTTATACGAACACTTAGTCACTTACATTTTTCATGAGGTACAATCTAGTAATCCTAAAATGAATAATTTAGATGACCTTGTATATGATACCTTAGATAAAAGGAAGTTTGAGAACTTAGATGTTAATAGTTCAGAAATTGATTTAAGTAATCCAAATAGACCGTATTATTCTCACGAATCATATGGAATGTATATGAGTAGATTTTTAGAAGTAATTCAAAAACAAAATCTACTGTCTTTAATTAAAGATTTGAAGAATAGAAATCTTTTAAATGATTCACCCTTGTTTAGTGAAATTACTAAAAAAAGAATGGATGATATTAAGTTTAAAGTAAAAGATTTAGAGAATAAAGCCAAAGTAGATAGAGTTATCAATTATACTTTAGAAGTAGAGGGTAGTGATAATAGCACATTAGATGCATTTCTTTCAGGAAAACCTATGTTAAGTTCTAATCTAAGTAATTATGTTAATAGTAGTAATAGTGGAATTACATTTGACTCTGAAAAATACATAGAAAAAATGTTAAAAGATGCAAAGATAATGGATAGAAAAGGCAATTTAAAGTCAGGTAAAAGAAAATCATTTAAGAAAACAGTAAAGGTAAAAGTAGGCACTATATTTGATGCTAAAGATATACAAGAAAGAGGTATTCAGGATTCTAAAAAAGTTACAGGAAAATCAGGTATTATTTACGCAATGCGTGTAGAAGTTAATGAAGATGGTGATGACGAATATATTTTTTACGGTTTAGGAGAAGATAAAAGTTTTACAGATTTTGCAGAAGCGAAGTCATATTTTGAATCTTTTACTATGGAAAATATATCTTTGGATTTAAATAGACCTGTAACCAATCCTATAAAAAATGCAATTATGAGTTTTGTGCAGCCTGAAAATGGTAAATTAAAAACAGGTAGTTTAGATATTACATATAAAAAGATGAAATTAAATAAATCTGATATAGCAGCAATAACGGGTGATTATAGTGGCGAAGAAAAAGACAAACAGAAAGAAATTTTAGAAGCGGCTAGAGATAGAACAAAGGTGTTAGAAGCAGAAAAATCAATTAGAGATAAGGCAAATGCTTCTGTATCAATTGATGAGCAAAATAAATTAATCATTGAATCTGATGAAGGGGATGAAGATATTGTTGATATAGATTCTGAAAAAGAAATCTTAGAAGAAATTATTCAAACATATGGTGCAAGTTTCATTGATGCTGCTATAAATAAAGAACCTCAAGAATTTTTAACATGGTATAAATCACCTAGACAAAAAAGAATGGTATCAGACAAAAAAGAAGATGGTACAAATGCTCTTGGAAGAAAAGAAATTACAGATGCAGGTAGATTAAAAATAACTAGTAATGTATTTCCTGTAATAAAGATAGATGAAATAGTAAAAGAATATTTAAGTGAGTATAACTTTAATGTTAATAAAACATTTTTATCTCCTGAACGTAGGGGTAAAAGAATGACAGAACGTGGTGGGTCAAAAACAATATCATCAGAAAAAGATGGTTCAACGGGGGAATACCAATTGAAAGATGTAGGAACAATTAATAGACTAAAGGCGACATACAGAAGTTTAGAACGGATGGTGGATAGGTTTTGATTTGGGGTGAAATAAATGGGTAAAGCATCATCACCAAGCGATTTCACTAATATTGATGTGAATTATAATATAGGTTTTGGGTATTATACAACACATACTGATATTTCTAACTTATTACAAATTAGTGCGTTTACGGATAGTACGACCCCTACAAGAGCAGAAGTAGGTAAAATAATTAAAAGAGTTGAAGATAAGATAGATGATAAAGTAGGTCATCCTTTTAGACCGATTATATACAAAGATGAAGTACATAATTTTGAGTTCTTTAGACACGCTCAATATCCCGTTCAACCATACAAAGATTATGTAGGTTTTATACAATTAGAAAGACCTAAAATATTAAAAATAGTTAGATTAGAAGTATGGCAAGGTAATAGTTATGTTGACTTGGCTTCTGCTACTGCTTCTTATTCTCCACCTGCAACTGGTTCAGGATATAATTTAACTTTGGGAGTTGGTAATTTTAGTTTTGTATTAACAGAAGGTACTCATTTCTTTGGTTCATATGGTAAAAAAACTACGGCTAGTCAAGTAGTAGATGCAATTAATGAAGTGTTCCCGCAAAAAACAGCACAGTTTACTGGGGAAGTTGCACCTAAATCTAGGACTGCTACAAGTGGTGGATTAACTAGAAATGTATCTGATTTCTTTTATGCATCTACTGATACTGAGGATAGTAGTAAAGTGATTATCTCTTCTCTATTACCCGGTGATGATGGTTCAGATTGTACTATAACTGCAAGTGCAGGAAGTAAGACTAACTTTACTGACAATCAAGACCAAAGAAGATTAGGAGATTATTGGACTATTGATTCAGAAGGAAAGATATTCTTCTTACGAAATTATCCTTATGTACAAAACCATTCTTGTAAAGTAACTTATGTAAGTGGAGATTCTAGAGTACCCGGAGTTATACATGATGCCGCAACTAAATTGGTTGCTGCTGAAATAATAAGACATGATGATAATTCAATATTAATTGCTGAAACAGGTTCTAATATTGACTTAAAAACTAAGCATGATATATTAGTAAAAGAAGCAATGGAAACTCTAAATGGTAAGAAAATAGTAATTTATAGTTTGTGATATTATGAAACAATTGATGGCTAGATTTAATGAGATTTTGGAAATACAAAAACAAAGAAATCTTTTGTTAAAAGAGATAGAAGATGATTTGGGTTTTGATATGAGTTTTTCAGAAGAAGATACTTTAAAAAATGCTATGGATATATTTCAAAAAGAGTTAGAGAAGGAAATTACTAAAGAGGTTTCAACATGGATGAAGTGACATTCATTATCACATTATTACAAGATAGATGGAGTTCTGCTATTACGGCATTGCGAAGTGCAGGTGCAATATCTTCATCCCATATGGAGACTCCAAGATTTATTGATGTTCGGTCTATTGCTCCCAATGAAGGAAGAAGAGTTGATGTTGATTCTCAATCAGTAATAGTTGTTTTTGAAGATAGTAATTCTACTGAATATCCTACCATAGATTATTCTGTTAGGAACGAAACTTATACATTTACTTTGCATTTGAGAGTATTGCATCGTAGGGATTTTGCCGAGTTAACATTTTCTAGAGAAAGACTACAACAATTATATAAAACTGCACGATATATTATAGAGACTAATGGGCTTCGACCAACCGTATATGTTGGTGGTGGAACATCGGGAACAGTAGCAGAGAGTGCAGAGTTAATTAAACTAACAGGAAGGAGTGAAGCCAATGATAGAGGAAAAAGGTTATTAGGATACAAACTTTCCATTGAGTTAAAGCGGTTCGCTAGAAGCATCTAAGGTGATAAAAAATGAGTAATGAAGTATATGTCGGTAGCGGCACACAAGCAACTATGATACCTGAAAGCAATATTGTATTAGGTACTGCGTGTACATACTCAGGTAAAGTAATTTCAACTATTGATTCTACAATAAAACTAGTTCCTAATTTATATGTTGGATGTGAAGTTAAATTAGTAGAAGGTAGTGATTCTGAATATCATACTATAATAGAAAATGATGCTACTTCAATTACTGTTGATTCAAGTATTGGGTCTGCATTAGCAACAGGTAGTATAACTGCAACAATCCAAAAGTTTGGCGCACCTGCACCTACTTCACAGTTTGTCCGAGCAAGTGCTAATAGACACGCTCTATTATCAGATAATTGGTTAGGTTTAGTTAATGAGTTTACACCTCCTAATGTTGAAGTTGAAATGAAACAACTTAATTTAGCAGTTTCAGGTACACGAAACTTTGCACACCAATACAAAGGTGCAGAAACAGTTAGTGGTGGTTCTTTAGATATATCAATGAATAATGGTTCTTGGCTATACTATGCTCTAGGTAAGATTGATACGGTAACACATGATGCAACTGCTACTTCTATGACTAGTGATAGTACAGTTGTTACTGTTGGTGATAATAGTACCAAGTTCTTTAGAGTGATTGGTGGTAATGAATATCCTCCATCTGCTCATGGAAACAGTACATTAAAAAATATTGACACCACAAAAACAATAGCATACACATTTAAAGAATTAAATGGTCAAGATTTACCTTCGTTTGCTTTAGATGTAAGTTATAATAAAGCATCTAATACCAATAGACTTGTTGTAGATGATGGTGGAGCATCTATGTATTCAAGAATATTTACAGGATGTCAGGTTAATACTATGACATTAAATTTTGAAGAAAGTCAAGAATTAAAAACTTCTCTTGAATTAGTAACTCGCAGGGCTTTTGATGCACCTACTGATTATGTTCCTCATAGAGCCGAAGAAGGAGCAACAGGGTTGTTTAATTATGATGCTTCAACAACTACACCATATATGTATTCTGATGGTTCTATTACATTATTTGGTCAGACTTATGCTAGGGTTAAATCAGGTTCACTAACTATTAACAATAACTTTACTCAGCAAAGATTCATTGGTAATACTAATAGACAAATAATGAATGCTCATATACCTGCTCAAAGGACATATGAATTATCATTAACACTATTAATTACTGATACTGCAATATGGAAAGAATTAAGAGAACAAGAAGAATATAATACAGATACGGGTAAAATTAAATTACGATTTGAAAAATCTGCTGATGATTTCATAGAGATAGAATTAGATGATTATATCATTCAAAGTGTAAATGTACCTTTCCCTAGTGATAAAGGGCCAATAGAGGTAGAAGCAACTATATCTGCTAGAAGTCTATCTGATTGCAAATACACAGGTAAATGGGTTATTATAAACGATGATTGATAGAGGTATTTACATGGTGGGGGCGGCTGCAATTACTACCCTCACCACCTTTCTAATTATGGAGGCATAAATAGAAAAAAGTAGTATATTATATTCCACTAACAGTCGTTTGTTTGTTTGTTAGTTTATTGAAGGTGGAAAAATGGAAAAGAAAGTAATTAGTGATAAGAGTAAATTGTTTGCAGCCGTAAATACTGAATGCCATCATTTGAGGGTAGAACCCGATTCTGATGAATACCTAATGGTTTGGGTTAAAGAACCAACTTGGTTACAGGTGGAACAAGCCTTATCAACCGTGATGGATATTGATTCATCAACCAATTCATTTGGTTTAGATTTAAATAAAATGTATAGGTTTATGGTTGAAAATTTTGTTGAAAAAACTGAACCTAGTTTAAGTGCATTAGAGTTATTGCGCTTGAGTCCGTATGTAGGTACACAATTAAAAGAAGTGTTACCTAACCCCTTTACAGATATGATGGGGGATGATACGGGAAACGAAAGTTGATTCGTAAAGCATTAAAGGGTGGTAGTGTTCCACCATACATTGCATCACGAATAATGATATATACTTATTCAACAACTTTTAGTGTTAGTCCTTTAGAGGCTTATCATACTCCCGCAACTTTAGTATCGCAGATGTTAGAGATACATGGTGAAGTTAAAAGAATAGAATCAGAAGAATTTGATAAGGCAAAGAAGAGGAGGTGATTTTTATGGGTATTACAGATGAGATTAATGAGTTAGAAGACTCCTTAAAAGGAGTTGATAAGTTATTAGTTCAATCTAATAAAGACGCTTTAATGTTAAAGTCATCATTAAGTGGTATTAATACCTTTGTTAGTGGTAAAAATTATGAGATTATTAGTAGATTCTTGTCAGGAACGGGTGCTTGGAAAGTATTGAATAAAGCAAAAGCAACTGTTCTAACGATGATACAATTAGTTTCTGTACAAGAAAGAGCCGCATTACAAGACAATCTTAGAATGAAAGAAATGGCTAAGATAATTAGAGAAAGAAAAGAACTTATTAAATTAGAATCTCAATTTAAACAGGCGGCTTTGAATAAAGATAAACAGTTAATTGAACAATTAAAAGAAAAATCAGATGTTTTTGCTGCACAAGCAACGATGGTTGGTGATGATAAAGCACTTGCTCAAATACTGGATAGGATTAAGAAAAGTAAAGGTTTATTAGAAAATATATTAGGTAAAGGTAAAGTATCAGGTAAAACTATTACAGAAGACCCACTAAATAAAAGCATATTAAGTTCAAACATTGTTCAAACTGCTGCAATTGCGGGCGGATTTTTAATAAATAAAAAGTTTTTAAATAAAATTTCTAAGAATACCGAAGTTACTTCCACAATGCTAAAGACAAGAAAGGATATGCTTGCTGCACTTGAAGTAGATTTTCAAGATGTGTTTAATAATATGCCAAGTCAAACAGTAGATGGGACACCAATAGATTATCAAAAGGAATTTTTAAAATATGCTAATAAAATGTCAGACATACCTATTACTACATTAACTCCTAAATTAGAAGATATACAAAAAGAATTGGGTATTGTAGCAGAAAGTTTAGGTGGCTTTTCTTTAAGTCCTAGAAAATTAAGAGATGCAGGTCTTAGTTATATTGAAAGTCTTAACGATTTGAGTGAGGAAACCTATTTACAAAAGGTTGAAGAATATTACAAACATAAAAAAATGTTAAAGGATACATTTAAAATTTCACAAGATTTAATGGATAAGCATCCTTCATCGAGTGAACCTGATTCACCCTTTAATGCGGCTAATAATTTAAGCGTAGCAGAAAAATTAAGAGCAAGATTTGATGAAGAAAAATCTCTAAGAGGTGATAAAAGAATAACGAGAATAAAAAAGGCATTTGGGCTTGCTACAACTGATGAAGAAAAAGCAGAAAGAGGAAAATTTGTCAACACATCAGAGAAATTTGCTAATAGGCGAAAAACATTTAAAAGATTATATCAAAGACCCATACTTAGCATTATAAAAAGTATTCAAGAAAATGGTAGCCCACTTGAGGCAATGAAATCATGGGTTGCAGAAGGCGGTACTAAACTAGTTGAGTTTACAGGGAAATTATTGATGTTTGCTAAGAAAGCATTTGTATCAATCGGATTAGCAATATTGGCTTTATTCTTATTATATAGAGCATTCAAGAGTGCTGGAGTTAGAGAAAAATTAGATGATATTTGGGAACAAACTAAATCACTATTTACAATGATGGTATTACCTTTCTTAGAACTAGTAGAAAGTGGTATAGGAGATATTGTTGCAGGATTTGAAGATGGTAAATTCTTTTTAGTAATAGAAGGATTATTAAAGATTTTAGGTGGGATAATTATGGCTTCTTTAGCAATAATGGGTATCTTGCTTTATACGTCATTACAATTAATATGGGAAGGTATTAAGGGACTTCTTGCTTGGGCGTTTAAGTCTGGTGATAGTGCTAGAAAAACTGCGTCAAAAATTGCTTATATTGCTTCTGCTATAATATTTTTAGTAGCGTTCTTTACAGGAGGTTGGGTAATTGCATTAGTAGGCGCAATAGTGTTAGGAGTTGCAGCAATACTTGAATCAGCATTTTCTTTCTTTGCTGATGGTGGAGTAACAACAGGCGGTTTGTCAGTAGTAGGAGAAAAAGGCCCTGAATTAGTTAAATTACCAACAGGCTCAAGAGTTTATTCTAATGCAGATTCAGGCAAAATGGTAGCGGCTAAGGCTGCTAGTTCAGGAGGCAATACAATTAATGTTCATGTCAATGGTAGAGTCGGTGCATCTGATGCAGAGATACGAGATATAGCAAATAAGGTTGCTAAAGAAATTAATATTAGAATGAATCAAACAAGTTCAACGGTGAGTATGATATGACAGAATTAGTAGTATTTTTAGAATTAGCAAGGCGTTCTGATGTTAGTGGAACGGATAGTCACGTTAATAGAATACCACTATATGTAACTGAATTAACATTTAATACAAATAAAACTGTACCTAATGTTGGTATTCCCTTTTCAGGAGCAATACGAGGTGAGTCTACTAATTTAGCATTTGATATGGGACTTGCGCAAAAAACTGTAAGTATTCAAGGTGTGTTATTAGAACAAGAAATTGTGAAGAATAATAAAGAAGGAGATAATAAAACAGTCACATTTACTCCCTACGAATTAGCACAATTAATTCATTCTTATACTGACTCAAGTAGTTTTCAAGATGACCAAAACGTAAACAAATTACTAGTGTTTTATCCTAGTAAAGTAGATAATAGTTTTAATCAAAGATTAGTAGATAAGGCAGGTAATTCTATTAGTGCCGCACAAATGGTAGCATTGGATATTGGTGATGCACCGTTAATACCATGGAATTGGAAGAATAGAGCATATGATAATACATTTACTGCGGGAAGTGGTAATACAATTGATTCGCCTTCTACTACTTTTGATATAGTAAACAAGACTAGTAATCATATTGGTCTTGGAGGATTTGTACGTTCATTCAGTACTACCTTTTCAGGAGCAGAATATCCTAGTGTATCTTTTACTATGGAGTTTGAAGAAGCAACGGTTATTGCGGATAATTTCTTTGATTGATTGGGGGTGTAAAAATAGCAAACGTATATGTTGGAGACTCAAGAAAATTAGTTTTTCCTGTTATGTGTGATGGCTATTTAAAAATAGAATATGATGATACTAACGCAAATGCATCTAAAGGTAATCTTTGGAATCATAATGGTAGTTTTGTTTTTGAAACTATTATCACACCTTATGATGTTAATGGGTTTGGTCATGCAACAGATAGTACGAAAGATACATTAGACTCGACTAAAACTCCACCATGCCCTGCTGATAGTGATACACTTGCCAACTTTGAGAGTGGTGTATATTTTGGAACTTCTAGATTTTCACATAAAATGATGCTATTTTATAACGGGCATTTTGAAGTGTATTTAGAAAACACAACTGCTCATAATTTTAATCAACCCGCAGAATATAAGATAGTAGTTAGGTTAGCAAATACTGCATCAGGTTCTCCTGTTTATTATAACCCAATAGAAACAGGAACAGTAATTAAATCCATAAACACTCTTCATGGATATTATGACGCAAATGGGTATTATGATGGGAATAATACAAGTTTAACTTTACTACAAGCAGATACGACAAATCCTAGTGGTAATCAAATTAATTTTCCTGCAAGTTCAGGTGGGGTTGCTAATGTAGCAACATTGGCTGATGGCTCAGAATTGTTCAATAGTAATGGGGTTAGTTTAGGTGTAGTTACAGAAAAAAATAATACAGAAACCGTTTCAGTTACAGATGCTTCTAATCATACAGCAGCAATATATGTTTCTCAACCTAAAGAAGCATTCTATGTAGAACAGTTATACAAAATATCTTGTGTATTTAACAAAGGTGGTAGTGTAGATATATATCTAAATAATTCTTTAATTAAATCTGAAAAGTTTTCTAGTGAACCTACATTTGCATTCAAAGCCGATGATGTTTTCATAGGACAAAAGGGAGATGAAGCATCAGGTGCAAGAGAACATTTTCAATTTATGGGGGAGTTATATGAAGTATCTTTATCTAAAGGTAATCAACCTTCCCAGTCATTAAATACATTATCTCCTAGTTATAGCAATATACTATTCTATTATACATTTGGTGAGTAAATGGCTAGAGAGAGAATGATATTTCCATTGAATGCAGGGGTGGTAGAGTCTACTTTTGAAGGATTATTAAGTGGTGTTAGTAATTATCATACTGCTAGGGGTAGTAATTCTAATATTAGAGGTAATGCATACAAAGATGTTTCAGTTAATCCTGTATTATTAGCATTAGGATTACAAGAAGAAACCTCTTATCCGGCTACAAGTATTAACACCACTCCTGTTAAATCTGCAATGTTTACAGAAATAAGAAAAGGCCCACATACAGATGGAATATCAGTACAATGTACTAGTAGTATTCAGAATAGATTATTACCAACTGCTTCCACTTCCCTATCTACTTACGCTACAAATAAAGAAAATACTCCATCATATAAAGTTAAAATTTATGATTCTACTAAAACAAATACATCTACAAACAGAAAGGCTACTTACTCTACTGTTTCAGATTGCCCTGACAGTAATATTGGATTAGATATAGAGAATAGAGACTACTTTATTTTATTAAATCCTGAAATATATGACCATACTACAAGAGAAGATACAGTAAGACCTCACTTTGCTAGAATAACTAGAATTACTACTTTTGATGAGTTTGGTGACGGAGTTGAGTTTGAACCTAAATATACAGGAGAAATTGTTAAAGGAACTAAGTTTGAAATATACAAAGGGCCACATAAAACTACTGATAGTGATGTAGTAGCAGTTAGTTATGGTCTTAGAGGCGATACTTCTGCATCAACAGATAAATATGATAAGATAAGTATAGTCAATACACCTACCTTTTACTTTTATAATGATAGATTAGAAGTAAAGAATCAATTAGATTATAATGAAAAATATACTTTAACTTCCGTTAGATATTGGGGTACGGGCGCTACTTATCAATTTAATATAGATGCAATTGTAGCGACAGGTGATACTGAAATTTCACAGTATGAGGAAGGTAATCTAAGTAACAGATTTTTAAAAGCCCCCATAGCAGAATTAAGTAAAGTAGTTGGTGGAACTTCTTTATTCCGAGTATCTGATGGTGAGTATTTAGGTAATATAAGTAATACTCAAAATGCGGGCTACACAAAGATAGTATTAGATTATGCTAGGATTGCTTTACCTGTTACAACTACTGCCTTTGCTGTTACAACAGGCACAACTATACAGAATGTAGTATTCAAAACAGAAAGAAAATATGATAACACTATACAAAACTTAGGTAGAAGTAAATTAGATGCTGTATTAGTTGATAATAATATGGTTACAGATGATGCTGATAGTAATATAGACCCTATATTTTGGCATAAAACATTTCCTAAAATGAAAAGACATACAGAAGATAGTAGTAGTGTAACTACTAATACTATTGATGGTAAAATGAATGGCCCTGCTAAATATATAACTTGGGAAAGTGCTGAACTTAAAAATGATAAATTACCTGTTGTAATGGATACAGTAGTTAACAGCCCTAGAAATAAACTATCTAAATTAGCAAGGGTCAAGGGATTAGATAATGCAGGTATTCAACATCTTAAATATAAAGAAGAAGATAAGTTGGTAGTTAGAAATGGTATATATTCTAATAATTTAGATATGCAATTATTATTTCATAAAGTAACTACTAATTCTACTCAGTTAGAGTTCAATAATAAATCTAATGATAATGCTAATACAGGTTGGAAATATGATTACTCTGCTATATTAGGAGCAGATTCAATTATTTTAATAGGTGATTATTATTATAGAGTAAATGCAATAGATGCTAAGGCCGATGGGGTTAATCAAAAGTTTAGTGTTTCACATAAGCGGTTAAAAACTGCATCGACATGGACTCAAGACTCTACTCCTCCAACAGTAAGTTCTGCTGATATTTATGTTTCTGTATATTCTAACTCTAAATTAATTACAGGATTTTCAGCAGATACAGAAATCATAACTAGTCAAAACAATAGAATCACAATGGATAACCATACTGTTACAAAGGAATCTACTAAATTATATAATTCTAGAGTATATATTAATGGATTTAAAGGGCATGATATTAAGGTAGATTATGGTGATAGAAATTTAAAATATCTTTCATTGCAGTCGGCTACCGATAAATATTATCAGAAAACACCTAAAGATAGAGTATATTATTATGGTGGTAGTTATACTTTACACGAAGAAGTATTTACAGGAAAAATAGAAGATATAACTTCATCAATGGAAAATGGTATGTTGAATTATGACATAGTAGGAAGAGACAATACATCAAGTTTATTGGGTAATACATTTACTAAAAATTTAAATTATTCAAATGATATAGTTAAATCTACTTTGAATCCAAGTTTAGTTTTAACTGAAGTTTCAGGTGGTTCTACTGATATAGATACTGATATAACTAACGCTAGTGTTGGTGTTAATGGTTCGGTGTCGTTTGGTAAATATACATTATTATTCGATTCTAATAAACAATTGATTGGTGAAGTTAGCAGTACAGAATTTCTAAGTGGGTTTAATAGAACATCAATAACTTTGTTAGATAAAGCATATATTGGTATAGAAAGTGGAAATAAATATTACTATTATAATCCTTTTAGTGCAGTTAACTTTATTTCTTTAAACAAAGCAATGGGTGCTAATACACTAATGAATAAACATCCTACTGATTTAAATGGGGCTAGTGATGTAGGTATTACTTTTGAAAAGGGTCTATCTTTTGATAGCACACTTGCAACTACAAATTTAAACTTATCATCTAATGTAGGTGATAAATCACAACTAGGATATGATGTTAATTCTATTAAATCTATTAGTGATTTTGATTCTGAATTTTTATTGAAATTAGCAAATGAGCAAGATGATTATATAACACATATTACTAAATCTATTCAGTCCTCTAACTATCTATCAATAGTAAATGTGGTAGAATCAGAAACTAATAATACTGTAATAGAAGTTTCTTCACAATTTCCTATGGCTCTAGGATTAATAGATGATAATAAAGATGATACTAGATTACAAACAGGAAATGATGCTCCGACAGATGCTAATGCCCATTTTAAGAATGCTAGTATGTATTTAGTTAACACTAATATACCTAAAGGGGGTTATTTGCATAGGTTAAATAATACTTTTAATAATTTTTATACTTCTAAAGATATTTTTAGATACATGGATTTACAAAAATTTGACGCAGGTACTATTCGTAAAATAGGTGAACATCCCAGTTTACAAGATGTAGATAGTATCTATTTAAATGGAAAACTTCCTAGTAAGATAAGTGGCTACACTTTGTCGCATAATATAACTTTAGAAGGAGTAGATAAAGACGCAGTTATATCTAGTAATAATAATTTAATTCAGTTATTTACTGAAACAGGGTCTACTAATAGCATATATACGTCAAATGCATTGAACGCATATAATACTAATAATCTTGGATTATTTCCGGCAAGAGATGGATATTGGGAAGAAAATGCTTTAAGTTCTGCTACTGTTGCAGAAATAACAAATTTAACTACTGAGGGTCAGAAATTTATTCAAAGAGATTATAGAACTAGAACATATGAATTGTTTGCACTAGGAGATTTATTTCCAGATTCTTATTTAAGATATAATCATATATCACACAATTCTATTAATTCACCTATTAAAAATTATGGTTTATTGCTAGAAGGAGAAGGCACTAAAGGAACTCAAGTAGAACATAGTGGCTATACGGGTAAAACATTATCTCAAGAAATGCAAGATAAGGATTATGACATGACTACTATAATAGATTCTAGTATAACTAATACCAAGGATTTAATGCGTTGGGGAGTAATTAGATTGACAGAAGCAACATTTGATTGGCACTTTAATCCCGTAGACTCAGATGCATTGAAAGATAGAAGTAAAATACCTAGAGTGCCTATTGTAGAGTTGCGGAGATTTACCAATAAAGTAAGTGGAACTGCTTGGTCTAACGGTGTGAATGCTCCTGATTTTGATTTATTATTAGCCTCAGATGATTATTTATACAGTCTTGGTGATACAGATACTTATGGTACTGCTAATAGTGGAATTAATTTTACATTAGTGCATTTTGTTTCTCCTAATATAGCATTAACTATTGATGATAAATTATATTTTTCTTATAATTCATTAATGAAAAGTGTCACAAATGGCAATACTCAAACCATGAATAGTCAGTTTGAACCTCATAATATATTTCTTCCTGTATTTTCAGAAACAAGAACATCTAATAACCCCGACTTAAAAGATGATGTTCATTCAGGTGTTCACTATGGCATAGTACATTCTTCAACCCCTACTAATTCTGTTGATAATGGTGCAAGTGGGTCTATGTATCACACTTCAAAAGTATTATCAGCATTATCTGTCCCTAATCTTGCAGGTACTAATGGTATTCCTAACCCTAGTCATTATTATGCTGATTTCCCATCTAAAACTATTTATGATAATTGTATTGCTGTATTTAGAAATATAAAAAATATTACTGAAAAAGACGAATCTAATTCATATGATTTTGATTCTAGTTGCAAACTTACAATTGATAATGACTATAATAGTACAAATGTAGACACCACATTAACTACACAAAATCAACACAATAAAAATATGCTACTAAGAAAAAATACACATATTGGTACAGATAATACAACCAATACCTATCCTTATGTTGGGACTCTTGGTAGAGGGGCTATATTTGTTGGTATGAAAAGTGAACATTACCCTCTAATAAATGGGTCTAAAAAATTAAATAATGCACCTAAATATACTAATCACTCATCAAATACTAATATCATTACTGATGCTAAAACTACACATATAGAACAGTCAACTGGTGATGAATATGGAAAAGCATTTGCCGCACAGATGTTAATTAAACCACAATTTAATATTATTGCAGGTGATTATAGTAGTAGTCCTAGTGTAATTACTAGAAGAATGGATAGTACTTCTACACACCATTGGTTACATTACATGGTAGATTTAACAGGTCAATATATAGTTGGGCCAAATATAACTACAAAGGGTACTCCATCATATATTGGTAAAATAATTAGCCATACAAAAAAAGTAACTACTGTTAATTCAAGAGATGAATGGGAACATACAATTACTTTCGATAAAGATTTGAGTGCTGCGGGTACATATAGATTAATGAGAATATCAGAAACTACATTCGATGAAACACCCGACTTCTTTGAGGTTAATGTAATGGATGATTCGGGTCTACAACATGATAAAATATTTGCTGATTTCAGAACAGGAGATACAGAAGGAGACAGTAAATCTACAAATTCAGAAGGGGTTTATTCCATGCATATGTTATTAGAAATAGACACTGCTAATACATATTTAGAAAGAAGATTATTCACTAACATGGGGATGTTTACAGATGGAGAAGAGATTGATTGTTTTATTAGTGATGGCATAAATGAGCAGAGAAAATCCTTATCAGTGACAAAATCAAGTAGCGCATTAAAGTTTGAATATGATGGTAAGATTTCAGCAAATGGTTGTGTTTCCTTTGGTAAAGTAATCAATTTTACTCTTCCTAAGAAGTTAAACATCACTCCTAAGAATGCATTTTTAGGAACTACTGTTAGATTAGGCAGTAAAGTTGATAATGTTCTTGAAGAAATTGCTAAAGAATCGGGTTTAGATTTAAATATTGAAGAAAGTTTGAAAGAATATACCGATTTAATTGTGAAAAGTAATTATTCTAGTGGAAATGAAGTCACTTTAAGTAGTAGTCCAGTAAATGTAGCCATCAATGATGTAATATATAACCAAGATGGCTATCTAATTGGTAAAATTACGGCTAAAAATACTACTAGTGGTGCATTTTCAGTAACTTTTGGAGGAGGAATAGTATTTACTCCTTCACCCTTCGATGAACTAACTAAGAGAAATAAAAATACATTTGTTACAAATGTTAAATTTGAATCAGTAGATTCTTTTAGTGCAATCAACTATTTGGCTAACTTAAAAGATTTAGATTTTAAAATTAAAAATAATGCTATAATTACTAGAAATTTATCTAGCCTATATACTTTAAGAAAATATCATGTATCATATAGCAAAGATAATAATTTAATACGTGTACAATCTAATAAAACACTATTCGATAAAAAGACCAAAGTAATAGTTGTCGGAGATGGTGTAAAGGCGGAAATGGAATTACCAACCAATAATACTCCACAGGTATTACGTCATGTAGATGCTTCTATTAAAACACCTGATGAAGCAAAAATAAAAGCATTAAAGTTATTAAATCATCACAATAAAGATGTAAGAAAGATAAAATTAGTTCTACAAAAGAAAGGAATAGAACTTTTAGAGGCGGGAGATATTATATCTTTAGATTTCCCTAATCAACAAATACCTAGAGATGATTATATGGTTTTTGATATAGAAAATGTTTTATCAGGAACAGCAGAAATCACAGTAGGTACATTTGATAAATCAATTGCAGAAAGACTATCTGAAATTAATTTAGAACAACAGAATGCTAACTTTACATTATTTACTAAAAATGTAACTGAAAATGTTGTTGGTAAGGCATTATTTGATGAAATACAAATTAATAATAACCTTATTAAATATGAAATTAAATCAACTTCTGAGGGTACTCCTATGGGTGCAGGTTTAATTCTTGGATTCGGAAATACTTTAGGCTTTGGAGAAACAAGTACAACTACTAATACCACATATGAGAGTGAAAAGGATGTGTAATAATGATAACTAATGGCGCAAAAGAAGATATAGCAACAAATTATATTGCTAGTAATTATACATTAATTAAAATCGGTGATGGTGCAGATAGTACATCTGCTTCACAAACTAGTTTAGACCATTTTGTAGCAGAAAAAGCGAGTATAACGCCTACGGTTGTGGGTTCTACTTTAGTATGGAATGTAGATTTTTTGGGTTCTGATATTCCTTCTTCCGGTGTTTCAGAATTAGGGGTGTTCAAAAGTGATGGAAGTAAGTTATTAAGTCGGGTTACATTTACAAGCACAGGCGTTGTAGCGGCTAGTGATACAGTTACTTTTACAATAAGGATTGAGGTGAATTAGATGGTAACAAATACAGGAAACATAAGTACATTGGGTACTACTCCAACTGCTCAAATTGATGATGCAACAGATTCAATTCACTCTGCTATCATAATGTATCTTAATGCTGCTAGTGGTGAAAATAGAGCAATTAGCGGTTTTAATATTACTCAAAGTACTACGAATAGCCATACTCATTATGCTGTAACTGCGGGTAAAGTATTAAGATTTGGTAAATTAGAAAGTGTTGTTGCAGATGATGTAACTACCACTGCTTCAACAGGTACTTCAAACACTAAAGATTGGTATGGTGTACTAGTTGTTTGTGATGGGACTGAAAGCGGTGAATCTGCTAATACTCTAAAATGGAGGCATGGTACTCCTGCTAGTGGAGATACATTATCAACAGGTAAATTAGATACTGCCAATATTACTGTTGCCGCAATAACAGATGGTGATATACCAATTGCAGTAGTTAAATATGTAGGGGGTTCTGATGCTAATCTAACAAATAGACCAATACAATTTTTAGGTTATTCTCAAGATACTAAAGAGTTTTCTGCTATTAGTGGCGGTGTTGAAACTATTAGAATTAATGCTAATGGTACTATTACAAAAACAGTTTCAGGAACAGCAACAACATTAACATTACCTGCTACAACAGGTACAGTTGCATTGACTTCAGATATAGAATATACTTCTGCAATACCAAACGCAACTGCATCTCAAACAGGTTTGGCTACATCAACTCAGATAACTAAGTTAGATGGGATTGATACTTCTGCAAATAATTACTCATTACCAATTGCTACTGCTAATGCTTTAGGTGGTATTAAGGTAGGTGCTAATCTATCAATTAATTCTTCAACAGGAGTTTTAACTGCTACTGATAGCAACACTGAATACTCAGTTTTTAGTAATTCAGCCGCAGGATTAGTACCACAAAGAACTAATAGTAATCCATTAACTACTACCAAATTTTTAAGGGAAGATGGAACTTGGGTTATTCCCACAAATACAGTGTATTCAGATTATACAGGTGCAGATGGAACTAATGCAGGAGCAGCAGGTTTAGTTAAAGCCCCAACAGCAACGGATAATGTAAAGTTCTTGAAAGGAGATGGGACATGGGGTGTACCAACTGATACTACCACAAATACTCAATTATCTGATGCAGAAGTAGAGACAGCATACAACAATCAAGTCTCAGCAGTTACTTCACAAGAAAGAACAGATGGAACTGTATCAGCAATTAGAAGATTTACACCTGCTGATATTCATAGTATGATTGACACTCATCAGACAGATACTAATACTGATGTTACGGTTGCTAACTTAAAAACAAGATTAGCAGGTGGCTTTGCCGGTAATGCAGTACAGATTGGAGACTCAGATGATGTAGTATCAATTCCCGGTTCATTAGTTGTTACAGGAACTACTACGACTGCTAATGTAGAAACAACTACTGTTAGCAATGGTGTTCTTTTTGAAAGTAATGCAACAGGTTCACACACAGATAAAGAAACAAAATTAATTGGTGTAACAGGATTAACAAATGATGTAGAAATTACATTACCTTCAACAACAGGTACGTTAGCGTTACAAAATGAAAGTACCACTGGTAATGCTGATACGGCAACAAATCTAGCAGGTACAACAACTGCTACTTATGTATATGCAGGGCCAACAACAGGTAGTGCTGCCGCACCTGCATTTAGAGCATTAGTAGATACAGATATACCAACATTAAATCAAGATACAACAGGTAATGCAGGAACAGTAACAATAACAGATAACAATGAGACTGATGAAACTGTATATCCTGTCTTTGTAGATGGTGCAACAGGTTCACAAGGTCTTGAATCAGAAACTAAATTAAGTTACAAACCTGATACGGGTATTCTAACTTCAGTAGGTTTTGCAGGTGCTTTAACAGGAAATGTAACAGGAAATCTAACAGGTAATGCAGATACGGTTACATCAAAAGATAGTAGTACTGTAAATACAGCATTTAACCTTGCATTTGTAAATGGAACAACAGGGGCAAAAGAATTAGAAACTGATACTACATTAACTTTCAATGCTAGTAGCAATGTATTATCTTCTCCAAAGATTGAAGCATCTAGTCAAATATCTGCTGTTGAAAGAATATTAGTAGGTAAAAATTTAGCAGGTGTTGCTACATTAACAGGGGCAACTACTTTTGCGGCAAATGAATTATTCAATGCAGGTGCTTATTATAGTAGTCTTAGATACCCACAAATGGAATTAAAGGATACACAATATACAGAAGCAAGATTAGTTGTTGATGCTGCTGCTGAGAGTACAGGTGCAGGTATAGAGCATTATGGAACAGGTGCAGTATATGCTATTGAAACTCAAAATAATCAACATAGAGCAGGTTTAGTTTTATCACATGATGAAGATACAAATACAAGTAATCAAGATGATGACTATACTTGGGGTATTGGAAAACAATTTTCTACTGCTGGTACAGGTACAGGATTATTACAAATAGGATTTGTTGCAGATAAAAGATACCAAGATGGTTTCTTATCTAATGATGCTGATTCAGTATTTAGGGCAGATAACTCTTATCTATCTATAACTCAAACAGGTATAGTCACTATACCAAATCAATTAAAGGCAAGTAAATATATTACTTTTGCATCTAATTCTGATGCGGCTAATACCGCAGAGGTAGGGTCATTAAGATATGATGGAACTAATATGCAATTTAAGCATGGAAGTGCTTGGGTTACTTTAGGTACTGCATCAGGTGGAGAAATAAATCAAAATGCTTTCAGTAATGTAGCAGTAAGTGGTCAAACAACTGTTGCGGCTGATGCTAAAACAGATACTCTTACTTTAGTAGGTGGGACTAATGTTTCTATTACAACAACTAGTGGTACAGATACAGTTTCTTTTTCATCTACTGATGAGCATTTAGATATAGATGGTTTAACTGCTGAATCAGGCATTCATCTTACTAATGACACTTTAGCATTCTATGATGCTACTGCATCTGCAAATAGAAAAATAACATTAACACAATTAATGGGTGCTGTAACTCATGGGTTAATTCCAACATTACCTGCTGATAAAATTGGTAGTGGTGAATTTAGTACTAGTAGAATACCTATATTAGCACAATCTAAAATAGAAGATTTATCATCCGATTTAGCAGGTAAAGTTCCTATTACTAGAACAGTAGCAGGTAGGGCATTATCAAATAATCTAGCAGTTAGGGTTAATGCTGTTACAGGTAAGTTAGAATTTTATGATGGTAGTTCTACAACAACTATACAAGATACCGCAGGTACTCCTGTTGATGTTGTATTTGATAACAGAAAAACAGAGTATGATGAGATTCAAGACGCTAATAGTACTAAACCTGCTGACAATGCTACTGTTGGTGGAACATTAGGTTCTAGTGGAAATATATTATTAGAAGATGGTAGTACTAAATTAACAGATACTACTGCATTAAATGCAAATACTAATTGGTCGGATGTAGCAGGTACAACAAACGCACCTGCAAATAACGCTACCGTTGGTGCTAGATTAGGTACTAACCTTAAGGCAGCAGATGGTTCTAC
>MDTC01053820.1_pt1 | contig 37647 bp, 28 predicted proteins | sample 811181 | NCBI WGS metagenome assembly MDTC01 (sample SAMN05326644, study PRJNA326480) | marine metagenome | isolation source: seawater | place: Pacific Ocean: North | collected 2011
AATTATTGTCTGCTCTAGAAAATCAAGAGCTGCAGCTGATTCAGCCAAAAAGTCGTCGTGGCCGAATGCCCTTCCTGTGCAGACTTGGCTTTCTTGCCTACTGCCCCGCTGTTGAATGTGCTGCCGATGACTTCATCGATGAGCCATCGGACGGCGATGATTGTATAGAGTGGACTCGGTTTTCGGGCTGCCAGGCATGCGAATATTATCGCTGTCGAGAGCGCCAATCTCACTGTGGATCCGATGGATATCTGGTTGGATACGTCGGGAAATACTGCGACCGATTCTCGACCGTCACTGAGAAAAGAATCAGTCCCGCTGGTGCGCAGTGGATGTCCGATGTACGGGCCTGTTTAATCGGGACTCTAGACCAATGGACCGATTCAACAGACAGCTGTGAGACCATTGAGCAGGTCGGCATAGAGTCGCATTCGGGCTGCTATTTACAAGCTGGGTTTTGTTCACTCCCGTTTACAGATTGGTTTGCGATCGTCCACACCATCGATGCATTCGACATTCCCATGCGTCAGATCTTTTCGACAGGACATGGCTGTCTTCGGCAATGGTTCGGCTTTGGTCATCGATGAACATAGCCTGGGCCATGTCATCAGATGGCCTCATGGGAGTGGGACCCAAGGCCCCATATTTGTTACAAAATGCGGCTAAAACCACGTCATTTTAAACCTTCTTAACGGTAGTTTTTTTGGCACGACGCTTGCACACTTCTTGTGTCAAGGAGGTCGACCCTAATGCGAGCTCAATTTTATAGCCTCATCTTCATAGCAGCCCTGGGAGGTTGCGCCGAACTGCCGGAGCATTCAGCTCTATCGCCGCAGTCAATGAAATCCCTCGATCGGCTGTCTATTGGAGATGGTGTAGAGCTTGCCCTCGCAGACCTCAGTCGGGATATGCCCCATTACAGCTACGAAAATTTGCTCAGCACTGGGGCGGTCGTCGAGAATGGGCGCCGGTTTGGATCCAGACAGTTAGATGTGCAGATCCGCTCTCTACTTCTGTCCAGTTCGGAATTTTCCACCGACAGCCTCGACGATATCCAAATTCACGTCCATCGTATCAAACTCAACAATGCCTTTAGACCGATGCGTCTGATCGGGCGTTGGACAGAGAGAGTCTTGCCCTTCACGATCAAAGCCGGTGGCGAAATTGAGTTCGCGTACGCACATGATCCATCTCATGGTGAAGCGATCCCGCGGTTTTCCCTCATGGATGTCCCGACGGACGCAGAATCAGCCCTCGCCCTTCCAGTTGGGACCGTGGTGACGATCCCAATACAGGGTCGAGTTTTGTTTGATGTGTCAGGCCAATTTCTCGTGAAAAGTCTGAGCCACGTTCTCGATTTAAAATCATTAGTGATGGGGTCTGCCTTTGGGCATACATCCAGTGTGCGCACGGGAACATTGATCGGAGATGGTCAATTCGTCTTACAACTGGCCCGTTTGGCGGATGATAAGGTCCGCTTGAGATTAGTCTCCTCATCTCGTCAGCAAGCGGCGGCTCGCTTGGGCTCCTACGCTCACGCTACGGTCAATTATACTTTTCTCCCCAGTGCCCCCCTAGATCAATTACGCGGATTCCGCAGACGATTTGAGCAAACGCGAGGGCAGATTCGGCGAATCAGCCAGGTCGATGAACAGATTGAGAATCTTAGGGACGCTGCACCGGGAATGATTAAAAGCATCTTTGATGCGGTCCCCATTGTTGAAGAGGTAAGGCAAAGCGACATTGAAAAAGACCTTTCACGACGCGTAGACCGAATTCTAGAGCAGGCAGAGCGAATGATTGAGCCCGTCGAAGCCATTGAGAGTTATATCCGCACGCGGGTTGAGGAGATTACATCGACGGTGGTAGACGGTTGGCGTCAAAAGCTGGTCCCTGTTTTGAAATCCATTCGCCGCTGGTCTAGCAGGGGATACAGTCTTGCCAAGAGCATTACGCTCTCCGATGAATTGTCTCGAAGACTCACACGACTCGCCGATTATGAGTTCGACCTCCGGTCGGAGGAAGCGACGACAGCTTTTGAGCGAGCCATCAGCGGTCAGACGATATGGAATGGTCTCACTCAAGCGCTGTCCGTAAGACAATTAGATGTTCTTCCTTTTACTGACTTCACCCTGGCGGACACCATGGCCAATGTCGATTTAGGACACGGCTCCCCACGCGTTCGTCGTTTGGCAACCGCAGGCAAAGATATGCGGGCTCGCCGATACCGGGTGGCCGTCGATGGCTTTGGACTCAAGGCCGGTCTAAATGGTGAATTCGATTCCCAGAGAATCATGATGACAGATGAAAATGGTCGAACCCAGGAATGGAATAACCAGGCGTGGGAACGAGGTCAACATTCTGATGTATTCGGCCAACTTCGTTCCGAGTCTTTCGCGTCCGGTGCATTCACCCATGCTGCTGGCGGCGAGTTAGAGACGGGCGGATACTGGTTTCGATGGACAAAACAATACGCCGTTGATGCAGCCGAGCCGACGGCTCATTCATTTCGCCAAGCCTTAAACGACTTGGGCCCGTTTGCGGTGCGCATTGGCCTGCCGCAGGCCTATGGTGGTGAAACCGCCGGGGCTGTTGATGCGACTCTATCCGTCGTGATTAACGGTGCATCCATGGATGCTCTCTTCGACCCCAACAGAACACCCGATGAACTTCTGTGGCGGGTCCTAGGTGATATGATGTCCCGGTATCAACGCCCGACATTCTTACCCTATGCTCATGCGCCCATCCGACCCAACCAGGTCTACTCCAATGAGGTTATTCGAGACGCCTGTGAGGCCGTCGCACGTCGATTAGGCGGTCGATATTGCTACAGCTTTGTCGACCGGATTTTTCCTGCGCTGAGAGAGGCTCAGGCCTCTTCGGACCCTGACGCGAGACTGGCATTCTTTGAGTCTTTCTATCGTGTCCCACTGGGTGGCGCTGTCTTATCCACCCGATTCTTGGTTCGATATCTCGTAGAAGTCCTCGATGAAATCGGACAGACCGACGCCATTCATGTCAATTTTCAAGTCAATAATCGATCAGATGACTCAAGCTCTGCCTCACCGAGCTTCAGCCGGGGCGATGACGCGGCCCACTCGCTTATGGATACAACCGACTTGTCGGGCATCTTCTAGCGCCTGACCGTCGGACCCCCCGTTGGCCCTTGTCTGTAGCGACTAGACGTTGCAGACACCCTCCATTCGTCTATTTGTTCATACGCGGGGTGGCGCCAATGCCTTATTGGGCATAGATCGATAGCCTAGACACTGGCAATTTGGCGGAGCGAGTGCTGACGTAGACATCAGGGTAGGTGATGGAGTCACTGGCGAATAGACCAGCGTGAGTGAGTCTACAGACGGGCACAATGTTTGACTGGAACTCGAACTGGCTCAGGTAAGACGAGTTTGTTAAGACTCGGTGTAGACCCTTGAGGTCTCATTGTCATATCCCGGCCTAAATGGGCTTGGGCTTATCTGATTAAATTGCACTTCAGTCTAGCGGCCGATGACGTCAACAGCATGGTAGATGACCTGTTCACCGCGTCGGACACAGATTGAATCATCTCTCCAGACCGGCCCATCGGCCGATTCAAAGAGTTTCAAGTTCAATGCCTCAAAGCTTGGTGTCGGTACACTGAAGCGCCTTGAATCCATGGTATAATGGCAGCCCATGCATGCATTGGGGGCGACTCGAACCGCATCTTCATTTGGGCGACGCGTTGGAAAATATGCATAGCTGACCCGATGACCAATTCGGTCAAAAACCCAGAAAATACTCTGTTGACCAGGTCGGGCTAGGATCACCTCGGTTTCTCGCGTCTGACAATTTTCATCTGTCGATTCGGCGACGCTGATAAATGTCCCGTCGGGGAGATGTCGTCTGCTGATGCGGCGGCCCGCTTGTTTGGCTGGGCTGATGGGATGGAATTCTTTGGTCCATTCAGGCGCAACAGAATAATCACCGTACTCTGCTTTGAAATCGGCCAAATGGCTCGGTGCATTTGTTACTTCGGCGCCACAGTATGCAAGCCAGGCTTTGATGCCTGATTGATTAAACGGTTGTAACTGGGTGCGATGACCATCGGCGACTGCTTGAGCTTGTTCGTCGATTAACCGCCGCGTGGCAGCTGAAAAACTCTCGTCACCCGTTTCGATATTTTTACCCAACGCCTCAACCCAACTGAGTGCCTGGCAACAGCCGATGACATCGTTGTTTTCGGCTATGCAAAGCTCCAGCTTCAAGGCGCCGTCGAGGAGCGCTTTTAACTCTCTGGATAAGGTACCCGGTTGCTGTACAGAGCGTGCATCTCGTTCAACCTCTTCGGCAAATGATCGATAGTCCGATTCGGATGCGCCCACCGTCTTATATCGAATCATAGATTTGAGTGGCAACCCAGATGCATCAGCTTGCTCAGCCATCGACATTGCAATTGAGGCAACATCAGTTTCGAAACCGATCCGCGTCTCGCCATTTAGCTCAGCGGCATATCGCGCATACGCAACCGCATTGAGAACATCGGGTGTCCCACGTTGATTTTGATTGGACGCGGTGTAATGACTGTCGGGAGATTGTGGATAGACCTCGCTGAGGTTGTCCCCATCGTGGTGTTGCTTAACTTGAGGGCCATGGGTTTGAATCGGCTCTAGCTGCCCGGCACAAGCCACGTAATTGAGCGTGGTCGTGATGAGTATCCACCGTGATAGATTTGAGTTAAATGACCGCATCTTGGATCCAGATATTGCCCACTTGGGATCCCTACCTTGCAATCAATGTACCAAATCTACCGATGGGTTGTATTCTGTGTTTTGACCGATACGGGCCCCTTGGCGTCAGTGTTTGTGACACTCTACTGGGGGGCATGAACCCGAGTTAGACGCCACTTTGACCAGTATGCTGGTGTCTTTAGACCACTCGTCTATGCACGGTGTTCTGGGAATCGGCAAACACAGTGATGTGTGCCTCAATCAGATGGCTGTCATGAGCAACTCGGCCATCTTGTGGCCGCTGAGCCAAGCGCCTTCAACCTTTGGTGTGGACAGGGCATCTCCACATAGGCCAAGACCGGCCTGTTCATCGAAAAGGGCCGCTTGCCCATCGCCTTCAACACTGAGTGCATACCGCCACCGATGCACGTACACTTGACTTGGCTTACTCTCGCTGAATTCATGGAAAGAGTCCAAGATGAGGCGTTCAGCGTCGGCGGCATTTAATTCGAGATTATCCCTACTCCAGTCAGGATCTGCATGCAGCACCCAACGTTCGCCTGGCTCGCGCCCAGGCTTGCTGTTGTCCCGACACGCCCATGACAGCAGGCTCTTGTTCAAGTGAAAGCCGTCGTAGTCGATTTTCAGTGTTTCGGAATACGCGCACATGGCGGCCCAGCATGGAAAGTACTCGAGGTGGTCTGCGACCTCTCGTAAAAATGAATACGACGGCAGCAGTGCGGCGGCTTGCGGGCCAGGGCAGGTGACGACCACCATGTCAAAGGGCCCAAGATTCGACTCAACATCGGCATCTAGGTACCAGCCATCGTTCTGCTTACGAATGGCGACAATGCGGTGGCTCAAATGACACGGCAGTCCAACCGACAGCGCGCGTCCAATGGCACTCATACGCGGGGTGCCAACCCAACGGGTCGTCGTGAGGTTTGTATCCTGAAAATCGCACCCGTCGAAGAGTCCGAATCGCCCGTCCCAGGCCGCTACGGCATCGGCCGCACGCAGCTGCTGTACGACGGTATCAAACCTCGGGTCGCGTGCGGTGATATATTGGGCGCCGTGATCGAATCGACCCAAGGCTGTTCGCTTGGTACACAGTCGGCCTCCAAAGCCTCTCGACTTGTCGAATAATGTCGGTGCATGACCGTTCTCCGAGAGGGTTTTTGCACACGCTAAGCCCGAAATTCCTGCTCCAATAATCGCTACGCTTGCCATGATTTAATCTCCATGATTACCGACCATCTTTCGTTTATTCGTCGAATACGGCCAGCATGATGCCCTGTCCACGTCCATCTCGGGGCATCTTTAGTTCACGTCCATTGTGTTTCAAACTCATCTCTTGGGTGTCATCGGCCATAATAGAGCGATCGATTGCAGCGAGAAATGGAAACATAGAAAAAAGCGGCGAGATTGCCCCGTCTTCCCCATCATCATTGAGGTCGAAAATGAACAGAGCAATGGTTGTGTTCTCTGCAGACGCCGTGTCTTCATCGAGAAGCTCTTCTCCATCTAAGGTCAACGAATCGCGACCGTATTGAAAGGACCCACTCGCATTGTAAACAACGAGAATCGTCTTGTCTGTCGATTGGTGAAATTGTGCCAATAGAATACCGGCGAGTGAAGACGGGTCGGGCATCGTCCGCAAGTAAAACTGTGACTCGGTGGTCTCCGGTGCTGGCCGAAAATGTCGGACCGGTGGCACATCTGGATCCGGGTGGTGCGCGACCAGTTCGATATTTTGACCGGATGAGACTGAAATCGGACCCCACTCACCGCCAGTACCCACGTCGATGTCTTGACCATCGGACAACCGGCGCCCGGTCATTGAGTCGACTTCGTACACGGTGATGCGGCTATCAGGGACAACCTGGTTTTCCGCGAATGTCAGGTATTTACCGCTCAAAGAAATCTCTGTCTCATTTCGTCCTTCGAGTTGAGTCGGCTGACGGTCCTCTAGAAACTCGTAGATTGCGCGAAATGAGGTTTCGCTGGTCGCGAGTCGATAGTGATCCACATCTGGGACTTCGATGTTAATTGCGCCGTCGATATCTGCGCTTTCAACAATTTTATCGGCCGGCGACCAGATATTTAACATCGGTATCGACACATCCGGCGGACCCGCCGCTGAATCGCTCGGAAAAGACGCGATGTGAACGTAGCGTCTGACGACACTTGCGCCCGCCCTTGATGACAAAAGTTCATATCCTAATCCGCCACCAGCAGAGTGGCCAATGAGGTCGACTTGGGCGCTTGCATCAGTGTCTAAAACACCGTCTATGAATGCCAGGAGATCCGTGGTGTGATCGCTTTCACGATCCAGGGTGTTCCAATCAAAGGTCCAAAAACGCTGTCGACATTTTCCGTTCGCGACAAATCGATTGGTATGCTGATTCCACGTATCCCCCGATGCGAGGAATCCATGAACGAACACGACAGGGGGTGATGCGGTGTCACACTGATTTGTCTGGCCATCATTAGACTCACTTTGGACACAGCCGCAGAAGCTCAAAAAGACTGCTAAATGAAGCGCAGCGCCAGTGGGCCACTTGGCCATCGAACGCATCAAATCTAAAAGGTCAGACGAAAACATGTATCTATCCCCAATGTGTGACATCTTCAAGTAGTCGGGTCTACGAGGGGATGTCAGGATGAAAGCGCCGTGTGAGACGCTCTGTGTGGCACTGGTGTTGCATTGCCGATGCCATTATTCGCTGTTTCAGCGCCTTTGGTCAAGACGACCCAGTGCCTTCAGTGGACCGTCCATCTTGCACAGTTCATTTTAAATGCGCACAGCAGTATACGGCGTCTTCGCCTGCGGCATTTTGATTTTATCGGGCTGCTCTGATGGAGGGATTGGTGCCGTTCAATCCTCATCCGACCAAACTTTTGCCGACGTCGACCGCAGCCTAGTCCCGTCCTTTGATGCCTCCGGATTCGACCAATCACAAATGCCACAGCTCGATCTGAGCGTGAATGTGGACATTGCTGCCGATAGTGACTTCCTACCGACGACGGATTTAGCGGTCCTGGCCGATACGCTGCCCGATGCACAGAGCGATGTGCCCATGGCGACGGATGGCCAGAGTATGGATGTGCTGGCCAACGACCAAGGCATCGATGCATTCGTCGAGAGAATCCCCGTTGACGTTTGTGGTGATGGCCTTTTGAACGGGTTCGAGCAATGCGACGATGGCAATGTGCTGAGTGGTGATGGTTGCGACTCCGCGTGTACTGTCGAAAACTGGACCATCGACACGGGTCGATTCAGTCAGCAGGTGACGGTCGCATCGGATAGTCTGGAGGTCTACGCTTTCACAATCGATGGTGCGGGAACACTGGGGCTCAGCATCAATCTTGACCAACAATGTGCATGGCCTCCTTGGTTAGACGCTCAGATCGTCAGATTGGCCGATGAACATGTTGTCGCCCATTGGCCGGCAAATGCCAACGGTCGACCCTGTCAGCAGGTTGCTCACCCGCTGGAGCCGGGTCCACATGAACTTAGGTTTCGCCCGGAAGGACAAAGACAATTGGTCACCTTTCAAGTCGAGTTATCCATTTATCAATTTATCGGAGCGGCTGGCTTGTATCCTATACGAATCGCCAACGGGGGTAACGAACGTTTCGAGTTTGTCATCGAGGGCGAACAGCGCTGGGAGTTTGCTACCACAGGCGTGTTCGAACACTGTGAGGTTGATACGTGGATGGACCTCTATCGACTCGATGAAGACGGTGAACGGCTGCTCGATTTTGATAATGATGGTGGGCAAGGAACCTGCTCACGCTTGTCTGCTAATTTTGAGCCCGGTCGGTACGCGCTACAGGTCAGAGAGAGATTTCGGCGAGCCATCGAGGCACTTCATTTGAACGCCCGAACGGAAGGCATTTGCGGCGATGGTGTAATCGATGTCGGTGAAGAATGCGATGACGCTGCCTTAAATGGAGTCGATACGTGCTCTGACGCCTGCCGACGACGTTCGGTTTGCGGAAATGGACAGATTGAAATCGGCGAGACATGTGACGACCAAAACCAGATTCCTGGGGACGGTTGTGATGAAAATTGTCAGCAAGAGGTTTTGTGTGGCAACGCGGTCATTGACCCAGGAGAGGATTGCGACGATGGCAACTTTGAAAACGGAGACGGTTGTGACTTCTTCTGCACTTTTGAATTCACCCAACTGGTTCGCGGTAAAACGATACGTCGTGGGCATTTTCCAAGAAATGGCGCGGACTGGTATGCGTTTAATGCTGATGGGCCCGGTCGTTTAGAGGCGTATACTTTTGTTCCGGTCGACGACAATTGGAATTGTCGACCCAGTGCGGACACTCTGCTCTCAATCTTTCTTCCAAACCCGGATGGCGAAGAGGTCTTGCTACATGAAAACGACGATGACCCAAATAATGCCCCCTGCTCGTACCTCGATGTCGAAGTGGGTACCGGTCCCCATCTGATTCGCGTAGCCGCCACCGATGATTTTGCGGCCATCAATGATTACTCTCTGTTTTTCCGGTTTGCACGCGACATCAGTGGATTACGCCAGGCTCAGGGTGGGTTTGTTGCCGCTGGCAGTGACCTTTACAGCTTCCAGACGTTCCAGAGGGGGCGGGTCGAAATCACAATGACACCGTTTGGAGGTGCATGCGAAGATGATGTCGATGTTGCTTTTTTTAGACAGCGTTCAAGTCTCGTCATTCCATCAGATGTGAGCCGCATAAATGGGTGCATTAGCGCGGCTGCCATCCTTGACCCTGGTCTCTACGATTTGCTTATCTCGCGGTCAAATGGCGGTGCCATGGGCACGTACACTCTTGACCTCGCCTGGCCCGATTGACCGACCGCCTCCGGACCTACTCTAATCCTGGCAATCGGTCTTGTCGTTCGAGTTGGCCGTATTGGGCGATGTAGTCTTTTACCTTGAGTTTCCTTGCCGTGTTCGCGCTGCTCATAAAACGAATCTTCCCAAAAATAGGCCGCTCCGGACCCCATGGTCTGTCGAAGCGACCGAAGGTCCAGCAAATGCCAGACCATGAATTGGGGTTGCGACCATCCAAGGCGTACCGGTTATTGAGTTCGACAACGTAGGCAAATGCGTCTTGGGGGCTGGCGCTCCATTCGATAATCTTCTTGCCCCAAAGCATTCTCAAGTAGTTGTGTATGTAGCCTTCGGAGGTGAGTTGTCGCTGAGCTGCATTCCAAAGTTCGTCATGGGTCGCAGCCTTATCTAATGTATCCAAATCATATGTGAACTCTCTCGGGTCCGAGGCATGCACCGAGAGCGTCTCTCTTGCCCAAGGGGGTAACGATTCATATTTGAAGTAGTCGGTCGGATTTCGGTGGCAGAACACATATCCGAGTTCTCGCCATGTGATGATCTGGTCGAGATAGCCTTCGATGGCTGGACTCAAATTCCACCAGCCCGCTCGACTGCCTTTATTGATGCGCGAAGCATCATCGATTGTCCAGTTGGCACTGGAGAGGAGATCGCGGACAAGTCTATGGCTCGAAATATGACCGAAATGAAGCAGTGCCGACATGCGACTGGTACCGGTCTTCGACGGATGATTTCGGTCGGTGTCATATTTGTCCGACCGCTCCTTCAAAAATCGTTGCCAACGGTCCAAAGCCGCTTTTTCACCACCACGCTCATCTACCCGCCCAATCTGATATCGTAATCCGTTGGGCATCAATGCGTCGTTACATCGGGTATCAACGGATGACAGGCGCGCAGCCGGCCACGTCTCCTGAATCCGAGCGGAAACCTGTGCCCGGTTTGTGAAGCGAGTATGCTGGAGAGGCTGTGGGTCTGGGAATTCGTCCAAGAACGGGCTCATATTCTGTTGTAAAAAACGCCGGAATGAGTAGGCCGTTTGGAATGTCCGAGGTGCATAGTCGAGGGGGCAAAGGCCATTGCCATCAACCAAATCGAGTCTGGCCGAAACTTTCGATGCGCTCGCTTGGACCATCCGACTCAGGAAGTAGCTGGGAAAATGATCGGTCACCATGTGTACCGCAGAGTCGGCAAGGGCAGCTAACAGACCTTTCGCCGCGTCTTTTATCGGCTCGATATATGGATAGTAAGCGACGTGAGCCTTCTCAAAATTGACTGAATTTGACCGCATGCCATCTATAATATAGCTCGCCACACGATCGGACGCCCATCGATGGTCAAATCGAAGCGCTTCGAACACGAGTAAGGGCTTATTGTATTCTCGACACAAATTGAGTGCGTGCTGTAGTGCAAAGTTATCTCGCGTTCTGCGAGCGGTGGTCATCCAATACAGAACGTAATCTTTCTCTAGATTGACCGGGGCGTCGTTCAGTATTTTTAATCGTGTGGCTGGTATGAGCATACGCGCACTGGCTCTTTCTTACAGATTCGTTGGGCGTCAGCGCCAGCCTTAGCTAGTGGCGCTCGCTCGTACGGCCACGACCTCTCGTATGCGGGCCGCCATTTCTTCGAGGCCTAGAACCTCGCAACCGGCGATATCATTCCGCGCATCGGCCCCACCCAACCAAATTTGAATCGGATCCGGCAGAATGTTTCGGAGCCTGCGCACGTACGCCCGCTGAGTCCCGAGGGGCACATTGACCATAGAGAGCGCCAACGCAAAGGGATGCTGCTTTAAGACCGCTCTGCCGACAACATCTGCTGGGAGCTGCGGTCCGAGGTTGATTACCTCGGCGCCGGCATCGGCGGCCACACCGGCTGCGATCAATAAGCCCAGCTCATGCTGCTCGTCATCCGGTGTCGTAAAGACCACCTTTGGAGCATTTGCAGCTGTCGAAGACGCATCAAAGGTCCTTAGCAAGAGGCTTTTTAAAGCCGCCGAAAGCAGGTGCTCCGTTGCCATCGATATTTCACCTTGCTCCCACAACGTCCCGACACGAGTGAGCAGCACGCGACAGAAGTGCGTTCTAAACGTCGACGCGCCGAGCAGCCGGTACTGAATGCCGAGACAACGCTCAACATTTGTCGCGTCCAGCTCTTTAGCATAACCAATCGCCTCGGTGACGCTTCTTGGATCGAGCGTCACGTACTCACCTTTGCGATTGGAGGCCTGGCGGTCGACCGCCCGCGTTCGGACCGTCCCGGCCAACTGTGCCAGAATCGCCTGATCCAATTCCACAAGGTCGCTTATGCGGTGTCCGGCGTCCACGGCGGCGCCCAAGAGCTGGAATCGTTTTAAATGAGACTCGGTATATCTGCGCGTACCGCCGTCCGATCGCAAGGGCGTGACCACATTGTATCGACGCTCCCATGCTCGGATCGTGTGTGCGCTCAGATTTGACAGCTGCGCGATCTTACCGATTGAGTATGTTTTTTGTTGCTCTACCAAACCCAGTCCCGTTCACCAATATGCCTATATCTAACTATAACATAATTTATACAGAAGGGAACAAGTCTATACAAAAATGTCGACAAAATTATTTTTTGTATAGATTTAATGTTGACATGTCTAGGTCTGAGCGGTAAAACCTAGACATGGACGGCATTTGTCTAGATAAACAGTGCTGCCATGATGAAGAGACACAAGATTGGACCAGCGCCCGTCGGAACCGTGATGTTCTGGCGACACGCCATCGGTCCCTGAATTGGGTCTCCTTGATTCGGCCGAGGCCGACCAAAGGAAAGGGTTGAGCGCGATGGGACGCGAAGCAAAAGCAGCTGTTGACACCAGTATAGTAGAGGCCGCGCAAGCCGGCGATGCACGTGCTTTAGAGAAATTAATCGGAACGCATTATCCAGCAATGTGTCGCCTGGCTCTGAGGTACACCAATGATTCAGACCTCGCCAAAGACGCCGTTCAGGACGCGTGCATTCAGGTCATGCGATACTTTCCACAATTGCGGGACACGAGCAGCTTCAAGTCTTGGATGAGCCGCATTGTGATCAACTGCGTGCGTCTCCACCAGCGGCGGAATAAAAGATTCGTAGCCTTCGGGGACGGGATTGAACGCACCCAAGAAGTGTGCCAACAGCAGCCTGATGAGGTCGTGATGACTCGAGAAGAGCTCGTCATCGTGGACGATTTCCTAAAGAGCGCCCAGAACGACGAGCGGTCCATTTTTCTCCAGCTCTACGTTGGCGGAGACGCGGTTGCCACAGTGAGCGAGAAGACCGGTATTTCTGTTGCCGCTCTCAAAACGCGAGTACATCGAGCCCGCCGACGGTTGAAAAAATACATGCACACGAAGCACGGCGCAGACGTGGGCTTTGGCCAATTAGGTCTGTAAGTCCGACTTGCGATGAGTAGATGCAGCGCGGGCGACATCGGGGTCGCACGCGCTCGATACGGCATAACGAAATGCCGGCTACGAGCACCAGGGGGGACACCATGACACAATCATCACCAAAGACATCGATTCGCTCTGAGTCAGACAAGCCCCTCTTGGGTATTAGCCGCTGTTTACTCGGTGACCAAGTTAGGTTCGACGGTGGCCACAAGCGTTCCCGATATGCGGAGGAGACGCTAGGACAATATTTTCGCTGGTACCCAGTTTGTCCCGAAATCGAGTCGGGTATGTCTGCACCTAGACCCTCTATACGGCAGGTCCAAATCGACGGTGAATTGCGGGTTTTGAGTGCGAAGGGCACCGATATGACCGATGCGTTGCGACACGCAACCGAACGGCGTCTGGAACAGATAGCCGTAAAGCCACTACGGGGATTTATTGTTGTAAAAGATTCACCCTCGTGCGGGCTCGAACGAGTCCGCGTATACGACGGATCGCAGCCGACTCGTTCGGGCGTCGGTGTTTTTACCGCAGCTGTCCAGCAATCGTACCCTCACATGCCCGTAGAAGAAAGCGGGCGTCTCAACGATGATCGTCTCAGAGAGAACTTTATTCTCCGAGTCTACACGTACCATCGATTCCGAACCATGGTTGAAAATGCACCGTCGGTCTCCGACCTTATGCGTTTTCACGCCGAACATAAATATTTGCTCCTGGCCCATAATCCATCCATGGCAAAGAGTCTCGGACGATTGATTGCTCAGTGTTGTCGGGATGACTTGGCGTCCGTTCTAGACGAATATGAAGCCGAGATGATGTCCTCGCTCTCAAAGCCTGCCAAGGTTGGGGGAAACGTCAATGCTCTACAGCATATAGTTGGCTTCTTAACGGACCAGTTCACGCCCGAGTCGCGCCAGCACATGCAAGACACGATCGCTGCATATCGGGCCGGTGAAATCCCGCTGATCACACCCATCACACTCATCAATCATTATTTGACGGCCGCGGGTACCGACTGGATTCGGCGACAGTGGTATCTCAAACCCTATCCAGCCGCTCTCTCCTTGAGAAGTCGCATCTGACTTATGGCAACATCGAGCCATAGGTTAGTCTAATATCGCCCCGAAGATTCGCCCGAAAGCCGTGGACAATAACGAAATAACGAGTCTCAGCACGAGCGAAGTACTCCACTCGGCTCTGAAATCCGTCCCCGCTATCATCGTCACAGTGCAGTTCCGTATCGATATCACCGCATGTTGTTCTCACTGAGAGGACCGTATCGAAGTCAGATCCGCTCGTATCTACGAAAACCATTGCATCTGTGCGAGCGACAAACGAGAAGACCTGTTCAGATCCCCTGCCTGACTGACCACACACTGCACCCAGCTCATTGGCGGTCATCACGTTGGAGCCCCAATAGACACCGAACGTATCCATTTGGATGGCCTCGATGCAATTATTGATTGTGTCCTGGGGAGTATCGGAGACATTGGCCGAATCGACCGCACCGTCTTGAGTCGCTGCATTGTTCTCAAGGCAAACGGGTTGTTGGCAATTCGGCTGAGTTTGATGACAGCCGCAACTTTGTGGGGCCGGACAATCGGTACTCGTGCGACATTGCTTTTGGCAGGCTGACCCAATGCAAATAGAGCCGACCGGGCAATCCGTGAGTGCTGCACAGACTTGTTCGTTCATCGAACGTGATACGCAAAGTCCATTCTGGCACTGCTCGGTCGGTCCACATTGGCCATCAAATGAACAACAGAGGTCATGACCAAAGCCCTCATCATTTAGACCATCGCAGTCGTTATCGATACCGTCACAGACCTCGTCCGATGCTGTGGTCGACTCCGTTTGGCAGACCGTTCTCGTTTGGTCTGTTGAACAAACCAATTGGCCCAAGGCTGTGCAGTTATTTGCAAGCTGCGCGGAGCAGATGCTCCCTATGGAAAAAGTCTCATCGGTCTGGTCGTCACAATCGTCATCGTGCCCGTTACATGATTCAATGCCTGGCCCGCATGCGGCCCAATCTCCGTCTCTACATTGTCTAATGCCACATCCATCTGTGCAGGGCATCCGGTCACCCGTCATGCAATTGGAGTCGGAGGTGGTGCGGCTGCCTCGTCTGGTTCTGTCTGCGGGCATATCAATAAAATTTAGACCGCTGCTCTCAAGGCTCGCATCGCGTTCAGTTTGAAGGGACACGGGCCCTTGTCTCACCGCACTTTCATCGAGTCCTGAAAACTCAGCGCAACCGATTGATATCAATATGAACACGAGTGTTAGTAACCAGCGCATCATTGCCATCCTCCATGGGGGTCAGTTCTTATAAGCAAAGAGATAAACCCAGTAAATGCGTGCAGATGGGAATATTCTTACGATCGGTAGGTTTGTCAAGAAGTAAGTATTTTTTTTCGTTATTTGAGACGGGTCTTGGCTGTAATTTTAGCGGTGTTTGTAGACGCGTGCATAAGTCGCCGGTCTCCGTCAGCGACGCTGCCAAAGCGGCCATCATTAAAGATGTAGCCGTGTGTCAGTCGAGACCGTCCATGAGAGGGAGGTCGCCGTCGGTCAAGTGTATCGTCACCTCGCAAAAGGAGACATACGAATTCGGTATCCAAGATCGACCGACTGCAAGGCAATCAATTTTGCATCCCACTGTTGAGGAGGCCAATTACAGACGCATTACGTCATGAGATGAATGTGTTTTCGTAGCGCCCATCGAGTAAGCAGCACAGCTCTAGCCCACGGGCGAACACAAGACCCTGGCGCAGTAGGCAGCAGCCTTTATTGCCGTCGATCAGACGTTGCCGAATCTGATTAACTCCACGCGTAGCATTGCTATCCACCCCGAGTTATTTATTGGTCTTCGCTGTCCGGTAAGCTTATGACTGTTTCGAGGGCATGTAGACGACCATTTGTTGCAACGATATCTGCCTCCAAGATCTTCGAGTTACCGATGAGCACGTCGCCGTCTGCAGACGGTGAAATTTCCACGGCTCGTCCGATCATTTCAACCTCAGATACGTCTTGGAGCTCGCTTGTGGGGTAGTCACCTTCAGCGACGTGAGTCAGGATGAATTCATGCAGATAGTTTTGGTCGGTGCGAATCTCTTCTAGAAGCGCGTCGGGCATTGCCTGCACTGCCGAATTAATTGGGACGAACACAGTAAATGGTCCAGGACCGCGCATTGCATCCAGCAGACCGATTAAATTGACGAGTTCCAGCACCTCTGAAAAACGAGGGTCAGTCTCCAAGATCTCTGCGATGGTCTGTGTTGGCTCAGCGAGGGTTGAGTCAGCAGTGTCAGCGCTATCACCCATCTGAGTATTTGAATCGGTCATTTGCCCTGAATTCAAAGCCTCGTTCTCAGACGTTGATTCTTCTCCACAACCCGTGACAAGGCCAGTGACCAAGAGGGTGATCGCAAGTGTTCTAAATAGCTTCATGTCTTATTCTCTCAAAGATTTGGGATTTAATGATTCAGTTGGCCGTCGCGAGCTTTGCTTCGACAACCTGTGCAATGGACCGAGTTTTATGAATGGCAACGAGTTCCAGACCGGCCGCGTTTAGCAGACCCTTAAATTCGTCTGTAGTGCGCTCTTTACCCGCAAACATAGTCATCATGAGAAGGTCAATGGTGGTCCGTCCACGTTCCATATTTGAACGCTCTCGATTGCCGGCGCGACCCAGCTCGATCAGAATGATGCGGCTGTCTTGGCCGGTCATCGCTGAGGCCAGATTAGACAAGATTTTTTCGCATTTTGAATCGGACCAATCGTGGAGAATATTTCTCAGGATAAAAGCCGAATTGGCTCCGATTCTCGGAATTGTGTCTTGGTCGAAAAAGTTGCCAGCCTGAAAGGTCAGGCGTCCAGACGAGTTCATGGTGGAGTCGGACAGTGTACGCTCACTTGCCTCGATCACGTTCGGTAGGTCAAAGATGGTTGCCTTGAGTTTCGTATACTTGTCCATCAATGGCAGAATAAAGGAGCCGCGGGAGCCTCCAATATCAATGACGCTGTCAAAACGAGACCAGCTGAAATCGTCCATGACCGCTCGATCTGTAAACGCACTACTCGCTGTCATCGCATTTGCAAATTGAGCATGACTCGTGGGTCGTGACTCCAGATAATCAGAGAAGAAATCCATGCCTGGTTGCTCATGATACAGCTCGAATGCTGAGGCTTGCGAGCTCAAGGCGTCCAGTAGACGGGTCGAGGGTCCATAGCAATCCTCGACCCAGTGAAGCAGCAATGGCCGAATTGTATTTGGATGACTTTCGATTAAGACTTCAGTTTTAGCTGTGTTTAACCACCGCTCAGTTCCGTTAGACAGCGAGAGTTTGAAGTAGCCCTGTTGGCAAAGAGCGTGCATCAAACGGTCGATCCGATCAGGGTTTGCATCGACTTTACTTGCAATGTCTGAACTGGTCATTGCGCCATGATGAAGCATCTCAGGGATATTGAGTTTTGCAACGGCATACATCCACTGCGGCAGCATGAACATGGATGCATCCATCAAGGCTTGCACGGGAGCGGGTCGAAATCCGAGCCAGTTCAGGAATCTGAACAACCACTTTGGTGGTAACCAACGCAACTTGTCGCGAAACGAAAGGGGTTGGCTATCAGATCCAGACGGATCGATTTTAGACGTCGTTAACACGGGCTCACGTATCCTCGTGGGTTTTCGCTGAACTTGGGCGAGCACTCAAATGAACGAAACCAGCGGTGAGCCCAACGAAGGGCAACACCGCATCTGTCCACGCTTTAGCCATCGCTGACCGGCTACTCTTGGGGTGGGCCGTTCTCGCAGACGTCTCTGAAGGTGGCATCTACAGTCTGTGCAAGTCCGATGAGCACGGCGCACATGGTTTGTGTACAGATAAGCCCAGCCTGGCCGCATTGGTCCTGGACGCACCCTTCGTACAGTGGGATGTAGCTGTCCTCTGCTAAGGGGTCGCATTGCTCGATAGCGCAGGCTGCAAAGAACGCGCAAGCAGCCGCACATTGCTCGTCGCCACCAGCGGGACATTCAGGACCAGCTGCAGGTGGAGCCGTATCGCAAGCGATGCCGCATTCACCATCGACGCAGGACGCTTCACAGCGAGGTACGGTCGAGCCAGGGCAGTCTGATGCAGCGGCACACTCAGGCATGGGTCCGCCAGCACCACCAGCGCCGCCTTCGGCACCAGCTCCGCCAGCACCACCTACAGGACCGGCACCGCCAGCGCCACCCGCGGCACCCGCACCGCCAGCGCCACCTTCGGCACCAGCACCACCAGCGCCACCTACGGCACCGGCACCACCAGCGCCACCTTCAGCAGCGGCACCACCAGTGCCACCTACAGCACCAGCACCACCAGCACCCCCTGGGCCACCGACCGCACCGGCTCCGCCAGCGCCGCCGAAGTTATTGGTATCATCTGATGAACTGTCGCTCTCGCCACCGCAAGCAGCTAGAACTAAACTCAAAATAAAATAAACGCCTTGCTTCTTCATTGATTCCTTCTTTCAAACAGGCTCTCTGTATCGCGATAATTTGCGTATCGTTGGTATTCGTCGGCGCTTTTAGCCGAAATTTAGCTTAAGTCCAAGGTTCTTGTCGCAGTATTCTGTTCATGGCCCAATGATCGCGTCGGGGCGTCTAGCCGATTTTGAGGCGACTGCCTCATGGGTATAAACAGTCCAGCTAGGAAAGCCGGTATATGCTGAAGAGGTAGTTTCCAGACGGCGCGCTTACCCATATTTGATTCGAGAAAGTGGGTCAACAGACCTGGGCTGCGTGATAGTCCGCGAATGGCTAAACGCCTCAGAAGAGGAACTCGTGCTAAAACGAGTGCCAGCTTCACCATCCGTACGCTCTTCCAATAGATATGAAAAATTCTCCGCCCAAGCCCGCCTAGGTCGTCCGCTCCAAGACGATTAGACCGCACTAAAATCGGGAGTTCATGGGCCACCAATTCTGCTTGCTGCAGCGCGACAGATAGGCCTTCTCCAGTGATACCATCGACGTACCCTAAAGCGTCACCTAAAAGAATGGCTCTTGCTTGTGTTGGGACCTTAGCTTGCACAGCGAGGGGACCGGTTGCTTGCTGATTTGAGACGGTTTCGCACCCGACCAACCGGCGCTCGAGCTGTGGAAAGTTCTTAAGGAGACCCGAGACCAAATTACGGCCAGCCTTTGCGGGTTTGAACCGTGATTTATCCCACAGAAAAGCAATCTCTACGCGACTTTCAGACGACGGCGTGACATAGGCTTCAATGCCGTTCGACCAGTAGACTTCGACATGATTGCTCCATGGAGCAACCCGAAAGTGCTGTCGGGCCCCCCACCGTTTTTCACGGACCGCAGGCGCTCCATCCATGTCTAAGAGTTTTCTCACTTTAGAATTTCGACCGTCAGCACCTATCACGACAGCGGCCTTCATTCCATACTGACCGTCAAGACCGCGGAGTGTCACATCCACATGGGAATCATACGTTTTGACCTCGAGGAGGTGAGTGGACTCCATGAGGGTGACGTAAGGGCTGTCTTTGGCAGCCTGATAGAGCGCATCGCTTAGCCCTGTCCTTCGTATGCCGTAGCCGACACCGCTGTCGAAGTTAGCTTGAGCGACGGCGCCTTGGTCACAAATCCATCGGATACCGTAGAACGCTCTCAGCGAATCACTCGCGATATTTTCAAAAATACCCATTCGGTCCAAGGTGTCTACACCGCAGGGCATCAGGCCTTCGCCACAGACCTTGTCGATTGGCCATTTCTTCTTGTCGACCACAGTCACAAACATACGCCGTTTTGCGAGGGAGATCGCACAGGCGAGACCCGCTGGACCTCCGCCCACGATTACGACATCAACTTTCCGTTGGGTTAGGCTCATCGAATTATCGCGTTCGCTGTACAAGTCTGATGTGGCTTGCACGATGTCGAAGGTGCTGAACGAGCCCACTGCCCATTTCCTTAAGGACCAAGCCACGGGTAACTTTTTTACCTGCGCTCAACGTCCCATTAAGCCAGCAGCGTCTCGCTTCACTCCGTCGTATTTTTCCAGATGATGTCCGGGGTAATGTTCCGGGTTCAAGTAACTCGAATTCAGAAACGGACAGACCGACGCCCGCCTGTACAGCCGAGATGGCTTCATTGACCACAATGTCTTCATCCGTCAACTCACGACTTTTCTCGGCTAACAGAACCAAGCGCTCGCTCCCTGAGTCTGCGTCATCTACCCCGAAAGCGGCAACACAACCAGGCCGAATCCCATCTAGACCATCAAGTGACTGTTCAACCAGTGCGGGGTCGTGGTTTCGTCCGTTAATGATGACGATGTCTTTTTCACGGCCACACAAGTAGAGTTCGCCGTTCATGATAAAACCAGTATCTCCTGTGTCCAGCCATCCAAACTCGTCTAGCGTGTCGGAGGTCGCGGCCGGTCGATTCAGATAGCCTTGCATGACACCTGGACTCTTCACGTGAACGCGTCCGACCTGAGTCTCTCCGAGCTGTACACCGTCGCTGTTGCGGATCTCTATAGAACAGCCGCTCAACGGTTTGCCAAGTGAGGGAATCTGGCGCCCATTGGACGTTGTCTCCGCGATACCGGCTTGCTCCAAGCGGTCCGCATCGAAATGTGTCCACTGCGGTGTCTTGCCGGGATCTGAAAAGGTTACGGCCAAGGTTGCTTCAGCCAAACCGTACACAGGTGTGATGGCTGTCTCGTCAAATCCGATGCTCGAAAAACGATTCGAGAAATCTTCCAACGTACGCGGGTGCACGGGTTCAGCACCACATAGGGCCACTTTCCAGTTTGACAAATCGAGCCCCTGAAGGTCCCCGTCGCGTGCTTTGTTCGCCGTCAATCCAAAGGCAAAGTTTGGCGCAACCGAAATGGTCGCTCGGCTCTCGGACAATGCCTGGAGCCAACGTACAGGTTTGGTGACAAATCGCTCTGGGCCTATCAGTGTCATCGGTGACGAGCTGACGATGGCGGAAATCATGCATCCAACCAGTCCCATATCGTGATAGAGGGGCAACCAGCTGACGCCACTTCGTTCATCGGCGCCGACCGGAAGCGCATCGAGAATGGCGCGGGCATTATACAAGATGTTTTCATGGCTAAGCGCCACCGGTTTCGGGTCCCCTGTACTGCCTGAGCTAAACTGAATCGCGGCGATATCCGCCGGCGGTGTTGTCGATGTGTAGGCCGTCTCTCCCTGTTTTTGGAGTTGCGAGACTGTATGACAACCGAGTTTCGGGTTGGCCATCCGTACTGGGGTCCCCAACAAAGCCATGAGTCGCCTGTCTGTGAGCACAGCAGCACACTCGACAGCGGCTAACATTTTAGCTGTTCGATGTTTCCACTCTTCGACTTTACCGAGTCGGGCTGGTGGGTACAGCGCCGTCGGGATACCGCCTGCCAGACAAGCGCCGAAAAAGGCAGCATAGAAGTCCGGACCTGTACCCAACACGATGGCGACAGTGTCTTGCCGTTTCAAACCTCGGCGGACCAGGCTGTCAGCGACCGCACGTGCATTATTTAATAAGGTCTCATACCGATAAAAATCGGATCGACCTGGGTCAGACCAAAATGTGACACCGGTGGTCGCAAGACTGGCTCGTTCTATGGCCTGCGTGAGTGTGTCAACTCGCATCTCTCATCTCCGATTGGCGATAGAGGATTAAGCGTGCGACGTCATCGACGGTCTCGGGTGGATTATCAGCATCTTCACCCAAATACATCTCGAATGCGTTTTCCAATTCGAGCGCCAGGCTCAGTAAGCCAACGCTATCGAGACCCAGGCCTGCTTGTAATCTTGATTGGGGCCCGACCAAACTCTGTTCGACACCACAGTGTTCATCCAGGATATTCTTAATGACCGCCAGGCAATCGGCATAGTTACTCATGACGTCCGTCCAATGGGTAGGAAGCGGTTCTTATCTTCGAACGTCGCTTCGTAATTGTTAAGCCGGCTCAGTTCTGTCTCTTCAGTTCGGATTCGAACGAGCAATAGCCAAGCGTTCGCGATGCTGAACATGACAGCCGTGACCCAGCCACCAAAAATCAATGGAAGGGCTGCGATTTCAAGAACGACGCCCAGATAATTCGGGTGCCGAATGAAACGGAAAATCCCTTCGTTTACGACCCGCGCATGCGGGAGCACGATGATTCGGGTTGTCCAGCGGGGTCCCAGGGTTTTGATGGCTATCAATCTCAGCGCTTGGCCTGCGGTCAACAGGGTGAGCCCAGTCACAACGAGGACGACAGGCGGCGTTTGATCTCGCCAGACGGCTTCGCCAACGCAGGCGAAGAGCCAAATTGTGTGTAGGCTTGCCATGACTGGATAGTGGCCTGAGCCAACTTCGATAGCTCCTTGGTCGAGGAGCCGTTGGGTATTGTGCTTTGACAGACGCAATTCCAACAAGCGCTGAATGGCTACCACTAAGACGAGGCCGATATAAAAAGACGTACTTGTGTTCATCAGTGCACCGTTTCAAGCAAGTTGAGTTCTGCGCAGAAGGCTGGTCCCATAGCGGCCATCATGCCAACTGAGCCTGCTGGAGGTAGGTTCTGCATCCGCTCGCGAAGAACAAAAAGAACCGAAGAAGAACTCATGTTTCCATAGCGAGCAAGGCTGTCCCAGGATAACGCGAGCGCATCCGAATCGAGTTCCAGCGCCGTCTCCATCGCCTTCATCACTTTGGGTCCGCCTGGGTGGGCAACCAGAAAATCCGGTCGGTCTTGTTCCAATCCAGAATTGGCCATCAAGGCATCGACCTCCGCGGGCAATTCCTCGGCGACGATTTTTGGAACGTCAGGGGACAGTACGACCTTGAAACCGCTGTCAACGACGTCCCAGCCCATCACTCGCTCCGTGTTTTGAAAGAAGGCCGACCGTGGGTTAGACCATCGTAATGGTGCGGTTTTCGCCAATGGGTGTTCATCGCCGACCATCAAGACGGCAGCACAGCCATCGCCAAACAAGCCAGACGCGACGATATTGGCGACCGACAAATCTTGCTTCTGTAATGTGAGCGAGCAGAGTTCAACAGAGACCAGCAGGGCGGCCTGTTCTGGATGGCCTTCTAAATAATCACCGACCCGATTGATGCCAGCGACACCGGCGAGGCAGCCCAGCCCAAATAGCGGCATTCGCCGCGTGTCCCGACGGAATGGAAGCTGATTCATGAGCCGGGCATCCAAGCTCGGCACTGCAAGCCCGGTCACCGTTGTACTCACGATCGCATCGATCTCACCCGCGTCTATCTTAGCTGCGTCCAAGACCTTGCTTACGGCTTGAGTTGCCATAGGGACGGCCGCTTTGACCCAGGCTGTATTAAACGCTCCGAATCCTGACAGCGCCTCGTACTCTTCCAGGGGAATGGCCAAGTGACGGCCGCCAACGAGAACGTTCCTCTGGAAATCGATGATTCGCTGCGGGTTGAAGTAGCGCTCTTTCCAATCTGCCAACAACGCGTTTGTCAGCTCGTCCTGGTCATAATAGTGTGGTGCCAGACTGCACTCGACGCTATGAATGTATGGCATGCTCAGGACCTCCCTCATCAATGGTCACGCCCTCCGACTGCGCGATGCTCTCGACATCTCCGGACCGGGCACGACCACCCTTAATCTACCGTTCGGAAGATTAATAGTCAAGTTTTTGTCTAGGTTTCTGATAAAAATCTAGACGAATTGTTAACTCTCGTGTTCGCTTTTAGAGTTATCGACTCGCGTTCCGACCCGACATCGGTTGGCAGAGTGTGTACTTAAGTCACCTAAAGGCTCGGATCCAATCCAGGCTCAAGCCTGAAAATTTTCGTTGCTATACCTTGATACATGACGGAGGTAAATGGTTGCTGACCAAATTTAATACCGCGTTGCCAGCCGATTGGACCGATGCCGGTTTTATGGTCGATTTTGGCGCCGTTTTGTCGGAGCCATTTTTTTAAATCTTTGGGTTTAATAAACTTTTTCCAATCGTGGGTTCCCCTTGGGACCATTCGAATCAAATTTTCAGCCAATGTGATCATGACGAAACGTGCTAACAAACTTTTGTTTATGCAGCTGAAGAAAAGTCGTCCACCTGGTTTCAGAACGCGCAGCATCTCCGTTAAAACGACCTTTGGATCGTCAACGTGCACAAGCACATCTGTGCAGACAACCAAATCAAAGACCTCATCTTCAAATGGAAGGACTTCCGCTGCTCCAACGCGATAATCCACATCGAGGCTATCCCTAATCGCCTGGTCATGGGCTGCCTGAATGGCGCCTGGTGCCGAGTCGATCCCGGTCACAAAAGCTCCAGATTGTGCAGCAAGCGTACTTAAAAAGCCTCCGCCGCAGCCAACATCCAAGAGGCGTTGACCAACTGGATCGACGAATCGAGACAAATAGGCCATGCGTGGCTGTGCCAAGCGTCGAAGTGGATCGAGAATGGGACTTGCTTCATCCCACCATGGATCGACCTGGTCATAGATGCTCAGGTCATTTCGAATCACTTTGGGCTGGCGTAACATACGTCTCCGTCTTAGAGGGTCGATGATTTCAGTGACTTGTTCGCTGGGCGAGTCTGGGCGTCGCCAGCCGAACGGATGTCTGCGTGGCCAGCCAGTTACCTGACGGTATCAACGCTGCAAAAAATAGAGTCATTGCAAGTGAGAAGTTCCGTTCACCCAATATGGTGTCGATCATATTCCCAGGAAACGCAATGGACGTCTCGAAGGCATAACCACATATTTCTAGAAGACCCAGTATCAATAACCCGCATAAATACTGATCGAACACAGATTTATCTCTGCAGAGGATCGACGCCGGGATGAGGTAGAGACCGTAGCATGTCAACACTTGCCACCAGTTCGCAAACATGGCGATTTCCATATACTGGCCAATGGCATTCATCGTAAAGCCCAGTGGAATGTAGACCAGCACATAGGCTAGCCAGAGTCGTTTAGACACGTCCAATCGATCGATTACACTGCGCATGGGGTTCTCCTCGAATCCAGAATAAACGCTATAGTACACTAAAACCTACCAATTGGAAGGTTTTTGTTTAAATATTTGTCAAAGTTTTTTGTCTCCGCCCGGCCGTGATCGAGCACATCTGAACGGAGAAAAAATCCATTTGGACGAGCGCTCATTGGCCTATTCTAAGGGGTATTAATGCAGTTCTTACTTTGGTTGACTGTCGCAGTTTTCCCCATGAATTATCCCATTGGCTGCGTGATTATGAGTCTGCGCAACATTCGAAATCCAAAAGCCTGTCTGTTTGCCAGCGAAGGGTCTGATTGAACCGATTCGGTTGGTTCGATGCCGTGCGCCACACCAGGTTTGGGTAGAGCGCCTTGATCATTCGGTATTCGGGATATCGGATTCAGCGACTACACATCTTGATTTCGACAGGTTTCTTTACAGTAGAGACGAGCCCATTGTCGTGAACAGGGGCCTAAGATTCCCGGCTTGACCAGCAGGATATCATTTACCCCAATTAGTCTATGGTTTGATTTGTCTATCTGAAACGATTAAGCGGTGGATCGCAGAGTCAATGGGCGTTCAGCCGATGCCCCTCGACGGATCGCGGTCGAGCCATTTCTCACAGTCTCGTGGTTGACCATCAGTGTCGAATTCTCCCCAATCACCATGGTCTTATTCGCAGGTCCACGGCAGAGGGCCGATGACCTGTAACCTCGAGGTTGCTGACAGCATCTGTACCCCAGACCACCACGAGTGCGTGGTCTATTCGTGGTCCAACTGCATACAGGGAAATACCGCATGAAATGTCTCGTTACCGGCGCAACCGGGCTCATCGGTCAGGCCCTCACGCAGCGCCTGGTCGACCCGATTGTGACTTCGCGGAGGCCAGAGGGGCTGTCGCCAATGTCGTGTATACAGTGGCCCGTCACTGACACGACCCCTGGGCCCGATGACCCCATTGACGTTGTGTTCCACCTGGCTGGAGAACCTGTGGCGGGCAGTCGTTGGACCCAGGCCCGCATGGATGCCATCCGCAACAGTCGCATCGATGGGACACGTCAGCTGGTCTCTTGGATGGCGACTTGGGAGACGACGCCCAAAGTTCTAGTCTGCGCGTCGGCCATTGGATTCTACGGCGACCGGGGTGATGAAGTGCTGCTAGAAGACAGCCAGCCAGGATCCAGCTTCCTCGCTGACGTGTGTCGTGATTGGGAATCAGAAGCCGCTCGAGCTCGAGACCTAGGGATTCGAGTTGTCTTTGCCCGCATCGGAATCGTTTTGGCCGAACAGGGGGGCGCCCTGGACAAAATGGTGCCTCCGTTCAAAATGGGGGTTGGTGGCCCCCTGGGTAGCGGTCGACAATGGATGTCTTGGATTCATCTCGACGACGTGGTGGGTCTGCTCCTGCACGCGGCCGAGTCGGACATTTCTGGCCCCCTCAATACGGTGGCGCCACAACCCAGCACAAATGCCGAGTTCAGTCGGGTGCTCGCAGGACAGTTGCGACGCCCCTCGTTTCTCCGTGCACCAGCGTTTGCCCTTCGTTTAGGACTGGGGAAAATGAGCGACATTGTCCTCGCATCCCAGAACGTTTTGCCGCGAGTGGCAGAGGAGACAGGTTACGTATTTCAGCAGCCCACCTTGGAGGGGGCGATTCAATCATGCCTAAGTGGCAAGGGAGGCCGGCCGTGACGATCGAACCAAATGGAAACGAATTTATCCTGCATCAGGAGCAGTTCATCGCCCAACCATTGAGCCGTGTATGGGACTTTTTCTCCAATGCGGAAAATCTGGAGCGCTTAACGCCCGATTTTCTCAATTTCAAAATCTTAACCCCAACACCCATCGAGATGGGCGAAGGCTCGCTCATCGATTACCGCATACGCTTGTTTGGTGTTCCAATGAACTGGCGAACGGAAATTATTCACCTTGAACCGCCCTTTCGGTTCGTCGACCAGCAACTCAAAGGGCCCTACGCCAAGTGGTATCATGAACACCGATTTGAAGAAGTTGATGGGGGCACTCTCATGACCGACCGAGTCGAGTACCGGGTGCCGTTCTCAGCGCTCGGACAGCTGGCTCACTCAGTCATGGTGAAGCGCACGCTCCAACGAATATTCAAGTACAGGTACGATGCTGTGAGCGACGTATTTAGCGAACCAGCGGAGCGAGCAGCTTAAGGATTAGGGTGCATTTCAAGTTCGAGCTTTCTAAGGCGTTCAAAGGTCCACTGCGCCAGCTTCCGAAAATCGTCACTGGTCGCTGAGTCTGAGCCCACGCCCCGCGCATGAAGCCACGCGTTGTCCACCGCGAGCGGCTCGTCAAAGAGCACTCTCACGTGGCGGCCACGCTTTGGGATTGTCGTTCCAATCGGCAGGACGTCCTGCATCCCGTAATGATAAAATGGAGCAAGCACGGGTTTGGCCTCGGCAATTAATTGGCCGATGCCCAACTTAAATGGTGTTTTCAGCCGTGCATGTTCGTCGCGCGTTCGGCCTCCTTCCGGAAATATGTGAACCCAATCACCCGCCTTCAGCCGCTCTGCTAAGAAAGCCAAACCGGGCTGATCGAGGCCCGCCCCTCTGACAATGGGCACGCACTTACCTGCGGCAGAGATGAACCCTTTGAATGCACTGCCGTAAAAATTTCGATGGTCTGCTCCGATCCAGCGAACATCGGAGAACTTAACTCGCCCTAGGTTGGAGACCAGGAGGGGGTCGTCAAACAGTGAAACATGGTTACTGAACGATAGGATCCCCCGTGTCGATGTCTGGAAGGCATGGTCCCAATTGTGTCTCCCAATAAACTCCAAACGGTTTAATTTGGTCATTACGAACCGAGAATATCCGACAACGGCCGCACATAAGACTTTCTGATATGGACGCGCTTTCGGGTTCCAATGACGCAACTCAAAGTCTAAATCCATCTCGTTTTTATCTGACAAGGCCCTGACCTTTCTTCACGTGTGGCTGATGTTGATCTGGTCTTCGTTTGCACTCGGTCAATCCTATCATCGAAATGCCGCCAGTGACATCCGCATCACAGAACTATTTGTTTTTGTCTCAGAGTCATGGGACCTTGAAAAATGGTCGACGAAGTAACTCCTGTCGGGTCAGGAGTATCATGTGGCCTCGGGTCGCTCATAGAAGGTCGACATACACTGCGTGCGTGTCTAGGAGGGAGAGATATGGCCGCGGACAAAACAGTTTTTTTGCTGTTTCTGGTCGGGATTTTGAGCGCGTCTGGATGCGCCTCTGAACAGTCTGCGGTGACCGGTTCATGCGTCGAACCTTGGGCCCCTCATTACGGCAACCGATTTCTGGCGGGCGAGACCTTTTACTTGCCCAACATCGTAGATAATGGGGCCTGTCGCTCGGCACGCTGGGTGCTTTCAAAAGCGCCGCTCGCAAACACGTCTGAATTGCTTACGAACGAGACCTTGACGCGCTTCAACCCCTTGGTCGAGGGTCGATTTGAGTTTAACCTATTGGATGCTGTTGAAGGGGCTGCACCGTCGACCATCTCGTTGACAGTGATCGATCCACTGGTCAGACCGTTTCACAATTATAATTACTTTCCAGCCCAAAATGCAGCTGTGGCCGTCGGTCCGATTCTTTGGGTCGCCGGTGTCTATACGCCACAGATCGCGCGCTTTGACACTGAATCAGGTGACCACCTCGAGCCAATATTGGTGGGTCAATGGCCAACATCATTGACCTATATTGACGATCTGAACCTTATTTTGGTGACTAACAAAGCCAGCGACACCTTGGGTTTCGTAGATGTCGACACTGGCCGCCAAATAGATGGTTTATGGATTGGAGATGAACCAGCGAGTGTTGTCTACAATGCGGTGGACCGACGCGCCTATATTTCGCTTTCGGGCGCAAACTCGGTCGCCGTAGTCGATGTGGAGAGCCGCACCTTAATTAAAACGATACCTGTAGTCTTTGACCCACTAGCAATTGCAGTGTCACCCGATGGTCAGCAGGTCGCAGTTGCGTCTCATCGGTCCGGTCAGGTCGACATGTATCCTTATCCAGACCGGGCTGTGACCGAAGAAAAAGATGTTGCCATCATCGAGACCAGCTCACTGGAGGTCAGCGGTCATCTCTTGGATGTAGCATCGACCATTCATGCAATGGATTTCACCCGCGGTGGCGCTCTGCGATTGATCGGCACAGTCAATCGCATTGAAGGTCAGCTCAATGAACCCGCTACCGAGAGTTTTCAGCATCGGATAATGGAGTTCGAGACATTCTCGGGAGCCGCGACCCCGACCGTGAGTGTCGATCTGAGTCGACAACCTTCATCCGCCGGATCGACGGGTACCTTGCATGGATTCGTCGAATGCGCAGGGTCTTTTTGGGTTGTCGCAGAAGGGTCGGATGCGCTTCTCAAACTCGACGATGAGTATCAAGAAGTCTCTCGGATTTCAGTGGTCGGTCGACCGCGAGTCGTCAGCTGCCTAAATGGCTATCCGTACGTGATTTCTTCAAATCGAATGACGGTCACGAAGATTGACGACCAGCCTACAGTGAAGGGCCTTGGACTCACTGAGCGCAGACATGCTCTCTTAATCGACGGGCTCGAGCGATTCACCGGTCAAGGCGATGGCCCGGCGGATAATCGCAGTTGCAATAATTGTCACGTCGACGGTCTCACTGACCGAGTTATTTGGAACGCCGGACCGGTCGTCAGCCGTCTGATGACCCGCCCACTGCGTTGGTTAGAAGGGACCAGCATGATCGGCTGGGATGGGTACGTAGGGAGCGTACGAATCAGCGGATATGTCGGCGGCTCGACCATTAATCATCGAGGTAATACTGAAGAGTCCGACCAATTAGGCGCCTATCTCGCTTCACTCATGCCATCACCGCCGGCGAATAGTTTGACGAGACGGGATGGGTCTCTGTCCCAGCAGGCATTACGGGGAAAACAGCTTTTTGAGGGCGATGCGGGCTGCAGTGGCTGCCATGCGGGCCTTGTTACGACCAGCCGCACTGTGCTTCCAGATGGTTTAACGCCAGGTCAAACGGATATTCCAAGTTTGGTCGATGTTGCTCGGATTGGGTCTTGGTATAAAACGGGTGCAATGACCTCGTTGACCAATACGGTGATCGATACGGCCGAGCAGTTCGGACGGCCTCTGTCCAATTCAGAGGTCGCCGACGTAGTCCGCTATCTCGGAGAGCTGACGGGTCGAGACTTCTTTCCATTGAATGTGGATTTTGGCCCCGACGCGGAACGGTTTCCCATAGATGGTGAGATTAAAATCACCTTTTCTTATCCCTTATTCGAGCTCCGGGCCAACTTAATGATGGTCAAAATAATCTCCAATGCCGGTGTCGAATTGCCTGTGGACTATCGCGTCGATGGTCGCCAACTGTTTATCAAACCGGCGTCCAGACTCGACCCAGACCAAGGCTATCAGTTGCTGATAGAGAAAGGCATGGTAGGCGACCATGGTGTGCCGCTCGATGCAGATCACGTCGTGCCATTCAAGACGTCGATGGGGAGTCAATTGACACTGGAAGGTGATTATATAGTCACCATTAAAGTGCCGATGTTCGACTTCAATAGCGGTGAATTTGATTGGGACAATTTAGTCGACCAGACCTTTAAATTGAATGCTGAACCAACCGCTCAGGGGGCGCGCACTCGTCTAGATTTTGGTGGAGGCATGGTCTACCAAACCAGTATCGTCCTCGATGGCGAGTTTCTCTATTCCGAACATCTACCGGTTGCTGTCGGACCCTCTTTTTTGAACGGATCGCCAATGGTTGGCGCGATAGTCGATTCGGATTCAGACGGCATTATCGATACGGTTTCGGGTCAATTGACATTGAGCGGACCAGGGATTGAACTTCCTGAATTAAGCTTTCAATTTGACGTTGATACACCGGGCGGTTGCAATGTCGGTACAGAGGGAGATGCCGCACCCGTCATCGACAGAGATGGAGAGTCCATCGTCATCGACTGGGGGGCTGGCGGGGCACTGGCATTTTTTGTGACCACGCCCGATGCGACACTGCCCATCGGACCAGGCGTTGTCGATGGGGGTGAGACATTTTGGGCATTGAGTGCCTCAGATTTCCCCAACACATTCGCGGGCCCCTTAATTTATGGGGTCACACCAGACTCAGCGCTTGACATTACTGCTGATAATGGTGGAACAACAGGCGGCGCGACTTTGGAATCAGGACAATGTTACCGATTTAGCGTAGTGGTTGACTTTGCATACTCGCATACGACATTAATTTGGCCATAATCGGTGGCACGTATCCGACAGGGTCTGTGGCTTTAACTCAAATTGGATTAAATTACTCTCGATGCTTCGGCTCGAGATTTCAAACGAAGGATATCTTCAATGCAACGTATAGTTTTTCAGATGCTTTTAGCCTTGGCACTGACTTTTTCTCTGAGTGCTTGTGGCAGCGACAGCGACAGCAGTGACGGCGCAGGTGGCGATAGCAACAGCAGTAACGGCGCAGGTGGCGCTGGTGCCGAAGGTGGCGCTGGTGGTGGAAACGTTCCGGCGAGCCCAGATTGTCCAGCTGAGGGCGACAAATGTCCAGCGGCCTGTACCTACCTTGCAGCCTGCGCTGTCAACAGCGGTATTTGCGTTGGCTACGAGGCCGGAAACGAAGAGACACAAACCGGAATTTACGAGAGTTGTCTAGAGACATGTGCAGGTCTGCCTGTCCAAGCAACACTGGTTTGCGGTCACACTGAGTGTAGCCAGACTGTGGCTTTGGCCAACGGCGCCAGCGAAGATTTCAAGAACGGCTGTGAAGGTAACAGCGATGCAGGTGGCGCAGGTGGCGAAGGCGGTGCTGGCGGTGCTGGCGGTGCTGGCGGTGCTGGCGGTGCTGGCGGCGACACTTGGGGACAGACATGTACTGAGGACGCTGATTGCGCAGCGCCAACAGATCTCTGTGTCATGCAGCCGGGTGCTGCAGAAGGCTACTGCTCCATCGCGTGTGGCACAAATGCCGATTGCACTTATGAAGACTGGACCTGCAATGCGGTTGGTGGTTGTGGCGATAATGCCCTGGCTGTCTGGTGTGGTCCACCCTCAGAGATCGAAGAAGGCGGCGGCGTTTTGGTCGAGTGCCAATAGTCCAATTCTTCAATAGATAAACCCCATTCAACTGGCGGTCTGACATCGGTCTTGATGGCAGCCGCTTGGGGCAGGCCTTTTACATTTTGACCGCTGGGGGAGGGGCCATGGCGAGCATCACAGTCAACGAACAGCTGGCTACCATTGATGTAGCCGGTGAGAAGCCGCTTCTCTGGGCCTTGAGAGAAGATCTAGGGCTCAAAGGTGCTAAATACGGGTGTGGTGTCGGTCTCTGCGGCGCGTGTACGGTCCTTGTTGATGGACAGGCTGTCCGCGCATGCGTCACTCCGGTGAGCCAAGCATACGATAAAACAGTGACGACCATCGAAGGTCTCGACGATGAACTGGGCCGCCGTCTTAAGAACAAATGGAAGGCGCTAAAAGTCGCTCAGTGTGGTTACTGCCAAACAGGACAGATCATGTCCGCTTATCACCTCCTCAATCAGCCTGAACAGGCTTCACCTGAGCCGATCGCGCAGCGCTTAAATAATATCTGTCGGTGCGGGACCTACGTTCGCATTCATCAGGCCGTCTCTGAAGTCTCCGCAGAAATGGGGGCGAGGGGATTAACTGATGGACAATGATGTCAGCCGCAGACGGTTTCTTCAGACGACAGCCGCGGGTTCCGTTGCTTTAATCGTTGCTTGTTCAGACGATGGGCAAGTCCAAAGCACAGCAGGCCTGGACGCTGGACCTTTGGATGATGTGTCTGTCATTGACCCGGATATGCAGGTCGATGGAGGGCTGCGGCCTAACCGTACACTCCAGACCTGGGTCCGTATCGATGAAGATGAAGGTATCCATATCGCGATGCACAAAGCCGAAATGGGTCAGGGCATCCATACAGCATTGCCTCTGATCGTTGCTGAGGAACTCGATGCCGCCATTTCGCAAATCAAAGTGTTGGTGGTTGGCGAGGTGGGTGATTACACCTTGCGAACAGGGCTTCCTATCACGTCGGCAAGCAACTCAGTGAGCAGCAGTTTTGAGCCTTTCCGCAAGGTTGGTGCGTCTGCGAAACATGTTTTGAAACAGGCCGCGGCAGCCCGGTGGAACATTGATATCGAGGCAATTTCTACCCTTAATGGAGCCTGCTATCACCCCAGCGGTGAACGCCTGACCTATGGGAGTCTGGTCGAAGACGCCAGTGTGCTGCAACCGCCTGATGAGCCTCAACTCAAGCGCTTTGATGAATTTCGTTTAATTGGACACGATCAGGAGCGCTTCATTGACGGCGAAATCGTGGACGGACGGGCTGTTTTCGGAATCGATAGCGCGCCTGATGACGCACTCTATGCTGCAATTCGGCATGCGCCGACGCCCAATGGCGTCCCGATCAATGTCGCCGCCTTGGGTTCAGACGACCCAGCTGTTCGGGCTATCGTCGCTTTACCCAACGCTATCGCTGTTGTAGCGGCTAGTTTTTGGACAGCAAAGACTGTCGTTGAAACTCTGCCCGTTGAGTTTTCGGCTCCGAATTCAGATCAAGAAATTAGCAGCGCTGCCATAGAGTCAGAGCTCTTCGCTGGTCTATCGACCGAGGGCAATGAGGTGCTCGTTGTTGGTGATGTCGCGTCCGTCTTTACTGGCAATGATACCGTTCAGACCAGTGATTATTTCGTACCGCACTTGGCCCATGTTCCACTTGAGCCAGTCAATGCGACGGTGCGACTTGATGAAACAGGGTGTGATATTTGGCTTCCGACCCAGTCGCCGACTTATGTGCAAAGGGCAGTTGCGGGCACCGCAGGACTGGACCTGGTGCAAGTCCGTGTTCATGCAACACTTCTTGGGGGCGGATTCGGTCGCAAGGTGGACACTGATTATGCGGTTGCTGCCGTGCAAATTGCCCAGGCTGTTGGTGAGACTGTCCAGCTGATTTGGTCTCGTGAAGAAGACATAAGAAAAGACCGATTCAGACCCGCATTTTCTGGCCGTTTATCCGGTGTCATCGATGGAGACGGGAACCTCGCTGGCTTTGAAGCGATTAATTGTGGCGACTCCGTACTTGGTTTCGGTGCCGGAGATCCTCTGTCCGCACAGGGACTCAACGCCCTGCCCTACGATATTGACAATCAACGGATTGTACATGTCTATAAAGAGTCACCCATTGAGTCTGGGTTTTGGCGGTCCATTGGACACTCCCAAAATACTTTTTTTGCCGAGAGCTTTATAGACGAGATGGCATTTATTGCCGGTCGGGATCCTCTTGAGTTCAGACTGGGTATGCTGGCGGATTCACCTCGGGTCGCCGAGGTCTTACGCCGTGCGGCTGCGCTGGGTCAGTGGGGAGATGGCACTGACCCCAGCATCGGGCAGGGGATCGCATTGTGCGTCGATTATGGGTCGGTTCTGGCTGTTGTAGCTGACGTAAGTGTCGATAGCGAGACCAAAGCAATCCGTGTCCATAAGTTGAGTGCAGCTGTCGATTGCGGATTGGTTATTCAACCCACTGGTGTTCGGGCACAGGTTGAAGGCGGACTGCTTTTTGGAATGAGTGCCGCTCTATTCGAAGAAATTACCTTGGAGTCTGGGTCGGTTCAACAATCTAACTTTTTTGACTATCCTGTCCTCTATGGACGCGACGCACCGGACATTCAAGTCGATATTATTGCGCGTCAGGACCCACCGGGCGGCATGGGAGAGATTGCTGTAGGCCCTGTCGCACCCGCCATTGCCAATGCAATTTATCGCCTGACCGGTACACGGCTGCGGCGTCTCCCACTTCAGACGACAATCCGCCAAGACGGATGATCCCTCACGCGTGCTGAAAAGAAATTTCGCGGGTCTAAGACAGGTCGTCTCTCTTGGAGAGTCATCGAGGTCTCGAGAGACATAGTTTGATTCACTCATTTTTTTTGTCAGACGGGAAGATTTTGGCTACTATGTAGGCATATGTATTATAAAGTAATTAAAATACTTACTTGTATTCAGCTCTTGGCCTCTTCGGTCGCATGTTCCAGCGCGACCATGGCCAAGCCGACGATTCAAGTGAATTGCCGCGCGATTAATGGGTCCTCTACGGCTGATGGTCAACGGCCAGAGTGTCCGGTGAAGGCCGCACGTCCAGCCCCGCTCAGCGAAGGTGAGCGGCAAGCGGCTCGAATTGCTAACGCGTGGCCTCATAGCGTAAGTGTGGGACGCCCTAATCGCGGCGCGTTGTTAAACCCGGTTAAGTTGACCAGTGACCACACGCTGTCGAGCCGTAAGTACAAGAATTACGGAACCCAAGAGCTGGTCGATATCATCCGTGCAGCAACTCACGCTGTACATGCAAAGCATAAGAATAGCCCGCGTATCCATGTCGGTGACTTATCGAGAAAGAAAGGCGGTCGCTTTAGGCCACACGTATCTCATCAATCTGGGCGCGATGTGGACATTGGCTATTACATGCTTGAGGGACAACGAGCAAACCGCCTTCAGAAGGTGAAACGACGAAATCTCGATATTCCACGTACATGGACAATGATGGAATCTTTCCTGCGCAGCGGACAAATACAATATATGTTTTCCCACCGTCGATTCATACCGTCACTGTATCGGTACGCTAAGAGCCAGTCCCATATCACTGAAGATGAGTTACTTGAATGGTTTGGACATAAGAAAAGACGCGGTTTGATCAGACATCTCAAGGGACATGATTGTCATCTTCATATTCGAATTTACTCTCCCGATTCATTGGCCGCTAACGACGAATATATTCGGCGGCATGGAGAAGACGCATTGCGAGCTCACATTCGATCAATCCCTATCCGGACTCGCATTCGACGTGGGGATACTCTGAAGCGAATTGCTGGGCGTGCTGGGATAAGCGTCGATGACCTCAAGCGTCTCAATAAGATGAAGCGTAATCCAAAACGTTTATATCGGGGCCGGAGGCTGGTCATTGGTCATCGTCACCCATGGGACAGGCAGCCGCCCTCCTATGTTTTATACCAACGTAAATTGGCTAAGAAAGCGCGCAAGGCAAAGGCCAAAAAGCATCGTCTCCTCGCCCAAAAAACAGACCCAGGTTTACGTGTTGCTAAGCGAGGCGCAATGGTGGGTGGACCCTTGGCCCAGCGGGGGCTGGCCAGTTTGCCTGCCCAAGATATGAATCGTCTTATGGCTGCTTACAAACTGGTCAATGCCAAGGTCACCCGTAAGCCAAATACGCTGTTGAGCAACACGTCGGCTAAACCGGCCAAACCGATTTTCATCCAGGTTATTGCAAAGCGAGCCATACCGGCCACGCCGACTCCGGTAAAACCAATTTTAAGCCAACCCAAAGTCAAACAGGCTGCACCGAATGTGCCCATCGCAGGCCGCTTGGGAACAGCGATTATGGGGCCGAATGCACCCAAGGATACCGCGAAGACTCTGTTGTCCTTGAACACGGACAAGACGCTTAGGCCAATGTTTGAGGGTGGGGTAGACAACTTGTCACAGGCTTTAAGTAGGCCACTCGCCTACTTTTTAAAACGTGATCAAACGCCCTGGAAACCATTGCGCAGATACGGCTATAGCGGGACACGCCAGGCCGTGCATCCGAATTTGGTTGCGCGTCTGACGTCGAAAAAAATGACCCCCAGAGGGCAGACCTTAAAAACCATAGCGAAGGCGAATTCGAGTCGGGGCGAACTGAAAAAAAATGTGGTCAATGCAAGCGGACTCAGCACATCAGAATCAGCGCCGTCGGTCGCTGTTGTGAACAGTGAAAACAAACAGATACAATCTGCTCAAATTGCAAAAATTATCAGCCCCAAAACGGCTCGAGCCGTTTTGAATTACCGCGTAAAGAGGGGCGATTCTCTTTGGCGAATTGCCCGTAAGTTCAACATCTCAATGCCAGATTTATGCCGCGCCAATCAAATTCAAAGGGATTGCAGCATCAGCGGTCTGAAGCGTAACACGAGCGCGATTCTACCCGGTCGTGTTCTACAGATTTCAGCGCCCAGACGTCGGGGCTGATGTCGGGCACAAAGCGGCTCCGGTTCAGCCACAATAGGGTATCGATTCTAAACTCATTAATCGCTGCTATTATCTCGGTCATCGCTCAGGGCAGAGTCTCCTAGGTGTACTGAACGAGCTGGAGTTTGTATTCCGTTTTGTCTCTGCTGTGCATCGCTCCAGTTGAAGACGATTGTACGCCCATCGGATAACGCCCAACGCGCGGGAATTTGATGCCGACTCCGACCCTCACCATGGTCACTCAATGAGCTAGAAAGGGCATCGGGGATGATATCAGGCAGTCCGATCGGCTGGGCTATATTACCGCGGAGTCCATAGGTGAGCACATCGCCTGTGACAAACTCAAAAAGCCTGTTCTCTAACTGACGTAAGTCATCGCTTAGCATCAGAGAGCCTCCGGCCAGTGCATTGGTCCAAACACCAACAATCCGCTCATTGTCTGGCTGGTTACGGAGTAGAATGGGGTCCGGGTCACAGACGATAGCCAAACAATATGGCCAACGGACACTCAAAGTCCTGGCCACGCCTGTGATGTAGTGCCAGCTCGGCCCGATCAGTTGTACAGCAATGTTAGGCCCAAACCGCCAGGAATCCAGGTTTTCGAAGCCAGCGATCGGTAAGGCACCGACACCCACGATGGCAACGTTGGGT
>MDTC01051864.1_pt1 | contig 37628 bp, 29 predicted proteins | sample 811181 | NCBI WGS metagenome assembly MDTC01 (sample SAMN05326644, study PRJNA326480) | marine metagenome | isolation source: seawater | place: Pacific Ocean: North | collected 2011
TATAATTGCTGTATACCCATTAATTGAAGCATATATTGGTGGTAAAAAAGATAATTCCTGAACACCCTTAAGTCTTATTCTAAAAAGTAAAGCTACGACTATAGGGATAATAAAAGAAACAAAAATAATTAAATTTCTATACCTTAATTTTTGTTGATTATCCTCAGTAATATTTTTCATAATTATTTTTCTTTAAGCAACAAAGAAATATCTTCTTTTAACATTTCAATACCTTGAATAGGGGCATTATTATCATCAATTCCCAAATAATAAACTATTGGATTTCCAAACTTATCATCCCTGGATCTAATATAACCATTCTTATCGATCAAGGCAAAATATCCCTGATGTTCAAATCCTCCAATTATATTAGGATTAGCAGCTGCAAAAATGTTAAATCCATTATTTGCTAATGAAAATATTTGCGATTTTGGTCCAGTTAAAAAATTCCATTTAAGAGAATTTTCTATATAGTTTTCAGAAAACAATTTTAATACTCTAGGTGTATCATGCTCAGGATCAATTGTGAAAGATGCAATAGCAAATTTTTCTTCATCTTTATAAAAGTCATAAATCTCTTTCATGTTTTTATTCATAATAGGACATATTGTTGGACATCTACTAAAAAAAAATTCTGCTAAAAACACCTTCCCTAAATAATCTGTTTCAGAAATAAATAAACTATCTTGATTTAGTAAAATGAACTTGGGAATCTTTCTATTTTGTCCATTAATATTAATATATGATAATGTTCTTAATCCAGGTTTCACAGATCTACTACTAGTCACCGTATCATTTAACCTTATTTTATTGATTATTTTAGGAATAAAAATTATTGAAAACAAAATAATTAAAATAGATAAAGCTAAGTATGGATATTTTTTCATAAAAAAATATTTTATCTAAAATTTAAATTGTTATTTTTTTTTAATGCCAAACGATATTCAGCTAAAATAACTTTAACATCATCAATCATTTTATTATTAATTTCAGCAACTGAAGAAGAATTGTATCCAAAAAGAGTTCCTGAATCTTCATCATCATCTCTTCCCCTTAGATTTCCTGATCTATCTATAATAAAAACAGTAGAGGTAGACATTAAATCTGATAAATTTAAATCGGATTTTAAAGATTTAAATAATTCTAAAATCTGAAATTGATCTCCAAAAATAAATTTCCATTTACTCAAATCAGTCCCCATCCCTTTATTTAACTCTTCTTTAAATTCTTGGATTAATAATTTATTATGATTTTCATTTTTAACCACAAAAACAAATTGAAAATCTTTAAACTCAAAAAACCTCTTATAAATTTTTTGATTTAAATTAAAACCATCACTTTTTTTAATTTTCATGTCATCTCCCCAAAAACCTAAAACAGAGATATTATTATCGAATTTGACCTTATCTCCATTAAATGACATCCAATTATCTACCTCAATAATTGATTCAGTTAAAACGGGAAGTCTTGCAAAATTATTAACCCCGGAAGAAAAAAACAAATAAACTACTATTGGTAATATAAATAAAACTCCTAGAACAAATTTATTTTTTATTTTTTCAGTATTCATTTAAATGGAATTTTAAAAATTCCAACTCACAAAACCAGCGCTCATTATATCATAAATATAATCCGCCTCTAATAATAAGATAAAAGCTAAATAAGGAATCAAAAAAATCAATGGCAAAACAATTGACCCTTTTAAGGAATCTCTTTCATCTCGAATATGCATAAAATCCCATGCTATATAATAAGCCTTAACTAAAGTTAAAATAAGAAAAATCCAATTTAGAATTTTCATTCTCAAAAAAGTTGTTTTTAAAAATTCAGGTTTAATTATACCAAGAGCCACCTCTATAGTAGTAACTATTGAAAGCCAAATCAAAACCCCCCAAATTTTTTGAACATTTGACTTAAACTTTATAAGTCCTCTAAATATTGAAAGATTCTCTGTATTATGTCCCATAGTAAATTATATTAGACCAAGTAAAAAAATGTAAAAACAAAAACCCAAACCAAATCAACAAAATGCCAATATAAACCAACCTTTTCAACCATTTCATAATGACCTCTCTTTTCATATGTTCCAAGGATTACATTGAAAAAAATTATAATGTTAATTAAGACTCCTGAAAAAACATGAAAACCATGAAATCCTGTTATAAAGAAAAAGAAGTCAGCAAATAATCTATGACCATATTCATTATGAATTAAATTTGCTCCTTCAACTACAGTTATAGCGTCTTGAATTTTATCAAGTGATTCATCTCTTGAAAGTATAATTTTATTTCCTTTAGAATCTAGTTTTTGAATTCTAATTAATAAATTTTGATTTAACTTAAAACCATCTTTAACTTCAATTACATTATAAGTTGGAAGTTCAGATTCTGAATTATACCAAACACCACTATTTTTATTATGAGTAATTCTATTTGAATTTGATCTAATTGAAAAATCTTTTATTGAAACTCTTTTTCCATTATTTGAATTAACAAATTGCAAAATTTGGCCACCTTTGGTCTCTAGAGCTCCATAATCTCCCTTGATAAATGTTTTCCATTCCCATGCTTGCGAACCAACAAAAGTTGCACCAAAAATTATGGTTAAAAACATATATAAAATAACTTTATTTTTTTTCATATGATGGCCAGCATCCACAGCTAAAACCATTGTTACAGAAGAAACAATCAAAATAAAAGTCATGAATGCAACATAATACATTGGGGCTTCAACTCCATGTAAAAAAGGAAAATGAGTAAATACCTCATCAGCTATAGGCCATGAGTCAATAAATTTAAACCTTGAAAATCCATAAGAAACTAAGAATCCTGAAAATGTTAAAGCATCAGAAATGATGAAAAACCACATCATAAGTTTTCCATAACTTGCGCTAAAAGGTTCATTACCTCCTCCCCAAATTTCAGAATTATCGGTTTGATTTGTGATTGTTGTTTCCAATAATTTTTATTAAATATTTTAAGTGCAAATTTAGTATATTTTAATTATATGCTACGACAAAAACGTACAAATAAATCCATAAAAAGCCTAAGAAATGCCAAAAAATAGTTGCTAATTCAAACCCAACAGTATTTGATTTATTATAAATCTTTTTATAACTATTATTGCTAATTATAAAAAGAACTATTAATCCGCCAATAAAATGGAGCATGTGAAGAACAACTAAAACATATAAAAAGGATGTAGTAATTGAACTTTCAGCTCCAGTAAAATAATACCCTTGTTGAATTATACTTGAGAATCCTTTAAATTGATAATACAAAAATGTAAATGCTAAAATTATAGTCATCCAAAGAAAATAATTTTGAAAATTAAAATTTCCATTTAATAAAGATCTTTTAGATATATGAATAGTTATGCTACTCAAAAAAATTAAAATTGTACTGATCGTAAATTCAAAAGGTAAATCAAAATTATTTAACCAATCTTGTCTAGAGCTACTGACAACATAAGCACTAGTAAGACCAGCAAATGTCATAGTCATACTAATCATAGAAAACCATAACATCATTTTCTTTGCTCTTATATTTTTTAATTTTTCTTCCTCTATCATTTTAAATAAATTTATCAAATACGTAGATAATCTGAACTAAAGATAAATAGGCAATGCTCATATACATTAATTTTTTTGCGGATTTTGTAGATTTTTTTTTGATAAGATCTAAAGCATAATATAACATTATAAGACCTAGAATAAAAATTATTATAGCGGCTAAAATACTAAGATTTAATAAGCCCGTATATTTAGTTATAGGAAATAATGAAATTAATATCATCCAAAAAGTATACAATAAAATTAAAAACCCAGTAGATCTATCTTTATAGCCTGTCGGAAGCATTTTAAAACCTGCTTTTTTATAGTCTTTATCTAACATCCACCCAATCGCCCAAAAATGAGGAAATTGCCAAAAAAATTGAATCATAAATAATATCCCTGGTTCAATTCCAAACTTATTGGAATGAGCTACCCATCCTAACATGAAAGGAATAGCTCCTGGAATTGCACCAAAAAAAACACTCAATGGGGTTTTTGTTTTTAATGGCGTATAAACACAAGTGTAAATTATAATTGAAATTGCACCAAAAATTGCTGTTCGAGTATTTATTTTATATAATAACATCAATCCAATTATTGTCATAAATAATGAAATTAATGTTGCTTTAATAGAGCTCATTCTCCTAGCAGGCAAAGGTCTATTCCTTGTTCTAAGCATTAAAAGATCAAGATCTTTTTCTAATATTTGATTAAATGCGTTTGATGCACCAACAATTAAATACCCACCCAAAATTAACAATATTATGGTCCTGGTATTTAAAAAATCTGCAGCCAAAAAATATCCTGCCAAAGAAGAAAACACTATACTAAAAGACAAACGTATTTTAGTTAGTTGACCAAAATCTGTTAAAAATAAATTAATATTATTCGGTTTTGGAATTACTTTTAAACTCATCTAGAAAAGCAATATTGATAAACAAATATATAAACAGACAAGATTATAAATGTTATTTTATTGAGTTCATTTAAAAATTAGATCAATTTTGGTTAATCTTATTGAAGTCTAAAAGTAATAGGAATACTAAATGGAACTCTTACAGCTCTACCTCTTTGTTTCCCAGGAGTCATTCTTGGAAGCTTAGAAATAATCCTTTCCGCTTCTCTTTCAAGATTTTTATCAGGTCCTCTTTTTCTTATATTGATTATACTACCATCCTTAGAAATTATAAAATTAACATACACTCTACCCTGTATTCCCATCTCTTGGGCTATTTCTGGATATCTAAAATTTTTACGAATGTGCTTATTAATTTGTTCCTGAAAACAATCTCTTCTTTTAGATTTAGCCACTCTCTCGCAGCCTGGAAAGATTGGGACATCTTCTATTACTGCAAAAGGAACATCAACATCTTCAAATTCCTCTTCCATAACTTCAACTTCAACTATTTCCTCTTGGTCAGTCTCAGTTGATTCAATTACAGTTTCTTCAATTTCTTCTTCATCTTCAACAACCTCTATAATTTCAGGGGCTGGAGGAGGAGGCGGTGGTGGAGGTGTTTTTATTTGCTCTGTAATAGGTATTTCTTCTTGGTCGTCATTTTCAACATCTAATGCTTGATATCCATAGGCGTTTTTATCGTATGTTTTCCACTCAATTCCACGCCAAGCAATGAATAAAACAAATGCTAATCCGATAGCAAAATATAGACTACTATTTCTTGATAAATCCGCTTTTGGGTTTTTTTTAGGTTGCATAAAAATTTCTTTTATAAGCTAATTTAAAAAAATACCTTATTTAATTATAGAAAAAATTGAGCTTTTTGAAAAAAAATAAAAAATACTAATTCCAAGAAAATTTGATAGAAGGTCTGAAAATTCAAAAGAACGGTAGGGAATAATTAATCCCTGAACAGCCTCAAGAAGAATTCCTAAAGACAAACAAATAAAAATTGAGTGCATTTTCGAATTCTTAATCTTCCAATCATGACTCAAAGCTAAAAATAAAACCAATGAAAGAGAAAAATAAAAAAAACAATGGGCCAAAGATTCAATTTCAAAGGATTTATTAATTGAAATTAGGGTTTTAGTGAATTTAAACTCTTTTAATGACAAAAAGATTATAAACAAACAATCCGATATGGATAAGATTGTAAAAAAAAACTTAAACTGCAATAATTTTTTCATAATCATCAGAATTTAATAATTCATCTAATTCTGAAATTGAAGAAATTTTGACTTTTATAATCCACCCTTTTCCGTAAGGATCATTATTAACTTCTTCAGGATTATCGATTATATAATCATTAACCTCTATTATCTCACCACTAACAGGCATAAATAAATCTGAAACTGTTTTAACAGCTTCAATAGCTCCAAATATTTCTTCTTTTTTTAATTTTTGATTTAGAACATCGACTTCTATATAAACCACATCTCCTAATTCACTTTGAGCAAAATCAGTAATCCCTATTGTTGCTATTTCATTTTCAACCTTAACCCATTCATGGTCATTAGTATATTTTAAATTATCAGGCGTTAACATTATAAAATTATTTAAAACAAATATATATTTTTCTTTAATTCTTATCTATGTTTTAATCTCCAAAGTTATACCTAACCGTTATTCCTGATCTTATACTTGTTTGAGGGAAAGCCGAAGATATGGCAAATTTTGAAAAATTATGATCATAAAAAAATAAAGCTGTCAAATTTCTAGATAAATTATAATCAGCCGAAATTTTTATTGCCCAGAGCTTCTGACCTGCAGTTACTTGATTGTTATCTATTTCAATATTTCTTAGAATTGTAATATTATTTCTATATGAAATATCAGCTTTAATATTAAGATCTCCTCTAAGAGAGGTTTTTTTACCTGCAATATTAGTTCTAAATCTAAGGTCTTTTATTCTATAACCCAAACCAAAAATATATTCGTCTCCGGAAGATTCTGTAAGAATATTATTGTCCAAACTTAAAGAAAGAGCTCTGTCTTTTTTTAATTCAGCCAAAACTTTAATTGAATTTTTAAATTCTACATCAAATTTTAATAATGGATTAAATTGTTCAACTAAATTTAAATTTCCATACAATATTGGGACAACTAAATTTCCTCCATCATCTTTTAAATAAGGATTATTAATATTATAATCTAAATTGGTTTGAAAATTATTAACTGTAAAGCTAGATCTATAACCATGGGTAATTGAAAATCTATTAAAAATTTCTTTAAATGACTTAATAGACATTAATCCTGTATACTTTATATTCCAATTTGGTAATGGAGTTTTTTGAGTTGGATTAAGTGTAACTTTTTCCGGAGACTGACCTGAATAAGCAGATATAAATGCAGGGATTATAACAGATTGATGTGTTTTACCATATCCCTTTTTATAGCCTTCTTGATCAATTTGTTCTAAATCTAAACCATTGATATAGGCTAATCTTTTTGAAATAGTTAATCTATTTTTTCTAAAACTTTGAAAAGTTTTATTAAGAGAGCCATCATATTTTCTAAATGCAGTTCCAATCATAATTGATGAAACTTCAAAATTTCCATATTGATTTGGGCTTATTGGATTATATATTCCATTTGTAACTAAAAAATTTTCAGAATTGTTTCTTGAATATTTTTTATCAGCACTTAAATCAATTAATAAGCCCTTTCCAATGTTTATCTGTCCATTTACATTAAATTGACTACTATGGATTTGAGTATAAGATTGGTTAAAATCAGGAAATTCAGTCAACCATCCTTTTTTTGCTATTTCATATCTAATGTCGGATTGACTTCCAAAAGTATAACCAATTGATGGTTTTAATGTCCCCATAAATCCTATTTTACCAAGATAGCCAGGTAATAAATTTCCATTATTTTCAGAATAAGTAAATTGAATTCTATTTAAATTTAATAGACCCTTAATTATTTTTTGAAAAAATGTAACATTTTTTTTAGTATAATCAAATCCAAAACTTTTCAACATTTTTCGTGTAGACAATGTTCCATTTAATGCTTTTGAATTCGAATTCTGAATGGTATTAATTTCTCCTAAAATTTCACCGGTTGAAGCTTTTATATTATTTAAAATATCTGATCCACTTTTCCAACTAAAATCACCAGTATAACTATAATTTGCTTCAATAAAATTAAAAAAAGGCAAATACTTTAAAGGCAAATTATAATTTAAATTAATTGATTGAAAATGTCCATTAGGTTCACCTCTACTCCATAATCCGTCCCATATGTTTTTTTGTTTGTTAATTTTATTTAAATCTCCATTATTCTGATTATAGTAATTTTTAACCAAATTATTTGTTGATGATGTAAAATTCAATCTAAGTGATTTAGTTATATTATGACCTATATAATATGACATATCAAATAGATAATTTCTTTGTTGTAATTCTGGCATTGAAATTTGATTTTCTGAATTTATACCTTCTATATAGACTTGTCTGAATCTCTGTCTATTAAAAGATCTATCAATTTTAGGATTAAAAGAAATTGAAGAGGGTAAAAGATTTAAATTAAATTCTTTTAACCATTTCAAATATTTTGATTCATTTAATGTTTTGTTATCATAAAATGGATTAATCTCAAAAGGTTTAAAAGAATATGAATAATTAGCAGCTAAATTTAGCCTAATTCTTTCTTGATTTCTGATTTCATAATTATTATGTTTTAATTCATTATAAGAATATGAAAAAGAAAAGTTCTCAATATTGTAAAATCTTGATTTCTCAGATTTATTAGATTTTCTAACTCCTATAAAATTAATACTTTTTCTGTCTGTAAAATCAATTGCTTGATTCCTTATTGAATCCCTTAATTCTTTACTATTAATTGATTTTAATCTGTCATCTAAAAGCAAATCCTGATAAAAAGGATCATATTCAGGAGTAATTACTGTTCTTCCAGTACTATAATTAAAAGGAATTTCTATACCCCATTTATCAGGAAAAAATCTTCCCAAATCAACGTTTGAAACTATATCATATTGTTTGATTTCTTCTCTACTTCTTTGATTCGGGCTCTGATCTAAAGAACCAAATCCAATAGTAGAAAACTTTCCGGTTAATGAAAAATTTGCTAGATCAGAAATATTTCCATCTAATGCTCCAATTGCAGCCCAACCCCCTTTGGCTTCTATCCCTGCAATTCTAAGTTCATTAAACCAAACTTCTCCACATAAATTATCTCCTAAATTTATTGAAGGATTTTTAACACCAATCATCATATTTTTAATTGATCCAAGTGAAGGATTACCTTTAATAGAAAGTTTATACTTTTTATCACCAGGTAATACGCTTATTAAAGAAAACTCCTCTACTTGATTTAAGTTTTCATCAAAATAAATAGGATCTTGCCTATCCTTTCCAATTACTTGAGATTTAATTTTAGACAATATTGAAATTGGTATATCAATAGAATTGTGATCTGGAAGCCAAACTTCTTCAGAAGATAATCTATTTGATGAATCATCACTAAATGGTGTTGGCTTTAAAGGAACTTCTATCTGATAATAATTCTTATTTAAATCTGATCCTAATCTTATAAATGCTACAACTCTCCTATCAAATTCATCACTAATTCCTTCTCCGGGAAGTTTATCCTCACCCTGAGAAGATTCTGCGTGAATGTACATTTTTAATTTCTCATACTGTCTTAAATCTATTTCAGTGTTTTTATAAATCCCCCTTAAATCCATAGGCCTAAGATTACAAAACTTTAATGACAATGATTGCTCATTTTGTCTTATAACAGTATTATTACTATTTATTTTTTCTCTAACAATATCCGGAGGCAGAACATAGTTAATAGGAATTCTATTTTCATTTTCTAAAATATTTACAGTACTAACATCTATTGTAGTATTATTATTAGGTAATATTTTTTCATTCAATTCCTTATTATATCTTCTCCAATCTCCTCTAACCAAATCTAATGTTCCAAATCTTAAAACTATTGGATTTTCAAAATCACTTAGAACCATCCTTATAAATCTAATTGATCTTAAGTCTTGAATACCATTAATGATTTCATGATACTTTTTATAATTAGATCCTTCATAAAATTCTTTATCAATTGGTATTTTAAACTGTATCCATCTAGCTGAAATATTTTTTCCATTTGGAAGATCTATCTTTATATTTTCTCTTACATCAGTAACAAAAGGATGATTCCCAACGGTCATTTCCTTTCTTATAGGAATATTATAACTAAAATAGCTATCGATTGTATTCATTGTTTGGTCATTATTAATATCTTCCGTATCAGGCTGAGAAGTACTTCCTCTATCTGAATCAGAAAAAGCTATTGGTGAATTTCCTTGAGTTCCATTATATCGCTTATATCTTTGAATAATACCTCCTGAACCTTTTACAAAATATTCATAATTATCACCTGCTGGATCATCTATAGGACCATTAAAATAAACTTCTTTCTCTTCCTCATCATTTAAACCATCTAGTCCCAAATCTTGAAGTTTCCTGTCTCCATCTATTGTATTAAAAGCGTATAACAAAGATTGACTTGAAGGGGTTTTGCCCCAGTTAGATTTTTTAACTGAAGTTGGTTGCTGACCGGGAAGACCATTTTCGTATTGCTTCCTTCCATCTTTTAAAATGTCTTCAGAAATATTACCAAGATGAAGTGATAAGGTCCCCAAATCATTCCCCGAACTTTGAAATTCAGAAAATGTATCTAACAACCAAAACTCAATAAATTCGACATTAGTTTGCTCAAAATTTGTGGAATTTATAGCTCTCATTATCCCCCCCCAATTGCCTTTTAAATTACTTTTAAAATCATTAATTTTATTATTATTATAAGGTCCCTTTTCATCCGGAAAAAAAGCTACGTCAAAAGTGTTTTGAACTGTCGTTTGACCTTGAATTAAATCCTGTTCGGGAAATATCTCATTAATAAAAATTCTTCTTGTAGAATTTAAAGAAGTTGATCCATTATCAATACCTGTTGGCCTAAGTTGACTTGAATAAAATATTGGATCAATAGTATACCAAGAAATTAATGCTCTATTATAGCCTCCTGAAATGTCGTCCTTTTTAGCGTTAGATCCTAAAAAACCTTCTATTGGTACGCTAGATAAATTCCAAGCATAAGGACTCTTAATATCAATATTAGTTTGAGCTCCTTCAAAATCATCAATATATACTGTTGCTTCCCCTTGAAGTTCAGTATTTTTAGGATTTTTAGAAATTAAAGAAGCTATTTCTCCTCTAAAAGAAAATTTAGATGGAATTTCAGTTTCAATAGTTGGAATCTTATTGACTAATCTAGTTAAAAATGGAATCTCTAGAGACAAATTAGCATTAATACCAATCATAGTATTATTGACAGGCTCTGTCCCATAATTTGCTTTTTGTGTTAATGGATTTTCACTTAAATTAATAAAATTGCCTCCTAAAACAATTTTTTCATTAAACTGATGAACCACATCTATTCCAGAAAAACGCTTGTTTTGTTGACCAAATACAGAGTTATTTTCAACTGATATTTGAATTGGGATATTAGATGCTTTTAATCCAGGATCTAATATTTTAACTCTTCCTATTTGATAATTAACTGTGTAATCAATGCCTTCTTTTAATAATCTTCCTCCTGCTGTTACTTTTACTGATCCCCTTGGAACATTAAATGCTCCTAAAGAAATACCATCTCCTCCTTGAGATTTATATCTACCTTTTATTTCAAATTTATTTTTTTCAGTTGATTCTAAAGCAGCTGCTTGAGTTAATTTATATAAATCTTTGAAAACATACTTTGATTGATTTTCATTATATGATGTTTCATCATTATATGTCTCATTTTGAGACTTCGAATCTGATAAAATATTAAATAAATTTTCACCAAATGGTTCAACTGTTGGAAAAATTATTCTACCATACCTCGAATCAACTGAAATCCCCTGAACAAAATCAAAAAACCCATCTCCCTCTGGTTGAAAATTTTCAAATGAATCTAATTTATCAAGTTTAAAAATATTTAACAAAGTTCTATCTTTAAAATATTCGGGCCAAATAGAATTATTTATGGCTGTTAAATAATTTATTGGAGAGGGGTCTGAATAAAGAATATTTAATTTAAAATCTTCACTAGATAATTCATAAGCTCCAATATTATAAATATTTTTCATCATTAAATTCCATAAAGGCTGATTAACATCAGTAAGACTACTTTTCAATAGCTTAACAACCAAATTATTTGTTTCTTCAATTTTAACTCCCTGATCATTAGAAACAGTAGTCCCAGAAATTCCACCATTAGCAAATTCTCCAACTTGATATACTTTTCCTTTATATGTATATTGAAAAGCTACACCTAATATTTCATCATTACTTAATTTCTGATTAAGTGATATATAGCCTAATTGTTTTTGTAATTTATATTCATTCGGCTCCAATTTCCTTGCACTTTCTAAAAAGGCATAATCAATACCCTCTAAAACTTGTCCATTTAACTTTCCGAATCCTTCAGAAATATTAGCAGCATCTCTTATATTTTGATTCAAAAAAGAATCTGATCCAATTGATTTTGGATTGAATTTATTTGATTCATTGCTAGGTATTTTTTCAATTGAAGATATCTCTATAAAAGTTGGATCTATTTCAGCTAACCTTGTATTTTTAGAATTGCCCTCGCCTAAATCTTGTAAAGCGACTATATTCCTAATATTATTTGTTTCAGATTGTCTATTCGTTACCCAAACCTCAATTCTTGTAATTATAATTGGCGAGTTAATAAATGGAGCACTGTTTAAAAACATGTTGTAATTATCTCTAAAATAATGAGATAGAAAAAAATGTCTATCTGATTCATAATCTAAAGCAAAAACTGAAAATTCTTCTAATGTTCCTCCTCCTTGTGCAATTACTGACTGAGATTGAGATCTTTGTTCAGCAAACACTCCTGTAATATTTGTTTTTCCAAATTTTAATTGAGTTTTCACCCCCATTAAACTTTGAGCTCCTGATATTAAAGAACTATTTAGAGGCATATTTATATTTCCAATATCAATATTTTGAATAATAGCATCCTCAGAAAAGGGAAGATCTAAAAAACTAGAAATTTTATCTTTATATCCATCTTTTAATTGTTCCCTTTTATTATTTAATTCATCAATTTTTCCTGTTACGTTTGAAATTTTATCACTAATATCTTTAGGTAAATAATCACTTGCATCTTTAAATTTTGGAGGATTAAACTCCAATTTAATTAAATTCTGAAAGTCAAAAGTAGACTCAGTGTCATAATTTGCAGTAATCTTTAATCTTTCTCCAATCATGCCTAATAAACTTAAGCTAATTCTTTGATCAAAATCGAACGCAAAATTTTTTCTGTTTCTAGGAGAAAAAGTTGGATTATCATTTTTTTGAAATCTGCCTCCAAGATCAATTCCAATTGATCCTTGAGGCTTTACATCTATATAATTACTTCCAAAAATTGATTGAAAAAAATTAGAATTAACATAAAGTTCTGGCAATAAGTTTTTTTGAACTTCCTCAATATTAGATTTACTAGATCTCAATAAATTGATTTTATCCTTAAAATTCTTTCTAATTTTCTCCTTAATAATTAAATGTTCAAATTCCTTTAAAGTTAAAACCAAAGGAAAATTAATAGGATAATCTCCTATAGATTCAGAAAATATATATAAATCTAATTGAGGATCATAAGTATACTTTGAAGTAATGCTCTCAGTTATAGGCAATTGAATTTTACCAAGCACATAATCTTCCTCATCTATTTTTTGAGCACTAATTCTGGAAAAAAAAACAATTCCTAAAATAAAAATTAGAATTAAAGCTATTTTTAAAGAAAAAAAATATTTTTTTCCAAATTTAATCAACAGTCTTAAAGTTTATTCAAAGCTATCTTAATAAGATCTTCAAGAGAACTTTCAGGTTCACTTTGAATTATGTTATCAATTAGTTTTTCAGATTGTCTTCTTGGATAACCAAGAACCTCTAAAGCTGATAACGTTTCTTCTTTAATTGTATTGCTTTTAGAAAAAGGAATTTCATCGATTCCTTGAATATTTTTTATTTTATCTTTTAATTCAATTAATACTCTTTGCGCTGTTTTAAGCCCAATTCCCTTAATTGATTTAATTAACTCCAAGTCTTCCGAAAGAATAGCTTTTTGAATTTCAGAGGGAGTAAGAGAAGACAGCATAGTTCTTGCTATACTAGGACCAATACCTGATACAGAAATAAGTGCCCTAAAAACAGCCCTTTCTGAAATATTAAAAAACCCAAAAAGGGTTTGTGAGTCTTCCTTTATCTGTAGATGAGTATATAAAAATAAAAATTCATCATTCCCAATTTGATCATAAGTATTTAAGGATATATTAATTAGATAACCTATACCTCCACAATCAATTATTACATGAGTAGGGTGTTTTTGAATCAACTTACCTTTTATATGAGTAATCATTTTTTATTTTATTTGTTTTTTTTGAGCATCTATTACAGCAACAGCAGCCATATTAACTATCTCATCTACACTTGCATCTAACTGCAACACATGAACTGGATGAGCTAGTCCAAGTAGAATAGGTCCAATAGATAAATTATTATTTAATTCTTTCATCAATTTATAAGCAATATTAGCTGAATCTAAATTAGGGAAAATTAAAGTGTTGACATTTTTATCAACAAGATTAGAAAAAGGAAATCTTTCTTTTAACATTGAATTATTTAAAGCAAAATCAGTTTGAACAGGTCCATCTATAATTAATTTAGGAGAAGTCCTTTTAAGAAACTTAACAGCCTTATTAACTTTCTCTACCTCTTCAAAATTTGATGAATTAAAATTTGAAAATGAAAGCATTGCTACAATTGGGTTTATTCCAAACATTTTCACTATTTCCGATGTCATTTTTGTTATAGCCACTAATTCATTCGAATTAGGGTTAACATTAAGGGTTGTATCAGATAAAAATATTGGGCCTCTGTTAGTTATCATAAGATTAGTCGCAGCGATTCTACTAACACCTTTAGCTTTTCCAATAATTTTAATTATTGGTTTAATAACTTCAGGATAACTAATTGAAAATCCAGTTATCATAGCTTCAGCATCACCATTTTTTACCATCATTGCACCGAAATAATTCCTATCTAACATATTTAATGCTATTTCCTTTTTTGAAATGCCTTTATTAATTTGTTCATTCAAAAATTTAAAAGTATAATGGTCTCTAATATTTTTATTTGAAGGATCCCTTGGGTCAATAATTTTTACTTTTTGATCAAATTTAATTGAATCCATTAACTCTAAAATAATACTTCTATTACCTAGGAGTATGGGTTCCCCTATTCCTTCCTCTTTTACAATTTGAGCTCCTTTTAATATATTAAGTTGATCTGCTTCTACAAAAACAATTTTTTTGGGATCTTGCTTAGATCGATCATGAATTAAACGAATAATTTTATTACTACTACCAATCCGTTCAGATAATTCAATCCTATATTTATCCCAATTTTTAATTTTTTTTTGGGCAACTCCACTTTTAATAGCAGCTTTAGCAACGGCAATTGGAATTTCTTCAATAAGTCTTGGATCAAAAGGCTTAGGAATAATATAATCTCTTCCAAAGGAAAGCCTTCTTTTATTGTAAGCAATATTAACTTGTTCTGGAACAGGTTTTTTTGCTAATTCAGCTAGAGCTTTTACAGCTGAAATTTTCATCTCTTCATTTATTTTTTTAGCCCTTACATCAAGAGCGCCCCTAAAAATAAAAGGGAATCCAAGCACATTATTTACCTGATTCGGATGATCCGATCTACCTGTTGCCATAATAATATCATCTCTAATTGAACACGCTAAATCATATTTTATTTCAGGATCTGGATTAGCTAATGCAAAAACTATAGGATTATCCGCCATAGATAATATCATTTTTTTATTCAAAATATTAGCTTTAGATAATCCTATAAATACGTCAGCGCCAATTAAAGCTTGTTCTAAATAATGAGCATCCTTATTAGTTGCAAACTCTAATTTTTGAGAGGTCAATTCTTTTCTATCAGTTCTAATAACGCCTTTACTGTCTGTCATAATTATATTTTCACTTTTTACTCCAAAAGATTTATAAAGACGCCCACATGAAATAGCTGCGGCTCCAGCCCCAGATATAACAATCTTAATTTGATCAATTTTCTTTTCAACTAATTCAACCGCATTAATTAATGCAGCACTAGATATAATTGCTGTTCCATGTTGATCATCATGCATAACAGGTATATCCAGATCCTTAATTAGAGAACTCTCAATTTCAAATGCTTCAGGAGATTTAATATCTTCTAAATTTATCCCTCCAAATGAAGGAGCAATTGCTTTAACAGTTTCAATAAATTCTTTAGGATCCTTTTTATCTATTTCAATATCAAAAACATCTATTCCTGCAAAAATCTTAAATAATAAACCCTTTCCTTCCATCACTGGTTTAGATGCTTCAGGGCCAATGTCACCTAACCCTAAAACTGCAGTTCCATTAGAAATTACCGCAACCAAATTACCTTTATTTGTATACTTGTATGCATTGTTTTTGTCCTTTTCAATTTCCATACAAGGAGAAGCAACTCCAGGAGAGTATGCCAAAGATAAATCTCTTTGGGTACGGTATTTTTTTGTAGGGACAACTTCAATTTTTCCAGGTTTTGGTTTTTCATGATAATCTAACGCTAACCTTTCTTTATTTTTATTGTTCATTGTTAATACAATAATTATTAAAAATTGAAACTGAAAAAATTAATTTAACCTTTGATCGTCTTAATCTTTTTTATAATAAATTTTCCGATTTTTTCACCTTGTGAAACACCATTTGTTATTGCCATTTCATAATGAATTCCTCCATATAACCTTGAAATTGCAGCCTCTTCGGAAGCTTTTTTAAAAGATTGAAATGATCTCATTGGTAAGCCAAATTCAATTTCAGAAGTATCATCAAAACCAAAATTTTCACCATATATCTCAGTAAGCGCAATTGCCGCAACCCTAGAAATAACAGAATGACCACTTGTATATTCTGGAAATGGCGGTGTTTGAAGAATAGGTAACCAATCTTCATCAAGATATTCATTTATTATTGTTTCAGGCCTAACTACTATTGTTTTCCATTTTTCATCCCAACAACTTATAAAAGCATCAAATAATGCTATAGAAACTATACTATATGTTCTAATTGATTCAATATCATTAGCTCTTGCTTTTTCTGCAGCAATTTTACATATATTTATCCAATGACCGCCAGGGGTTATTTTTTTTGTTGCAAACATAGCATGTCCTCGATGATGCGAAACATATGGATTGCAATCCCAAAACTTAGCAATTTCAATTTGTTCTTCATTTAAATTGTTTGTCACATTATAGACTTCCATTAATTGTTTGTGAAAATTGCTGTTCTTTTTCAAACTAAATTGATATGGAGGAACTGCTGGAAATTGATCACAAGAATCAATTGCCATAGTTCTTATTTTATTCCAATGAGGTTCAATTCCATCCATATAATCTGGAGGTGTTGGCTTCCAGTACTCAGGCTCATTTTTTACAGTATATTTTGGGAAAGTCCTAGTTTGATTATAATTATCTTTTGAAGACCATTCAATAATGTGTTTACTAACTTTTTGAGCATATTTTCTAGAATTATTAATAACGGATCTTGGAATTTTTTTAAACTCTTCTTTTTTATAAAGATCCTGATAAAATTTTTCATAACGATCTTCAGAAAAAATCAATTTTTTTCCAATAATCCTAATAGATTCAATGGCAGATATATTTAAATCTATATTTTTTGGGGCCCTAGGAATAGGATTTAACTCTTTTAACTGTCCAGAAAAAGAAAAATATTTTGATGTATCTTTTTGTCTTATTATTTCATATGCTGCTATAGATGGATATGCATAAACTCTTGAAGCAACAGGAGGAGAAAAAATGTCATATACAATCACATCAGTTAAATTTTTAATTGCTTGGTGAATCCACTTAGGGTTTTCTATTTCAGTATTATCATATTCATTATTATAACATGAAAAAAAAATTAAACTAAATACAATTAAAAATATCTTTTTCATAAATTTTAATCCCTTAATATTTTATATAGCATAAAATTAATGCTTTTTATATAGCTAAACTAATTTGACACTTTTTTCAAAAAACTAATATTCCTTTTTAATCCATTAAATTTGGTTCTTTTAACTGCAGAATTTCTAAAAACCTTATTAAAAGTTTCTTCAGTTAATTCAATCCAATCTTTAGTTGACATATTTAATAAATTAGGATGAGGGTTAAATAAAGGTTCATTATGTTTTTTAGAAAATTTATTCCAAGGGCAAACATCTTGACAAATATCACAACCGAACATCCAATTTTCCATCTTATCTTTAAATTCTATGGGTAATGAATCTTTAAGTTCAATCGTAAAATATGAAATACATTTTGAAGCATCTAATTTATATGGTTCAATAATTGCCTCAGTAGGACATGAGTCTATACAAGCGGTACAACTTCCACAATGATCGCTAACCTGATCGTCATAATCCAGTTCAAGATCAGTTATCATCTCAGCAATAAAAAAATAAGAGCCTTTTTTTTTTGTAATTAAATTGGTGTTTTTACCAATCCAACCTATTCCCCCTTTAGCCGCCCATACTTTATCCATAAAAGGGGCAGAATCAACAAAAGCTCTTCCATGAAAATCTCCTATTTTTTGTTTTATAGAAAATAGGAGATCTTTTATTTTCTTTTTAATAACATAATGATAATCTTTTCCATATGCATACTTAGATATTTTTGGAGAATTTTTATCATTTTGCGATTTATCTGTATAATAATTTAAAGTTAAAGAAATTATACTTTTAGCACCCTCTATTAATTTTCTGGGATCTAATCGCTTATCAAAATTACGTTCCATATAACTCATATTACCATGATGATTGTTTTTCAACCATTTCTCAAGACGAGGGGCTTCTTCTTCAAGAAAACAAGCTTCAGAAATCCCACAAGATTGAAATCCAAGTCTTTTAGCTTCTGATTTAATTATTGATGAATATCTTGTGCTCGAATTCATTTTATTTAAAAAGTCCTTCCTGACCATTTTTATTAATTATACCTAAATGCTTATATGCTAATTCAGTTACTTCTCTACCCCTAGGAGTTCTAACTAGAAAGCCTTTTTGAATAAGAAAAGGTTCGTAAACTTCCTCAATAGTTTCTGAATTTTCTGCTAATGCAGTGGCTAGAGTAGAGATTCCTACTGGACCGCCTTTAAATTTTTCTATTAATGTTAAAAGAATTTTATTATCCATTTCATCTAATCCAAATGCATCAACCTGTAAAGCTTTAAGAGAATATTTTGTTATTGCAAAATCTATTTCCCCATTACCCTTAATTTGAGCAAAATCTCTAACCCTTCTTAAAAGACCATTAGATATCCTTGGAGTACCTCTACTTCTTCTAGCAATTTCAACCGCAGCCTTATCCTGAATTTCGACATCAATAATACCTGCACTCCTTAATACTATCTTTGATAGTAATTCAGTATCATAATATTGTAATCTATTGCTAATCCCAAATCTTGCTCTCATTGGAGCAGTAAGTAATCCCGATCTAGTTGTTGCTCCAACTAATGTGAAAGGATTTAATTTAATTTGAACTGTTCTAGCATTTGGACCTGTCTCAATCATTATATCAATTTTATAATCTTCCATTGCAGAATATAAATACTCTTCAATAATAGGGCTTAGCCTGTGAATCTCATCTATAAATAATATATCTCGAGATTGAAGATTCGTAAGTAATCCTGCTAGATCACCTGGCTTATCTAGGACAGGCCCAGAAGTGACTTTTATCCCAACATTAAGTTCATTCGCAAGTATATAAGCTAAAGTCGTTTTTCCAAGTCCAGGAGGGCCATGAAATAATGTATGGTCAAGTGCTTCTTCCCTTAAATTAGCAGCGGCAACAAAAATTTTTAAATTCTCTAAAATTGAATCTTGTCCAGAAAAATCATTGAAAGATAGTGGCCTTAATGCTTTATCAAGATCTTTTTCTTCTTGATTTAAATTTTCTTTATTTGGATCTAAATATTCATTCATAAAAACAAATATATAAGAATTAATCAAGGTCTCCTAAGAGAAAAATTATCTTAAAAAAATACTATATTACATCTCAATGTTGCAATTCCTCTTCTCCTTTTTTTAATGGAATATTTTGCGGAACATAATCCAAATCATGACCTGGTTTAGAATAATCATATGCCCAACGATGAACATGAGGGATAGCACCCGGCCAATTACCGTGAATATGCTTTATTAAAGCAGTCCATTCTAACGTTGTAGACTTCCATGGATTTTGTTCGGTCTCTTTGCCATAAAACATACTATGAATAAAATTATATAAAAATAATATCTGAGCCAATCCAGCAATTAAAGCAAAAACTGTAATTATAACATTAATGTCAGAGATATCATCAAAATATGGAAATGCAGTATTGGTATAATATCTTCTAGGTAAGCCAGCCATCCCAATGAAATGCATAGGGAAAAATACACCATAAGCACCAAGAGCTGTAATCCAAAAATGTATATATCCTAAATTTTTATTCATCATTCTACCATACATTTTTGGGAACCAATGGTATACTCCTGCAAATAAACCATATAGAGCAGAAATGCCCATAACTAAATGAAAATGAGCTACAACAAAATAGGTGTCATGAACGTTAATATCTAAAGTACTATCCCCTAATATAATCCCTGTTAATCCTCCAGTAATAAAAGTAGAAACCAGCCCAATTGAAAAAAGCATAGCGGGATTTAACTGAAGATTTCCTTTCCAAAGTGTTGTAATATAATTAAATGCTTTTACCGCAGAAGGAATTGCAATCAATAAGGTTGTAAAAGTAAATACGGATCCTAAAAAAGGATTCATTCCAGAAATAAACATGTGATGTCCCCATACAATTGTTGATAAAAAAGCAATTGCCAGGATTGATGCAACCATAGCTCTATATCCGAAAATAGGTTTTCTAGAATTTGTTGAAATGATTTCTGAGGTAATACCCAGAGCTGGTAATAAAACTATATATACCTCAGGGTGACCTAGAAACCAAAATAAATGTTCAAAAAGAACAGGTGACCCCCCTTGATAATGTAAAACTTCTCCCTGTATAAAAATGTCTGATAAAAAGAATGATGTACCAAAACTTCTATCCATAATTAGAAGTAAAGCAGCTGATAATAGAACTGGAAAAGAAACTACACCTATTATAGCAGTTACAAAAAAAGCCCAGATTGTTAAAGGAAGTCTTGACATAGTCATTCCCTTAGTTCTCAAATTTATAACTGTTACAATATAATTTAACGATCCTAGTAATGATGATGCTATAAAAATTGCCATTGAAACTAACCATAATGTCATTCCTAAGCCAGATCCTGGTTGGGCTTGAGGTAATGCACTTAATGGCGGATATATAGTCCATCCCGCAGCAGCTGGTCCAGCCTCTACAAATAACGACATAACCATTAATATACTTGAAAGAAAAAATAACCAGTAAGCAATCATATTTAAAAGACCTGAAGCCATATCTCTTGCTCCGATTTGAAGAGGAATTAACAAATTACTAAATGTCCCACTCAATCCAGCAGTTAAAACAAAAAATACCATTATCGTTCCATGAATTGTTACTAAAGCTAAATATACATTTGGATCCATTACACCTTCAGGAGCCCACTTTCCTAATAAAACTTCAAATATTCCAAATGGACGTTCAGGCCAAGCTAATTGCAATCGAAATAAAAGAGACATTGCTATTCCAATTATCCCCATAAATAAGCCAGTAATCAAATATTGCTTGGCTATCATTTTATGATCCTGACTAAAAATATATTTTGTAATAAAAGTTTCTTTATGATGGTGTTGGTGGTCTTCTGTCATAACTGATTATTAAATTTACTGTATCATTTGTGAAAAATCTTGCTGTTGATTAATCCATTTTTCAAATTCTTCTGGAGTTTCAACTATAATTTTCATTTGCATATTATAATGGGATGCACCGCAAATTTTATTACACATCAAAACATAATCAAAAATATAAGGCTCTAATGGTTCTTCTCCAATTGCTATTAATTTTTTACTATTTTCAGCTCTAATTTTATTTATTTTTTTTACTTTTTCTTTAATCTCGGGCTTTAGTCTCATTTCTTCAGTTGTAATTATCGGAGTGTATGCGAATTCTGTAATCATTCCCGGAACAGCATTCATTTGAGCTCTAAAATGAGGCATAAAGGCTGAATGAAGCACGTCTTGTGATCTAATTTTAAAAATCACCTCTCTTCCAACAGGTAAATGTAATTCTAAAGTTACTTTATCATCAAAACCATTAGGATCAGTTGCGTCAATACCTACTATATTTTTTCCATCAAAATCTTGTAAAAAACGAATATTTGCATCGCCTAAAACACCATCTTCTCCAGCATACCTGACTTTCCAATTAAATTGTTGAGCATAAAGTTCAACAGTAAGAGCTTCATCATTTTCTTCTACATTCATTATATCAGTCCAAGTGTAAAGTCCAAAAAATATTAATATAGCTAAAACTATCATAGGAATAAATGTCCATAATGCTTCCAATCGATTATTATCAGAATAAAAAAGAGCCTTATTCCCTTTTCTCCCTCTATATTTATAAGAAAAATAATGTAAAAGTGCCTGAGTTATTGTCTGAACAAAAAATATTATAGCAAAAGTCACCCACATTAAACTATCATAGATTCCTCCATGATCAGAAGCAGCTTCTGGCAGCAAAACATCTCCCCACTTCCAAAAAGAAAAAAATGTTATAAAATAGATGAACCCAAGGAAAGCAAACATTAATTTCCCATTAATTTCATTATCCTTATCATTTGCAATTTGAGAATAATCAATTTCAGAAATTTGAGATAATTCAAATATTTTAGTGATCTGCCATATCGAAATGGTAATTAGAACCAAAATAGTAAGACTTAAAAAAAATAACATATCTTAATTTATAATATAATTAATAATGAAAATTCTCACTTTCTTTAATAAATGGATCTCCTTTTGCCAATAATGGAGCTTTTTCTAATTCTTTAAAAACAATATAAATAAATAGTCCCATAAAAAACAGAAAACCTCCAATCTCTGGAATTCCAATAAACCATTTATCTCCTACTGCCGAAGGCATTATCATATTAAAGACGTCTATATAATGACCTAAAACAATTACTATTCCTACAATAATAATTATCAGGTTTTTTCTTTTATAATCACTATTCATTAAAACAATTAAAGGAAATATAAAGTTCATAACAATCATTCCCCAAAAGGGAATAGCATAATCTTCAATTCTTGTTATAAAATAAGTCACTTCTTCAGGAATATTTGAATACCATATAAGCATAAATTGAGAGAACCAAAGATATGTCCAAAATATGCTAATACCAAACATAAATTTCCCTAAATCGTGAATATGACTATCATTAACGAAATTTAAATAACCTTGAGATTTTAAATATATAGTGACAAGCGCTATTACAGAAATTCCCGTAACAAACATACTAGCAAAAACATACCAACCAAATAAAGTGCTAAACCAATGAGGATCAATTGACATTATCCAATCCCATGACATTATAGACTCTGTAACAAAATAAAAAACAAGGAAACCAGCGGAGATTCTAAAGTTTTTTTTATGATTAGAAATATCATTTGCCATGTCTTGAGCTAAAGAAAATTTTCTGGAAAAATACCTATATAAACTCCATCCTATAATAAAAAATAATGCTCGTCCAAGGAAAAATGGAACATTCAAATATCCTGACTTAGCCTGAATTATTTTATCATGTGATACAACTTCTGTATCCATCCAAATAAATAGGTGATTAAAATGCATGCCTGATAAAACTAAAATACTAAAAACGATTAAAGATCCCGGAAATAAATAAGCAGTAATTCCCTCCATGACTCTGTAAAGAACTGGTGACCAACCCGCTTGAGATGCCCTTTGAACAGCATAAAAAGCAATAGTTCCAAGAGATATTAACATGAAAAATAAAGCAGAAACATAAAGAGCTGCCCATGGTTTATTTTGAAGTTTATGTAAAAGATGTTCATCATGACTGGTATCATGTTCTGAATGGGAATCATTTAAAGACTCTTTATAATGACTATCATGATGTACAGTAGTCACCATTTTTTTAGCCTCTTCAATCGTTTTTGGAGCTGTTAAGAATCCATAGGAAAGTCCGAAAAAACCAATAATCATTAGTGTTATTGAAAATATTTTTAATTTTTTTGAAAAAATATACATCATTAAATTTATTTAATAAGCTTAGTTCTTAAATCCATAACATAATTAGATATTTCCCATCGTTCCAATTCATTTATTTGACTGGCATGCGATCCCATAGCATTTTTTCCATACATGATAACATGATAAACACTTCCTTCTGTAATTTCTCTATCCGCATAGCTCGGGATTCCTAAAAACTTTTCTCTCTTGGCTAAAATACTATTGCCATCTCCTTTAGATCCATGACATACAGCACAATATATATTATATAATTCTTTAGCATTTTCTTTGTTTTCTTCACTGAAAATTATAGGAGAAATTAATTCCAATTTTGCTTTTTCATATCCTTCATTAGTATTTGGATATTCATAAGGTTGCCAACCTCTTGCAATTGTGCCTTCAGGAGGTAATTGCGCTTCAATTCCATTTGAAAAAATTTTTGACTCTCCATATGTGCTATGTCCCACTGCCTCATACATATCAGGAAAATATTGATAATTTGGTTTTGAAGTATCATGACAACTCTGAAAAATTGAACAAATCAAAAAACCAAAGAATATATTTATATAAAATCTAATCATTTTTATTTTTTTCTGATAAACTTACTTCTATAGCTCCCGTTTTTTTCAATAAATCTTTTAATTTTTTTTCACTTTTATTAAACTCAATTTCAATTAAAAATTTATCATCAGTAGTTGATGGATTAGGATTTTCTGCCTTTTTGAAAGGCCAAAGTCTACTTCTCAAATAAAAAGTTATAACCATTAAATGAGCAGCAAAAAAAACAGTCAATTCAAATAAAATCGGAACAAAAGCAGGCATATTTTGATAAAATGCAAAACTAGGTTTCCCCCCAATGTTTTGAGGCCAATCTTGTATCATCATATAATTAATCATTAAAATAGCTACAGTGAGCCCTAAACATCCGTATATAAATGATGTGATAGCTATTTTTGTTTCCTTCAACCCCAGAGCTTTATCAAGGCCATGAACAGGAAAAGGAGTATATACTTCCTCTATATGAAAATTATTTTCACGCAAGGTTTTTACTGCTTTTAGTAAAACATCATCATCATCATAAATCGCATGAATATATTTATTTTCCATTTTTGCTATCTCTTAATTTTTTATAATTATCAGCTGATGACTTTAAAATTGTCTTAACTTCTGCTTGGGCAATTACAGGAAAAGTCCTTGCATACAATAAAAATAAAACAAAGAAAAAACCAATCGTCCCAATAAAAATTCCTACGTCGACAAATGTAGGAGAAAACATAGTCCATGATGAAGGAAGATAATCTCTATGTAGAGAAGTTACGATAATAACAAATCTTTCAAACCACATGCCTATATTAACAATAATTGAAATAAAAAAAGAAAACATTATACTAGTTCTTAATTTTTTAAACCACATAAATTGAGGTGAAAAAACATTACATGTCATCATTGACCAATAAGCCCACCAATATGGACCAGTGGCTCGATTTAAAAAAGCATACTGTTCATATTCTACTCCAGAATACCATGCAATAAATAGTTCAGTTATATACGCTACTCCGACAATTGATCCTGTAATCATTATTACTATATTCATCAATTCAATATGTTGAACTGTTATATAATCTTCTAAATTGCATACTTTTCTCATTATAATTAATAATGTGTTTACCATAGCAAAACCTGAAAAGATGGCTCCTGCAACAAAATAAGGAGGAAAAATAGTAGTATGCCATCCAGGTATAACTGAAGTAGCGAAATCAAAAGATACAATAGTATGAACAGATAAAACTAAAGGTGTTGCTAAACCAGCCAAAACCAATGATACTTCTTCAAAACGTTGCCAATCTTTTGCTCTACCACTCCAACCAAAACTCAATAAACTATATATTTTCTTCTGAAATGGCTTAATTGCTCTATCTCTAATCATTGCAAAATCAGGCAATAGACCAGTCCACCAAAATACAAGTGATACAGTTAAATAGGTTGAAATAGCAAAAACATCCCAAAGTAAAGGAGAATTAAAATTTACCCATAACGATCCAAAAGTATTAGGGATTGGGAACATCCAATATCCATTCCAAACTCTCCCCATATGAATGATAGGAAATAACCCTGCTTGAATAACTGAAAAAATTGTCATTGCCTCAGCAGATCGATTGATTCCCATCCTCCATTTTTGTCTAAACAATAATAGAACAGCTGAAATTAATGTTCCAGCATGACCAATACCTACCCACCAAACAAAATTTGTAATATCCCATGCCCATCCAACGGTTTTATTTAATCCCCATACCCCTATCCCAGTTGAAATAGTATAAATAATACATCCTAAACCCCACAAAAAAGCAGATAAAGAAATTCCAAAAACGATCCACCATTGAGTATTAGCTTTTCCTTCAATAGGAGCAGCAATATCTACACTTACATCGTGATAAGATTTATCACCTGTAACTAATGGTTTCCTAATTGGTGCTTCATAATGAGAAGACATAATTTTATTTATTTAAATTAATTTTCATGTGTTTCTAACTTTTAACTGATACATTACATTAGGCTTAGTTCCAACGCTTTCTAATAAATGGTACATTCTTTCATTATCTTTTAATTTTGAAACTTCACTCTCTTTATCATTTACATCTCCGAAAACCATTGCGCCACTTGAACAAGCATTAGAACACGCACAATTCCAATCACTGTCTTTAATTTTTCTTCCTTCTAATTTAGCATCTAAAATGGTCTTTTGTGTCATCTGAATACAAAATGAACATTTTTCCATAACCCCTCTAGAGCGAACAACAACGTCAGGGTTTAATACCATTCTTCCAAGATCATTATTCATATGAAAATCAAACTCATCGTTATTATTATAAAGGAACCAATTAAATCTTCTAACTTTATAAGGACAGTTATTTGCACAATATCTAGTCCCCACACATCTATTATAGGCCATATGATTCTGCCCTTGTCTTCCATGTGAAGTTGCTGCAACAGGGCATACTGTCTCACAAGGAGCCTGATTACAATGTTGACACATTACTGGCTGAAAAGCAACCTGAGGATTTTCAGATGCTTTCTCTAATTTTCTTAGGGTAAAAAGAGTATCACTTAACCCATCAATTTCATTTTTTTTATCCTCATCTTTTTTGAATGTCTCTTCTGATGAATAATATCTATCTATTCTAAGCCAATGCATATCTCTAGATTTCCTGACTTCTCTTTTGCCTACTACTGGAACATTATTTTCAGCATGACAAGCAATTACACAAGCTCCACAACCAGTACATGAATTTAAATCTATTGATAAATTAAAATGATGCCCAATTGATTGATCAAATTCTTCATACATATCTACTTTAGATGAAGTAACATATTCTTCAATATGATTTTTTGAAACTACAGGAATCGAATTCCAATACTTTTTATCTTTGGTATTAAAAATTTCTAAGGTAGTTTCCTTAATTATATCACCTCTTCCCATAAGTGTATTATGAAGTTGAATACAGGCAAATTCATGAAATCCATCAGCCAATGAAATTGAAACTCTTTGAATTGGATTAAAATCTTTATAAAATTTATAAGCATTAACTCCAACTTGCATCTCTTTTTGCAATCCTTTAATTTTGCCATAACCTAAAGCCAATCCAAAAGTGCCTTTTGCCTGCCCAGGTTGAATTATGACAGGAACTTTAAGTGAAATATTGTCTGAAACTAAATTAGCATAACTTCCATTAAGAGCTCCATTTGCAACATTTACATTTTTAATTCCTAAAGTATTGGCATCACTCAAAGACATAGTCAAATAATTATCCCAAGATGCTCTTGTTATTGGATCAGGAAATTCCTGCAACCAAGGATTATTAGCTTGTTTTCCATCTCCAATTCCAGTTTTAGTATATAAAACAAGTTCTAGCCCTTTATTATCATTTGAAGAAAAATTCTTTAATTTATTACTTTGATTTTTATCATTTTTTGATGAAAGTGCTTCAACAAAAATTATATTTTTTTTATCATTTTTAATTAAATATCCGTCATGTAAAACTTTATTCCATGATTCAGATTCTAATATATCATTTTCCCATTTTTCTTTAATTGAATCATAATATGTTTTGTCAATTCCAGACCATTTTAAAAGTATATCTTGAAATTGATTTGTATCAAAAAGTGGTCTGATAGTAGGTTGGGCTAGAGAAAAATAACCCTTTTTAAACTCATAATCACCCCAAGATTCAAGATAATGAGGAGTTGGAGCAATAAATTCACAAACAGAAGAAGTCTCATCTACTTTCATAGAAAAAGAAACTGAAAACTCCATTTTTTTAATTGCATTTGCAAACTCTTCTCCATCATAAAGGGAATATACTGGATCAACCCCTACATTTATAAGCCCTCCAACGGATCCTCTCTTTATTTGTTCAATAGATTCTTTTAATAATTTTGATCTTCCCTGACGAATTAAACGAGGGCTAAAAACATCTATAGCTTTACTTTTAATTTTACTATTTATAGCTAAAACAAGTTCCTGAGCATAAACATCTTCAATACCAGAGACAATAACTGAATTTTTGCCATTTTCTTTTAATGAAACAATAATTTCATCAGCATATTTTCTAATTGAATTATTAAGAGGTATATCCATATCCGTTTGAAAAATGGAATTATATATATAAGCTAATATGGCTTTTTGTTCAGAAGAATTACATGGCACTCTAACATCCGCATTTGCACCAGTTAAAGACATATTAGATTCAAATTGATAATGTTTTGACATTAATGCTTTTCCAGATTTTTTGTTTGGAATTCTTTTTCTGGCATATCCTAAATCATACCCACCTCCTTGCCAATCACCAAGAAAATCAGCACCTACTGATACTATAAAATCTGACTTGCTAAAATCATAATCAGCCATACCTGAAAATCCAAAAGTATTATAATATGCCTCAATTGCAGAAGAAGACGAAACAGTATCATAAATTACATGATTTACATTAGGATATTTTTTAACAAAATCATCAATAATTTTAGAAGTAGTTGGACTAGCAAAAGTTTGAGTCAATAAAATAACTTTCCTTTTTTCTTCTAAAAGTTTATCTAATTTAGCTATAACTTCACCATTTAAATCCTCCCAACTAATATTTTTTTGATTACTCTCATCAGAAATATTAGATTGATTATTTTTTATTGGACCTTGGACCCTTTTTGTGTCATACATAGAAAGAATAGAGGCATGAACTCGAGCATTTGCAGATCCAAAAAAAGGAGAATCATTATTACTCTCAACTTTAATTGGCCTTCCTTCTCTTGTTTTAATTAAAATATTTGCAAAATCAAAACCATCAGCTATGGATGTCGCATAATAATTGGAAACTCCTGGTCGAATTTGCTCAGGCTGATCAACATAAGGAATTGATTTAATAACCGGACCTTCACAAGCAGCAATTGTTGCCGCAGCAGTACTAAACCCAACATATTTTAAGAAATCTCTTCTAGAAGAAGATGAATCTTCTAAAATAGAATTGAACTCCATGTTATTTTCTATAGGTAATTTTTCAGCAAACTCATTCTGCTTAAGTTTATCAACAATAGTGTTTCTATCTTTAAGTTGTTCAGTACTTTTCCAATATGTTTTATTTTTAATCATTTGACAAATTTATAACTTAAAATCAATAGTGACATTTACCACATTCTAATCCTCCCATCTGGGCAACAGTTAATTTTTCAACTCCATATTTTTTTGATAATTGTTCGTGAATTTTAGAGTAATACTCATTACTTTCAACTTTAATATTACTCTCCCTATGACAATTTATACACCAGCCCATCGTTAAAGGTGAAAATTGATATAATATTTCCATATCCTCAACTGGACCATGACATTTTTGACAAGCAATTTTTCCAACCTCAACGTGTTGAGCATGATTAAAATATGCGAAATCAGGTAAATTGTGAATTCTTATCCATTTAACAGGTTCAACTTTTCCAGTATATTTTTGAGTTTCTTCATCCCACCCAACTGCCGAATACAGCTTTTTAATCTCTTTGGTATAAAAATCTTTAGTATATCCATTTTCTAAATCCTCTTCTCCATTATACTCAGCTATATACATATGACAATTCATACAAACATTTAAAGAAGGAATTCCAGAATGTTTTGAAATTCTAGCTGATGAATGACAATATTTACAATCAATCTTATTATCCCCCGAATGTATCTTATGAGAATAATGTATAGGCTGAATAGGCATATAACCTTGATCTACTCCAACTTGCATTAAATAGTCATATACAAAATAAGCACTGGACAACAAAAGCATAATACTGCTAACGACAACAATAAATTCATTCTTTGCAAAAGCAATCCAAATAGGTGTCCTATCCTCTTTAATTTGTTTTTTTATTAGCTCAACACCACTAGATAAAGCAATTTTTTGTAATGTCTTATTAACCAAAATAAGCATTATAAGAAGAATAAGAAAAACTAAAACTAATAATGATAAAATCAAGGTATTTGAAAAAGTAGATTCTTCTTTGGATGCAGTTATATTTTTACTTGTATTAACTTGAGTTTGAACTGGAGGAATATAATCAGTATAAGCTATTATATTATCAATATCAACATTGCTTAGTTGAGGGAAAGCAGTCATAACTGACTTATTGTATTCTTCCCAGATAGAAATGGCTTGAGCATCACCAGATTTAATCATTGCTGAACTATTTTTAATCCAACTGTAAAGCCATTCCCGATCATATTTTTCAGAAACTCCCCTTAAAGCAGGACCAACAGCTCTTTTATTGACTTTATGACATGAAGCACAGTAAGAGTTGAATAATTTTTTCCCAATAACACGATCAGCTTCTTGAGAATAAGAATTGAAAAAACTTAAAAGTAAAGAAAAGGAGATTATTAATAATTTAAAGCTCAATAATTTACAAGTCATGAAGGCTTTCATTCTTTGTTATGAAATATAAATGATGAACAAAAATAAGACAATAAACTCGTTTGAAAAAGTTATAATTGTTATGTTTTTAATAATTTATAATCTTTCTAAATAAAGAAGTAAATTTACAAAAATTTTTGAGTGCAAATTTTAATCATTTTATTTGTTTATGCGTTTAAAATATTTTAAAAATAAATTCTTATTAATCCTATTATTTTCTTATGGATTAGATACTTATACACAAGAAAAAATCGATAGTTCAAATAGTGATTCTATTTTAATAAAAACTATTGATATAAAAAAAGAAGTTAATAAAGAATTTTATGCAAAAAATTATTACTCAATTCAATTATATTCCGGAAACTATAAAGTAGCCAAAAATATCATGAATGACTTTAAAAAAAAATTCCCTAATTGGGAAACATCATTAATTTTTGAAACTCCAAACTACAAAATAAGAGTTGGTAATTTCAAAAAAATTATTAAAGCTTATATAGAATTAGAACATCTTAAAAAAATTTATAAATCAGCATTTATATTACAACCAAAAAATTTATAATTTCTTTTTAATAGCAACCTCATTAAAAAATTCAACAACATCTCCAATTTTAATATCATTGTAATCTTTTACCTGGAGACCACAATCATATCCTTTTGAAACCTCTTTTATATCGTCTTTAAATCTTTTTAATGATACCAATTCACCTGTATATTGAACTATCCCTTCTCTAATTATTCTTAATTTTGAGTTCCTGTTTATTTTACCATTTGTAACCATACAACCAGCAATAGTTCCTACTTTAGAAATTTTAAAAGTTTCTCTTATTTCTGCATCACCAATAATTTCTTCTTTCATTTCAGGGGACAACAATCCCTCCATAGCATCCTTTACATCATTAATGGCATCATAAATTATCGAATAAGATCTAATATCTATTTCTTCTTTTTCTGCAAGCAATCTTGAATTTCCAGTGGGCCTAACATTAAAACCTATTACTATAGCGTCTGAAGCAGAAGCTAATAAAACATCTGATTCAGTTATAGCTCCAACTCCTTTATGAATAATATTAACCTGTATTTCTTCAGTTGATAATTTTTGAAAAGAATCAGTTAAAGCTTCTACAGATCCATCAACATCTCCTTTTAAAATTAAATTAAGTTCCTTAAACTCTCCCAGGGCGATTCTTCTTCCAATTTCATCTAAGGTAATATGTCTCTGAGTTCTAACATTCTGTTCTCTAAGAAGTTGAGTTCTTTTAGCAGCAATTAATTTTGCCTCTCTTTCATCTTCTAAAACATTGAAATTATCTCCAGCCTGAGGAGCTCCATCCAATCCTAAAATTGAAACTGGAGTAGAAGGAGGCGCAAATTGAATTTTTTGTCCCCTTTCATCAAACATAGCCTTCACTTTACCACTTTGTTTCCCTGCTAAAATGTAATCTCCAACTTTAAGGGTTCCAGCCTGGACTAAAATAGTTGAAACATATCCACGACCTTTATCTAAATAGGCTTCAACAACCGTCCCTTTAGGTTTTCTATCAGGATTTGCTTTTAACTCCAATAATTCTGCTTCTAAAAGAACTTTTTCTAATAATTCTTTTATCCCAGTCCCTTCAAGCGCTGAAATATCTTGAGATTGAATTTTACCTCCCCAATCTTCTACCATTAAATTCATGCTGGCTAATCCCTCTTTAATTTTATCAGGATTTGCTGAAGGTTTATCAACTTTATTAATTGCAAAAACTATCGGAACCGAAGCAGCCTGAGCATGACTAATAGCTTCTTTGGTTTGGGGCATTATATTATCATCTGCAGCTACTACAATAATTGCAATATCAGTTACTTGAGCCCCTCTTGCTCTCATAGCTGTAAATGCCTCATGTCCAGGAGTATCCAAAAAAGTTATTTTTTGATTATTTTCAAGAGTGACGGAATAAGCTCCAATATGCTGAGTAATACCTCCTGACTCTCCAGCTATTACATTTTCTTTTCTTATATAATCTAATAAAGATGTCTTACCATGATCAACATGACCCATAACCGTAACTATCGGCGCTCTAGATTTTAAGTTTTCTTGAATTTCTTCTTCTTCAATAGAATTTTCCTCCAAATCACTTTTTACAAACTCTACCTGATATCCAAATTCCTCAGCAACTATAGAAAGTGTTTCTGCATCAAGTCTTTGATTCATTGTAACCATAATACCTAATGTCATACAAGCTGAAATAATTTCTGTTGAACTAACATTCATTAAAGTAGCTATTTCTCCAACGGTTATAAATTCAGTAACCTGAATTATTTTACTATCTGATTGAATTTGAGCTAATTCATCTTCTGATTTTTGCTTATGAAGATCTCTTTTTTCCTTTCTATATTTAGCCCCTTTTGATTTGGAACCCTTTCCTTGAAGTTTCTCAAGGGTTTCCCTTACTTGCTTTTGAACCTCATCATCAGTAGGTTCATTTTTTTGTGAAATATTCTGTTTCTTAACCTTATTAGCCTTGAATAAAGATTTTTTTGTTGTTTCTTTATTACTTTTCCTATCAAGATTAACAAAATTTTTATCTGGACCTTTAGTTATTCTTTTTCTGCGTTTTTTTCGATTATCTTCAACTTCTTTTTGTTTTTCTTTTAATTTAACTAAATCAATCTTTTCACCCGTTTTTTTTGGTCCAGAAATTTTTTTATAATTAGCCGCCACTTTTCCTTGATCATTATCAGTTTTCTGAACATTTTGAATAGTCTCAACTTCCTTATCTATTTGATTAACAATTTTAACTGAATCACTTTTAATTTCATCATTTTTCTTACTTAATACTTGATTGTTATTTTTATTTAAATCTATACTGTCTACTTGTCTAGGTTTTTTTAAAATCACTTTAGATGAAGCTTTAATTACTCTTTGTTCTTCTTCAATTTGCAGCTTTTTTAAATCAAGTTGTTCCTGTTTAATTCTTAATATCTCTTTTTCTTTTCTCTTTTCTTCAAGAACTTCATCAGATTCAACTTTACTCGACTTATCCTCCTGAAACTCATCTAACAGTAAATTATAAATGTTTTTAGAAATTTTAGTTGTTGGTCGAGCTTCAACACTTTGACCTTTTTGAAGAAGAAATTCTATGGCCCTATCTAAAGAAATATTTAATTCCCTTAAAACTTTATTCAATCTTATATTTGACTCTTCAGACATACTGTTTTATCTAAAAATTAACAACCCTTTAAATTTTATTCCTCGAATTCTTCTTTTAAAATTTTTAAAACCTCACTTATAGTTTCTTCTTCAAGATCAGTTCTTTTAGTTAAATCTTCTAAATCTAATTCTAAAATACTTTTTGCAGTATCAAGTCCAACTTTTTTAAATTCTTCTATAACCCAATCATCGATTTCATCAGTAAATTCAGCTAACTCAACATCCTCTTCAGCCCCCTCTCTGTAAACATCTATTTCATAACCTGTCAATTTCCCGGCTAATCTAATATTATGTCCCCCTTTACCAATTGCTTTTGAAACTTCATCAGGATCTAAAAAAACTTGAACTCTTTTATTATCCTCATTAATTTTTAATGTATTTATTTTAGCTGGAGACAAAGCCCTAGTAATATATAACTGTACATTATTTGTGTAATTTATAATATCAATATTTTCATTACCTAACTCTCTTACAATACCGTGAATTCTAGATCCTTTCATTCCTACACATGCCCCAACAGGATCAATTCTATCGTCATAAGAATCAACGGAAACTTTAGCTTTTTCGCCTGGAATTCTGACCGCATTCTTAATATTAATTAATCCATCAAACACTTCAGGGATTTCTTGTTCAAAAAGCTTTTCTAAAAATAGGTGAGAAGTTCTTGAAAATACTATTCTCGGTTTATTACCTCTTAACTCAACTGACTCAATTATTCCTCTAACACTATCGCCTTTTCTGTAAAAATCAGAAGGAATCTGCTTATCTTTAGGTAAAATCAATTCATTTCCATCATCATCTATAAGAATTACTTCCCTATTGCGAATATGATGAACCTCAGCTGTGTAAATTTCTCCTTCTAAATCTTTAAATTGTTTAAAAGTATTATTACTATCATGCTCAAATACTTTAGCAACAAGATTTTGCCTTAAACTTAAGATAGCTCTCCTGCCTAAATCTATCAATTTAACTTCTTGAGAAACATCTTCACCAACCTCAAAATCGGGTTCAATTTTTTTAGCTTGACTTAACTCAATTTGTTGATATTCATCTTCAACTTCTCCATCAGCTACAACAGTCCTGTTTCTCCATATTTCTAAATCTCCTTTATCTGGATTTATAATTATATCAAAATTTTCATCAGACCCAAATTTTCTCTTTAAAGTATTCCTAAATACATCCTCTAAAATAACCATAAGGGTAACTCTATCTATTAACTTTTCATCCTTAAATTCTGAAAATGATTCAATTAAAGCTAAATTTTCCATTTTTATCTATTAATTTAAATGACGACCTTTGCCTGGTCAATCTCATTATACTTTATTTTTAAATTCTTAACAACTGTTCTCTTTCCTTTTCCTAAAGGTTTTTTTTCTCTAACCTTCCAATTAAGATTAATAATATTATCGTCTGAAAAAATCAACTCACCTTTAATCAAATCACCTGATAAACTTTTAATCTCAAGTTTTCTTCCTAAATTTTTTTTAAACTGTCTAGGAGTAATAAGTGGGGTTCCTATTCCAACTGAACCCACTTCCAATGAGAAATTATACTTTTCCCTATCTAAACCAATCTCAATTTTACGACTAATACCAATACAATCACTTAATAAAACTCCTTTATCCCCATCTAAAGAAATCTTTATAGAATTATCAACTCCAATTTTTAAATCAATTAAAAATAAAGATGAATTTTCACTCAATGCTTCTGATAGCAAATCAAAAACTTTGTCTTTAAGTTTCATTTAAAAAAAAAGGGGACAAAAAGCCTCCTCAAATTTATTAGTTCAGATTTACATGCAAATATAAGGGTTTTATTTGATTCTTGCAATCAAATTACCACTTTGTTATAAGAAGTATAAAACCCTATATTTGATGTCCAAAAACTAATTTTAATATACATTAAATGATTAAAGCGGATATAATTATTATTGGAGCTGGGCCTGTTGGTTTATTTACTGTTTTTGAAGCTGGGTTAATGAAATTAAGATGCCATATAATTGACACAATTCCTCAGGTTGGAGGTCAATTAAGTGAAATATACCCTAAAAAACCAATCTATGATATTCCTGGCATACCCTTTATTTTAGCTGAAGATTTAATTTCTAAACTTATGAGTCAAATTTCCCCATTTAAACCTGGATTTACTTTAGGTGAAAGAGCTGAAAAAATAATTAAAGAAAAAGACAATTCATTTATAATTATAACAGATAAAGGGACTAAACACAAATCTCCTATAATAATTATTTCGGGAGGTTTAGGTAGTTTTGAACCTAGAAAACCTAATATTAATAACCTTTTTAAATTCGAAAAAAAAGGTGTTGAATACGTGATTTCAAACCCAAATAAATTTTTAAATAAAAAAATTTTCATTTCTGGTGGAGGAGATTCAGCTCTGGATTGGGCTATTTATTTTGCTAAAATCAAATCAAATAAAATTTCCCTAATTCATAGAACTGAAAATTTTAGAGCTAATAATAATTCAGTTAAAAATATTTATGAACTAGAGAATAAAAGAAAAATAAAATTATTTCTTAATTCAGAAGTTATTGATGTTAAAGGTGAAGAAAAATTAAAATCTTTAATTTTAAAAAACTCTTTAGGACAAATTCAAGAAGTTCAAACAGATTTTTGGTTCCCTCTTTTTGGTCTAATTCCCAAACTAGGGCCAATAGAGAAATGGGGACTTCAACTTGAGAAAAAGTCAATATTAGTTAATAACAAATTAGACTATCAAACAAATATAAAAGGTATTTTCGCTGTTGGAGATGTCAATACTTATCCAGGTAAACTCAAGCTAATTCTTTGTGGATTTCACGAAGCGACTTTAGCTGTTCAAAGTGCATATAAAATTCTAAACCCAAACAAAAAATATATTATGAAATATACTACAGTTCAAGGGGTAAAGGGATTTGACGATTAAAAATATTGAAAAAAAATTAACATAATTTTCACAAAAATTTATAAAGACATTAACATTAAATAATTATATGAAATATAAATTTGTACAATTAGATTTTCATTAAATAATAGTTGATATTTTGGTCTAAAAGAAAATCCTCTGATTTAATATTTCCTTTTTTTTTAATCAGAGGATTTCTCATTTTCCAGAATTTATAGAAAATGCTTTGTTATAAAACTAATCTTTTATAAATAAGATTTTTCCTCAAATAAAGTGGATGCTTTGGAATTCCATTTTTATTAAGTTCAATACAATACGGGTCTTGAATTATCATTTTAAGCCAACTTGGAGTAGATCTATTATTCCCCCATGCATAAATTATCAATTTAGACTTACGAAACATTTTTTTAATTGATTGAATGTTTTTTTCTCTATGAAATTTATTTTCTATTGATATTTCTTTTGGATTTGTACTTATAAAGCAATGTAAATTTCCAACATAAACTCCTCCAAATCCCCAATTCTTAGCAAAATTTATAACTCTCCTGATAGTAGGATCATTTTTTTTTGAGTCAGCCTTTGAAGGATTTAACATTATAAAAAGAACTTTTGGCAAATTTTTATTCCAGATTCTATATAAACTATATCTATATAATTTATTTTTTGAAATTTGTGCACCACTAAGCATTTTCTATTTCTTAAAAAGATAAAATAATATTGAAGCTATTAGACTTAAAATAATAGAAGTCCCAAGAGGA
>MDTC01276529.1_pt1 | contig 37581 bp, 41 predicted proteins | sample 811181 | NCBI WGS metagenome assembly MDTC01 (sample SAMN05326644, study PRJNA326480) | marine metagenome | isolation source: seawater | place: Pacific Ocean: North | collected 2011
AGATGCAACTCAATACAGAAGTACTCAGATTAGTGGTGTTACTCATACTGGAGATTCATTACCTATTGTTAATAATATTCTAAGACTAATAGGAGAACCAAAAGTTTCCAATGTAAACAACAACTCATTAGGTATTGCTGCTTATGAAATGCTTACAGAAACCAATAAAGAGCTGCAAGCCAGGGGCTGGTGGTTTAATACACAAGCTGATGTAGAGTTAGAGAATGTTCTCCTGGAGAATGAAACCGACACTTATGGTGGAACCTTCGACATAACTTCTCCGGCTACTGTCAGTTCAGCTGCTTCTACACATACTTGGACAAAGCTCAGTTCGACATCTGCCGGCAAACCAATGTATAGACATATAGAGTCCGATGGTAATGTGAATACTCTTTATTATAGTACTAATATTGGCGATGGTCTTGTAGCTGGGTGGATGCAATCAAGCCAGGAGGATCTCGCAAATGGTGGACTACCGAGTCAGTTTTCTACTGTTGATAGTACTCATCCCTGGATACTAGCAAACGGAGAGGTTGATCCCAAGTTTAGTAACTTTGTAGGTCTTACGGAGAGTAATCATGTTCCTATTGGTACAAACGCTATAACCGCTGAAGCCAATGATTATGATACAACCATTCAGACATCAAGCGGAGTAAAAGTATTGTATGATTTCAAGGAGCAATCAGTTGCTAAATTCTCCGGTACGATCAAAGCCAAGGTTATATACCTAAGAGACTTTGATGATACACCAAGTAAGTACATAGAATACCTCACTGTTCGTGTTGCTCTTCTTCTTACAGAATTGTATCCTAAGTCTACCATCGATGTTCAACGCTTACGCAAGTTAGAAGGAGAACTCGAAACTTATTTCAAAGACCGAGAGAATGACCAGGGTAATTACAATGTCTTTGACAGTTACGACGCTGCGAGTAGAGTCGGAATCAATAGGAATCACAACTTAGTCTAATGCCTTTAATAAACCATAGTTTACCTAATCTAGTCCAGGGGGTATCCCAACAAGCGGATGCTCTACGATTTGAAGGTCAGTGCGACGCTCAAGAGAATGCCCTCAGTAGTATTGTCTCCGGTCTACAAAAAAGACCAAACACCAGGCATGTGGCTCGGCTGATTACCTCCGCAATAGCTAATGACTCTAAGGTTCACTTTATCAATCGTGATAGTGATGAAAAGTTTGTGATAATCCATAGTGGTACAAAGCTCCGGATATTTAATTTAATTACCGGAGCCCAGGCTAAGATTAGAGCTCTCGATCAAGAATCAACAACATACGAAAATGAGTACGAGTTACAATCCGATGACTTTAATGCAGCCACTTCATCCGGAGAAAGGTTCTATGGTTACGCTGCTAATCCTCGAAATGCTATTAAATTCTTAACAGTCTCAGATACTACATTTTTACTTAATACAAGAAAAGTGGTAGAAGAAAACTCCGTAAAGACTGCTGATTACGAAAAGGCAGCCCTGGTGTTTGTAAAGCAAGGAGACTTTGGTAAAAACTACAATATTGAATTTGGTACTCCGACAACCTTTGCTCAAATATCTTTCGGAATTAGAAATTATGTATACTCCTACGATGATGATGATGATTGATAATACAGTTACAGAAGCATTTAAAGGTATGATTGATACTCTATTTGAAGAATCAGATAGAACATTCAAAGATGTTAGGTGGAACCCCACAAACAGAGACCTAGAGTCAATCCTATCAAAGGAAAATTTAGATACAATAATTGATAGGTATGGCGATACTGCCTCTGCCAAGCATATACCAGGTAATGACAATCGAATCACTTTTGATAGGAGGATAGAAAACTTCGATTACCTGGAAGATGTTACAAACGCTATTGCTATGAGTATGGACATAGAACTCATAAGTTCGTCCGGTCTGTTTTGGTATCCCCCAGGTGGTTATTGTGGGTGGCACACTAACAACAATAGAGAGGGAGAGCGACTATATTTAGCCTGGGCTTACGAATCCAACAAAAGTTTCTTTAGAAAGTGGGATTCTGAAAAAAACGAAATTATAACCGAATGGGATAAAGAAGGATTAAATATCCATCGTTTTACTGTATCAAAAGAAAACCCATGTTGGCACTGTGTTGGAAGCCACACAAACAGATTTAGTTTAGGATTTAACCTGGATATTAGAAAGGAAACAAAGGAATAATTTATGTCACATAGTACAACCGCATGGCACGATGTAAATATCGTTAACGCTTCGCAAGGGTACACCCAAGCACAGTGTAATGCCCCTACGACTGCCTCTCCAGCTGGATTAGGATTACCAACTACTTATTCTAGGTTCGGAGTAACCTTCAACCTTCAATACCGAAACTTTACAGTTAATAACCAGGGAGAAATAACCGCTGGGCAGGTATATGGAACACGAAAATCCGGTTCAACCGGAAGCAGCGGTACTGCTACTATAACTCTTTCAGCAGGTGCCGGAGCTGGGACTTCATACACTGACGATATGGGGTATGGAACTGTAACAGTTAGAACCGGAGAATCTACTTCCGGTGGTGGGTGTGCTGACGCAATAAATATCCAAAAAGCTTTAAGTAACGAGGGTGAAGCCTTTATGGTGGCTGCTGACACTACTTTCCCAACATCAGTTTCCGGTGCATTTGTTGTCACAAGAGTAGGAACAACAACAAGATTTGCTGGCGTAGATGGACAAGATTTTCCATTTTCAGTATCTGATGGTCTTGGGGGCAGTGGTCTCGGAGGTGTTTACAAAGAAGTAAACAGTATTGACGATTTACCGGTTACTGCACCGCACAATTTTAAAGTTAAGATTATCGGAGACCTGGAACTAGCCCAGGACGATTACTATGTAAAATTCTCTGTTGCTGGAGATGGAAACTTTGGAACCGGAACCTGGGAAGAAACAAACGGATTTAGAGAATCCCTAGGGCTAAATCAACAAACCATGCCTTTGAAGATCATAAGTAAAGGTAAGAATGCCCAAGGTGTAGATCTATTTGATGTTAATGTTGCCTACTGGGATAACCGCCAGGCTGGAGATAACGACAGTAATCCTCATCCTAGTTTTGTCGGAACTACGATCAACAACATGTCTTGGTTTAAAAACCGATTAGTAATGCTTACTGATGACACTGTTGTCATGTCGGAAGCCGGAGAGCCTTATAACTTTTATAAGGTAACTGTAACTCAGCTGCTGGACTCAGCTCCTATTGATGTTACTGTTGCTACAAACTCAATCACTAATCTTAGGTATGCAGTAGGATACCAGGAGAACCTGGTGTTGTTTTCTGATAGAGAACAATTTGTTCTTCGAGGTGGGCAGCTGCTATCAAATGATACTGTATCTATATCTCCTATTACCAACTTTGAGATTAACCCTAAAGTTAGTCCTATTGCCCTAGGAGCCTACTTATACTACCCTTTCAATCGAAATGACTTTAGTGGTGTTCATCAATACTTTGTAAATGCGAACACTGATAACTATGATGCCCAGGAAATAACTGAGCATGTGCCTTCTTACTTACCTAGTAATATATCAGTAATAAAAGGATCCTCAGTTGAGAATATCCTTATCGCAATGAGCCACGACGAGCCGACAACTCTATATGTATATCGGTACTTTATGTCCGGAGGTAGTCGGATATTAAGCTCCTGGAGTAAATTTAAGTTTGATCACTGCTGCACTAACATTGTGGACTTTGAGTTTATTGAAGGTACTTTGTATTTGATAATGATTAAAGCTGGAGAGACGCATCTACTAAAGATGCCTTTTCAAACTGTTCTTAGTAATCCGGAAAATGTGGGATCGCCTAGTGCAAACGAGCCTAATATATACTTAGACTTTGCATCTGATGCGAATCTTACCGGAACTGCTGCTCAAAGCTTTAACCTGGGGTTTAAGATTACTGCTACCCAGGAAATGGAAGCTTACAGGGCTGACACTGGAGCAAGTGCTTATACTTATGGAGGAATTGCTAATGCTGGTAATTTATCAGTTACCCCAGGTGCTGCCGGCTCCGGTAGACATATAGTTGGTATTCCTTATACCATGAAATATACTTTCTCAGAGCAGTTATTTAAAGCTCCAGCTGGCACCGGAAAGACACCTACCAATTCAGCTAAGCTCATGATTAGAAGCGGAACTGTATTCTTTGATAAGACTAATGCCATCGATATTAAGGTCACACCGGCTTTAAGAGGTGAAACAACACAATCATTTTCCCAGGGAGGAACAACGATTGATGATGGAAAATTTAAGTTTGGAGTCTTGGCACCGGCTGATAATACAGTCATAACATTAGAAAATAGCGGAGCGTTACAGTCTGACATACAGTCAGCAGAGTTTGAGTCTTATGTCGCACCAAGATCTGAGAGAATACGATAATTATTATGCTAGGCACAATAGGATCCAGGTAGTTACTGCTGCCCAGGAACATATTGCTGCCATTGCGGAAAACCTTCGTCCTATGGATGCTATTGAGATAGCGTGTATGGGAGGAGATCCGGCTGAAGCTTTATCCAGGGGAATCGAGGAGAGCCATTGTGCTTTAACAGTCCTGGACGATGATGATGTTCCGATCGCCATGTTTGGTGTAAATGCGTGTGGTAATCACATGCACTCGATATGGTGCCTGGGAACCCCAGGTGTCGAAGAAAATTTAAGAGACTGGATAAGATACTCCAGGAAATATGTAAATAGTATCAGTGCTCCTTTCGGAGTTACATTCAACTTTGTTCATCATGAAAATGAAAAAGCTATAAGATGGCTTAGATTTTGTGGTGCTCAATTCATTAACGAAAGAAAATTCAATAACCAAAAATTCTACGAGTTTATTATATGTGTGAACCTATAAGTATGGGAATAGCGATGGGTGGTATGCAAGCCATGTCATCATATTCCGGACAAAAGCAATCTGCAAGAGCCCAGGCAAGATCCCAGGCTGCTGCGAGTAAGCAAGAAAGAGAACGCCTAGGATACGAAGCAAGTAGTATCCGTAGGCAGCAGCAGCAAGACATGATCTCTAAGACTCAGCGTCTCCAGGCTGCACAACAAAAATCTAGGGCTGCCCAAGCAAGATCAAGGGTTATGGCTGGCGAAAATGGTGTTAGTGGATTAAGTGTTAATAATGTTATGAATGAAATAATCCGCAAAGAAGCAGCATACAACTTCAGTGAATCTAAGAACGAGGATATGAAAGACATCAACACAAACATGCAGCTACAAGAAGCAGCTATGCGTTACCGAGGAAACCACTTGAGAATCAACAAGCCAATTCAGCAGCCGGATCTATTCGGTTCATTGATTGGTGGTGCCTCAACTGGTATTGGTGTCGCTACTGGTTTAAAAAGTGCTGGATTTTAATAAGGAATAATTTATGGCTAGAGAAAAAATAGATCCCAATATCGGACAGATCGGTTTAAGAAACCAGGTGCAAAGAGCCGGACAATATACTGTAAATGCCCAGGCAACACCAAAAACCAATACTGCTTTGCAGTTTGCCCAGGCTATGTCCAGGATGCCTGGTATTATTAACCAACTAGGTACCCTGGGAGAACTCCAGGCTGAGGAAGATCTACTAGAGCTCACTAATCCAGCTGAAGTAGATAAAGCAATGACCAATAATGATAAAGGTACAATGCGAATCTTGGGGTACAATCGTAAATACCAGGAAGGTGTTGTTGCTAAATATCTAACCAACAACGCACCGGAGTTTGCTAAGGTTTGGGATGGTTATGCAAATGACGAGGCAATGCTAGGAAAGGATCCCCAGGAACTTGTAGAAGCTATGGATGCTAAGAAAGCCGAGTTCATGGATGGATTATTGAATGACTTTGGTGGAAACAAAGGCAGAGAAAGAGCTATCCGAGCACTAGGAACCGCAGTTGTTGACAAGTTATCAACATCAACAGAAGCCAAAATTATACAGAACCAGGAAGCTCAGTCTATGATGTTCCTGGATGCGAACTTTGCTAACAATGTTGGTAGTGAAAGCATGACCATAAAAGAGTCGCTAGACCTTTATAGAACCGAGCTTAGCGAGATGCAAGTCCACTCATCTAAGGAGATAAAAGAGAAGATGATTGGCACTGTTGAAAGCTATGTAGAAACTCTTGTTCAGAACAAAGAATACGATAAAGCTGAAGAAGTTATTAACAATTCTTCTGTTTACCAACTGTACGGATCTAAGGATCCAAATAAACCAGGGGCAACCCTAGGTGGAGCAGTGGCTGATAAGCAAAGATTTGGAGTGCTTTCCGATAGTATTCAGACTGCTAAAGATAAAGATGACGAAGAATTTGCAGATAATTCTAAAGGAGTAAGACGAGATGTTCTCCTGGGAATAGAAAACATAGTTAATCCGGATGTAGACGAAAATGGATATAAGACTGGATTAGAAAGAGTCCTAGTCAGAGCCGGATATACCCAGGAAGAAGCTGAGACAGAAACCGCCTCGATCGAGGGGAAGCACGACATCAAAGGGTTTATATCCTGGTATTCAGCTCTCGCTAATAAAGAGACTAATGAAGTCAAAAGAGATCTACTCACAGATCAGCTTGGAATTGTGCGTAAAACAGAGAAGGAATACTTTTCCGGAGGGGCAGCTACAATAGGAACATTCACTAAGGACGAACTAGCTACCCTGGAGAATGATATGAGAGAGTATATGACTAGTAATCCAAACCAGTCATCGAGTATTCTTAACTACCCTAACTCAGTAAATGGACGAAGAATGTCCTCTGCGGATCCGGATTACCTGGATTTGGTTAAGAAGATCAGCAACGAATTTAGATGGGCAAGCTCAGAGACACAGATGCAGCCTATTGTTCTAGCTACGCAGCGTAATATACTCGCAGATCCGAATATACAAGCCGGAGGATTTGGACTTGAATATTCAACCGAGATTCGATCCACACTCCAGGAAGAAGCTGCTTCTCTTTGGTCTCAGTCTAGTGGAGATGTAAATATCTTTAACGAAAAGATGGCTGCGAGGGCTACGGAGCTCCAGGGTCAGTTTATTCAAGAAGCTACAACCAGGTCATCTCTTGATGCTATTTATGATCAAGATCTCTCTGCTGAGATGACAAAAGACTCTTTGAAGATAATGAAGAGCGAAGGAAAGGGAAACATGGAGCCCAGTGATGGTTTTGAGAGTTTCGATAGAGATTTCAGATCTTTTTCAAATATGAAAGGATTTGGCGAAAACCCAAAAGCCTACCAAAGATTTATCGATGTAATCACGACAGATCGGAAGAACATCGCTAATACTAATCTTAAAGATAAAGATAAAGTAAGAGCCACAAGAGCACACCTAGTAACCTATGGTTTCCAGGATATGAGTCAGTTCGACATCAACATCCTAGCAGACAATGGAGTAGGCTTTGGAGATATACCTTTAGGACAACGAGTTCGAACTGCGTTAGATGATGGTTTAGGAGCATTCCAGGCAAGAGACGCTGGAGAGGATTTAACCCCAGAGCAGCAGCAATCTCTCAAAACCTTTGAAGACTTTGGTTTCGATGGTGTTGATGATTTCAATACAATACTCGAAGCACAACGAGTAAGAATCAGCCTCATTAACAGATAATAATATGTCAAATACACCCTTCCAAGACTTGCTGATTGAGGATCCAACCTCGTCAACAAGCGATGCACCTAAAACTCCAGTAAATATCTATGAGCAGCTGATAACTCAAAATCATACCAGGGAGCAGATCCTGGATGAAGAGTATGTTGATGATGATCTTTCTCCGGTAAAAGATGTATCCGGAGGTCAAATAGCCGGATCTATTGTAACTGAAGTAGGAGTTGGTATAGCTTCCGAGGCGGTGGCAGCGAAAGCTGGTATAACTGCTGGTGCTACAACCACTGCTGCCCTGGCTGCAACCGGAGTTGGTGCTTTGATTGCATTACCTGCTGGTGCCGTTGTTGGTGGTATTGTTTATTTCGGAACTAAGTTTACTATGGGATATGGAGCTAGTGTTGCTGCTCAAAAGCTCATAGAACAACAAGATGATATTTCCCAAGGAAGAGCGTTGATTGCTGGTGCAGCCAACTTGATACCAGGAGGTAAAACAATTCAAGGGGGTTCTAAAGCTATTAAGTACGGAACTATTGGTCTTCGAGAAGGTGGTAAAGGTGCAGCCATCGGTGTGGCTGATGTCACTGCTAGGGCAACCATCGATGAAGGTAGACTGCCTACCCTGGAAGAACTTAGGTTCGGTGCTACTGTTGGTGGTGCTACCGGTGGTGGTTTAATGGTCGGTGGATCCGCACTGAAAGATGCCGGTGCCTTTGCTGCTATATCCAAGCAAACAAAAACACTTTGGGGCAAAATGAGTGGGAAGAACGCTGAGGAGATTGATGCGATGCTTAAAGGCAAAGAGATCTACCAAGAAGAGTTTACCGATATGCTCCGAGAAATGGATGATGTTGCTAAAGGTAAACCGGCTGGTAGACCTTGGCAGAAAGACACTTTCAAGAAAGATTTTGATGATGCAGTCGAGCAGAAGAGACTAAACGAACAAGAAGTTGCTGATGCAGCCCTCCAAGGAAAACAAGGTTCGTTGTTGTTACTCAATAAGAACTTTAAGGAGATGACTGTTGATGAGTTAGCTAAATATGATACAGACGATCTAAGGCAAATAGGGGACAAGCTCGATGAGATTCCGGAAATAGCAGCAGCCGAAAAGCAGATTGAAACAGAAACTCCTACCTGGAAAGATGCAGAAAATCAAAAAGACTGGACTAAAGAAGAAGGATTTAGTGAGTCCTGGCAGCAGCGTCGAGGATGGTCTGACCAGGTTGACACTTTGTATGGCAGCGGTGCTGCGATCCAGGAGAAACAAGCAATAATTATAGCTGGTGGATCTGCATCCGGTAAGTCCGGTATTGCTGACCAGTTGTCTGCCGAGGGTGGTTATAAAATTATTGACTCAGATTTTGCAAAAGAATTGATACCGGAATACCAGGGAGGCAAAGGTGCTAATGTAGTTCATGCCGAAAGTAAGGAAATAAATGAACTAGTAATCGATCGAGCCTTAGATAATGGAGATAATATCATCTTACCGGTGGTAGGCAGCTCCGGATCTTCTGTATCACAACGGATCAAGGATTTAAAAGACGCTGGGTATAAAGTCGCTTTTATGTATGTTGACATCCCAGCAGACTTAGCCCAGGTTAGAAATTTAAAAAGGTATAATCGTACTGGACGATTTGTACCACCATCATATATAAGGAGCAGTTATGGAGCAATCAAAAACAACATCAAGACCGGACAACGAGCAGCCGACGAATATCAAATCCTCACAAACGAAAACAACTATGTCCAAGTCAAAGAGTCCTCAAAAGGGTTCAACAAACTTGTACGAGGAGATGATGTCGATGGGGGAAGAAATCGAATTGAGAGCGATTACCAAGCGGATGGAGGCACGAAAAGCCGCCCAGGTCGAGAAGAAATCCACGAAGCAATAGACGAAACGAAGAAGCTTCTGAAGCACCGAGATGAGGGCAAAGGAGCTGAAGTTACCAGGTATGTAAAAGGTCTGTATCGTAAAGTTGCTCGTAATTTCATGAGTGATGCTACTGATCTCTTTAAGAAGGGAGATATAACTTTAGCAAGAACTCTGTATCAGCAGCTAGATGATTACATCAAGTTCGATAATTTAATATCAAGAAAAGATTATGCTGATGGATCCTCATTAGCAGCAAACAAGCTAAACGCAGATTCGCATACTTATCAGTCCGGTATAACGACTGATGGGAATCGCAGAACCCAGGATCTCCTGGAGTTCAAAGAGATGCTGCGTCAATACATCGATGATCCGGTCGGAGCTAAGCTCAACCAGGAGCTCGGAGAGAATGTAACCGAGGAAGCTCGAAAGAGATCCGGTGGTGTCGCTAAGTCCAGGGCAGAACGCCTGGATGAGATGCAAGCTCACTTTTCCAAGTCAATGGTCAAGAAGAGACAAGGTGCATTACAGAATGTAATCGATACCTACTTTGCTACCAGGATGTCGCAAATGCTCAATCAGACTAAGACTGCATTTGTTGGTGTTCCTTCGGCAGCAGCTATGTCAATAATTAGACCAGTTATAAATACACCTTATGCTTTACGCCAGGCAATCGGTCAAAAGAACCTGGGGCTACAAAAGAAAGCAATATACGCTATGAGCGAATTGATTGCTACCCAGGAGTATATTCACATGATTACCAGGCATGGTTTCCAGGTTGGTCGCAGCGTGTTAAACACAATCAAGAATAAAGGAGAAAGTAGCTTCTTATATCGAGATCGTCACTCATACAAAGTAAATGAGATAGCCGATGCGAACGAACTTTCACACACTGCTAAGACTCGTATGAGAGAAGCAGAACGAAGAGTTGACGCTAAGAATGCCAGGGGAGCTATGAAAACAGTCATGAATCTTCGAAAGAACATCATGAATGCTCCTATCACAAAAGTACCTATGTTCTTGTTTGATTATGGTTTATCTCTAATCGGTGGACTAGAAGAGATCTCTCTGATTGCCCACTCACTTAGAAAAGCCAGGGCAGAGGGTATTCGTAAAGGTGTAACCTCCGGTCGAGAGGACTGGAACAAGGCAGCCGAAGAGTATGTCGAGTCTACCATCGATCGCAGCTCCGGAAGAATGCAAGCTAAGTATGATCCGGAGTTCAAAGAGATCTTTAACGAAGCTCGTAGAAATCACTTTAGAAACATGGACTTAGATCCTAACGACATTCGTAGGGATGTTGTTGATGGTGCAGTTGAATCTCTTAACAAGCTTTCAAACTCTCCTAATGAAGCCGGCTTGATTGCCAGGTTCCTATTTCCATTTATTGGTGTGCCATTCCGAGCATTAGGGATGACAACCGACTACATAGCTCCGCTAAAAGCAGCAAGTATGGGTATGGAGAAAGTAGGTAGAGGAATCTCGAAGCTAGAAGGACGAGGTGGTAAAGGTACAGTTTCATCGTTTACCGGTAAATACAACAAGCGTATTGGAGATCTACAACAAGAGATTGCTGATGAAACTAAGAATTTGAAAAGTGCAGATCCTTCAACTGCCAGGGCAGCTAAGCAAAACATAGCGAGAGCGAAGAACGATCTGAAGAATGTTAAAGATCTACAAATGCAAAAAGACTATGAAGATCTTGGGATCCTGGCTATCGGCACCGGTATGTTTGCCCTGGGCTATCAAATGGCTGAACAAGGTCAAATCACTGGAACTGATGCCTGGATGAATAAAGATCAGAAAAGGGCAGCATCAAATGTCCAGGGAGCACCTAAGTCTTACAAGATGTTCTTTGGGGAAGGCAGCTATGATTTCAAATACCTGGATCCGGTCAAAGGAGCCCTTGCCCTGGGAGCTGATTACTATCGCTGGAAACAAACCTTAGATGGAGATCCATTCGAAGCTAAGAATGCAATGGAACTTGCCAGGTTTACTACTGCATTTGCGTCCTCGATCTTTGTAGAAATGCCTACATCCAGGGGCGGTAAAGCTTTAATGAATGTATTCTCAAATGTTGAATCAGTTAGAGAAAGAGGTGTAGGAGAGATCTTAGGATCCACTGTTCCTTTTCCAGCTGAGATCCGGAGAGCACAAACATTCACAAATGAGTTTGTTGATGATCCCCTCCAGGGGAACCCATTCCAAAACTCTATTATGAGATCCCTAGGACAAACCGCAGAGAACTACCGGTTAACTGTCCTGGGAGAGCCTAAGAAGAGAGACGAACAAACTGTATCTAGTTATGTTACTCCATTCGGTAAACAGATCCCAGTTCAGAGAGAAGCTATTGATGATGTTCTCCTGGAAGACGCTTACTCGTATAATACAGTGGCACCTATCCAGCCTACATTCAATGGAATCAAAACCAAAGAGTTTGTTAATGAGGATGGTTTAACTCTGTATTCAGTGTACGGAGCTCAGATGTCTACCATGAAAGTAGGAGGTAGGACATTAAGGCAGCGGTTAAACAAGCTAGTTAAACAGACCGCATTCGTTACTGCATATAATCGAGGATATTATGACGATCCTAATAGCGGAACCAAAGTAAACGATGGGATCCAAATGATTAAGGATATTATATCGGAGCACAGGAAGGCTGCCAGGGAGTACATATTGTATAACCCTAAAGCTAAAGCTTCACTACAAGGATTTGTTAATGATGATGGGCAATCAATCTATTCAACCATTAACATGAGAAAAGCAACCGGTGGCGAGAAAACTCAAAACCTTTTAGAAGAACTATCAATCCCAGGAAATTAAATTATGAACTCAGAACACTTACCTTCAGCAGTAGGCATGGCTGGTATATTAGGCACTATAACATTAGCTGACCTAAATACAGTTGTTGCGTTACTCGTAGGTTGTACTACTTTAGTGTATCTCGTTATTAAAATTTATAACGAATTGAAAAATAAAAAGTAAGGAACAATTATGACATTAGACGATAAGCTCAATCAGCTCCAAGAGATACTGATAGATGAGATGATCAGAAGGATCAGTACCGGAGAAGCTACCGCTGCCGACTTAGGTGCAGCTAGGCAACTCCTTAGAGACAATGGTATCCAGGCAGTTGCCCAGGAGGGATCTCCGCTGCATGACCTGGTAACATCATTACCTTTCCAAGATGAAGCAGATAAAATTGTAAATAGTATAGCAGCATCCGTCTAATGGAGATACCGGAGGAAATAAAGGATTTTAGAAACTTCCTATACTTAGTATGGAAGCAGCAGAACCTTCCGGATCCTACTCCAATACAGTACGAAATAGCCGACTACATGCAGCATGGTGCCAAGAGGGCTATCATCGAGGGATTCCGAGGTGTTGGTAAGTCCTGGATCTGTTCTGCCTTCGTAGTCCACCAGTTACTCCTGGATCCAACAAAGAACATTCTTGTTGTTTCTGCTTCGAAGACCAGGGCTGATGACTTCAGTACCTTTACGCTGCGGTTAATTCATGAGATGCCGGTATTAAAACACCTCATACCAAAAGCTACGCAGCGTTTCTCTAAGATCTCCTTCGATGTCGCACCGGCTCCAGCTTCACATGCACCTAGCGTCAAATCTTTAGGTGTTAGTTCGCAGCTAACCGGAGCTCGTGCAGATATAATTGTTGCTGATGATATTGAGGTACCTTCAAACTCAGCTACTCATGGTTTACGCTGGAAGCTTTCAGAACAAGTAAAAGAGTTCGATGCTATCCTCAAACCTGGAGATAGCTCGAAAGTTATCTTCCTGGGAACACCTCAGACCGAGGATTCAATTTATAATTTACTCCTGGAGCGTGATTACCGCTGCAAGATTTGGACTGCTCAGTACATCGATGAGAGCACAAACGAGAATGTCTACGACTCCCAGGTGTCTAATCTATGCGTAAGCAATAGTGACCTAGGTAAATCCACCGAGCCCACCAGGTTCTCGGACATAGATCTCGAAGAAAGAAAGTTATCCTATGGTAGATCCGGATTCAGCATGCAGTTCATGTTGAACACCAGGAGATCCGATATGGATCGCTACCCCCTACGCCTGGTAGATCTTATAGTCATGAACCTGGATAAAGAACTGGCACCGGAGAAGCTCGTATGGGCTCAATCTCCGGATCTAGCCTGGGACTCTAGTGTTCCTAATGTTGGATTCAGTCATGACCGGTACTATCGTCCGTTCAAACAGATTGGGGATCATGTGCAGTACACCGGATCCGTCATGAGTATTGATCCCTCCGGTAGAGGTAAGGATGAGACTGCCTGGGCAATCGTTAAGATGCTCAATGGTTTCCTCTATGTTGTTGATGCTGGAGGCATGCAAGGAGGATATGAAGAAGATGTTCTAAAATCCCTTGCGATAAAAGCCAAGGACTACTCGGTCAACGAGATAGTTGTCGAAAGTAACTTTGGCGATGGAATGTTCAATCAGATATTCAAGCCTATCCTCTCTAAGATATACCCATGTACTATCTCCGAGGTAAGACACAATACCCAAAAAGAGAAACGAATCATCGACACTTTGGAACCAGTTATGAATCAACATAAACTCGTTGTCGATCCCAGGGTCATCCAAAATGATTTTGAATCTGCCCAGGGGTATTCCCAGGATTCCCAGCTCAAATATCAACTGTTCTATCAAATGTCCAGGATCACCAGGGAACGAGGGGCTATCAGTCATGATGACAGATTGGACGCTCTATCGATGGCAGTCAACTATTGGGTTGAACAGATGTCACAAGATGCAAGCGACAAAATAGTAGACCGGAAGAACGAGCTGCTATTTGAGGAGATGGAAAAGTTCAAGGATGCCTTTTACAAGAACAAAAAGGGGTCTAGGAGCGTCCATGTATGGATGTAGTGACACTTACCATTGGGAGAACATAAAAGGGCGTACAGAGCCTCCTAGGGGTCTTCTGAAGGATGGACTAATATGGGGGGTTTAACTATAAGTTAACCTAGGTTATCTGTTGTTTTTGATCTAAGAACATCAACATAAGTTAAAACCTTTGTTAAACCTATGTTAACCACCGGAAAAGCACATGTCAAGCTCAATAAATTTAGAAGAAATCATAGAAGAAGCCAAGGCGATCCTAGGGGAACACTTTGAGCATTATGTAATTATTGTAAATACGGATAAACATGAGTGTCAGATCGAGTATGACAATAGTTTTGCAGCTAAGGGTCTCCTGGATATAGGAACAAAAACAGTTGACAACTACCTTCAATTAGACTTTACTGATGACGCTGATATCATATGGGATGAAGATGAATCTGATTCCGATGATTTTAGTTAGTATTCATTACAAATAGAAACCCTGGGTATGTGGTGTGCCTGGGGTTTCGCCTTTTTAGGTTCCAGGCATTTTGTTGCAAAAATCTGTTGAGGTTTATCGTAATAACAAAAGCCAATTTACCCCCAATGACCTTTGATTTTTGGCTGATTTTGATGATGATGATGCTGCAAACTGACCTTTTTTATCTGCAAGTCGTTGATTATCAGCACATTGGCTGAAGATTATATATCTCTATACATGCTATTTAGACCGGTTCGCCTGGCATTTCAAAATGTTCGGTTGTCTGTCTGCTTGCATGCGTTTTTTGACATCCTAGGTTGACCAGGGTTGACCGGAAATTTACCAGGCAGCAGCAGCATCCAATGTGCAGCTTAAATTTATTTTTGTTCTTTTTTCAAATTGACTTGACTCCTGCTTGGAGATGTACAGTCTTCAGCTAAATTTTTAATAATACTAACCAAATAAAACACCATGAAAAACACCATACAAAACAATAAAGAAGTAATAACATTAGCTGCTGATCTTAACTCAGCTGATCTAATCGAATTAGCCGGAAGTCTCCAGGGACTGATTAAAGAAAAACAACATCAAGAGCAAGCTGCTTACCTGGATCATGAGTTTGCAAATGCTGAGCTTTGTGAGCTTATCCGGAATAACCACGATGCTGAGTATGAATCAGAGTGGTATGATATAGCCTGGAGCGTTGATCCACTGTCCACCGATCCGGCATTCCCATATGATGCCAGTAAAGACTACGGATCTCGTAAGCTTGTATATGATATTCTGCATAATCCGGAAGGCAGCACCAGCCGGAGAACTATCCAGGCTCATCATGATAAGTTTAAACACCTTAGCAACTCAGTGTGCCGGCATGCTTTAGATAACCGGTTCAAGTACTAAGATCATCAACATCATCAAACAAGGGCAGCCAGTGTGCTGCCTTTTTTTGTGCCTTAAATTTAGCCGGTACGAGCTCCGTTATTTTCTCCAGGGTAATGATACCGGTAAACATTTTAAATGATTCCTGGAGCACCTGGAGAGATCCGGCAGCATGGGTTTTTTATTATTACTTACTGTGCCTTATTTCTACACCTGGCACCTGGCATCCTGGAGAGATCCAGCAGCAGCCTGGCAGCCTAAAGTTGACCAGGGCAGCACCAGGGTAGCACCAGGGTAGACCAGGGAAACGCCAGGATAAATCCGCAGCTGACTCCAGGATAAATCCGCATTAAAACTTTTTTTTATTTTTTTTTTAAAAAAGACTTGACATCAGTTATTAGATGTAAGAAAACAATATTGTAATGATAAAAAACACCATCAAATACAAAGCGGTTCGAGGTTCGAATCCCCACCTTAATTCTCCATTGAAGGATGTTGAATATAAGGTTTATGAAGCAAAAGGAAAGCATGCGAAAGCTTCCTTTTTGAACTGGTTCAGTGACACTTACTTCTCCGGAGAGCATGAGTTCGGCAAGGACTTGGATGCTGATCCTGGGTTTATTGAGTTCGACATCGGACGCTGCCACTACCGGTTGAAAAACAAGAAACCAGCGTTGGTTGGCTTCTTCAAGAATGCGAAGAGAATGCCCATCAATTATTTCGCCTAACAATACTAACTAAAAGAAAGGAACACCACATATGATTAAAGAAACCGAAACCGGAACTTGCTGCCTCTGTGGCGAAGAGTACCAACACTATGGATGCAATCCGTATCCATTAGGAGATCTATTCGCTGGCGAGAAAGCATGCCACGAATGCGACAATCAACTAGTCATTCCTACCAGGCTAACCAACATGATCCGGTTTGGAGGAACTGCCGGAGATCCAAAAGAAAACCAACGAATCAGAAAGGAGTATTTTGCTGCGATGCTAGCTTGTCCAGCAATCAACAACTAATGGAACTAATCACTGAAAACTACAAAAGCGAAATCATTTACCGGTTGAAGCGAGGGCAGAGCGAGCTCGAAATAAAGCAAGCTCTACCAATGTCGAAATGGCGGTTCTTTGATGAAGCAGCTAAGGAATTTATCGATACCGAGTTTACCTTAGAAAACAACATCAAGGCAGTCCGGAAAGGACTCTATAAAGACCTGGATGAAATGAACGAGTTAATCATTCAAAACTACAAGAAGATCGAGGAGCTGGAGATTGACCTGGCTTGTCTTAAATCGGAGAAACGGAAACTCGAAAAGAGGGAACGAGCTCTCCAGGATATAAAGAATACATTAACATTACCCACCATATGAAAAACCTAATCAATGCCCAAAATGTCAAAGCCCTGGCAAAGGACTTTGGCTCGGAGATCTACGAAAAGGATCTCCAGGTCTCAGCTGCTTTCATCGAGCAGACTGCGGATCTATTCGCTGCCATAATCAAATACCAGGTGTGCAAGCAAGAGTCACTTGCCGGAACGCTGCGAGAAACCGACTGGGCTAATCTCCAGATCGACGCAGCCGAAAATCTTATCATTCAACAAAAGGAGGAAGCGTGAGTTACACTTCGATTGAATATGGTAAAGCCCAGGGATCCAGGTTCGGAGCTTTGATCTTCGAATCCGGTCTCCTGGTGCCGAGGTCGGAGCGTGCAAAACCTTTGTTTGAACGAGGGCAGCATGTATCCAATAACTACAACAACATGACCAGGGAAGACCAGGCGGTTGTTTCAAGAGTGTCCGGATACAAACCTGGGAGAAAGATCCAGGAAGAGATCCGGATAGAACAACGAAAGGAGATCCAGGCGAAGACCTGGGAATTATTCACATGAGCAAACCCTATCAACACTTAGAGTTAAATCTTATTGACGCTATCGATCACGACAAATTTGTTGTCCGGACTAACCTTCCAGGCACCTATTTTGTTGTTAATCGTGATACCCTGGGAACTTTTCACTCTCAGATTGACTTGAAATTCAACGATTTACACGATCGAGAAAATAAATCGAAAAAAGTTTCAAAAACACTTGACATCGACTAAGGGATGGCTGAAGATAATAGCGTAATGAGAAACCACCACGACAAAAAAGTTCTTCCGGCTGCCGGCTTGCTCACTAGTCGAGCTGCTGCCTTAAGAGTCTTAAATAGTCCAACTACTCCGACTGATTCGGAGCTTCTCGAAATCGTCCGAACCTATGGCACTAAGAGATATTTAAATACTCCGGCTGAGTCTGCCAGGCTCGCTGCTGCCAAGAGTTTGTTAAACTACCACTACTAACTAACGAAAGGAAAAAGTAATGAATAAAAAACACCACCATGACCTTGAGATCGGAGACATTCTGTCTGCGAGTTGGGGTTATGATCAAACCAACATCAACTACTTCGAGGTTGTTAAGACCAGCCCCAAGTCAGTTGAAGTTCTTGAAGTCGAGGGTGTCTCGCTTCCGGAACATGACCAAACCGCTAGCGTTGCGACTATGGGTGCCAGGGGCATTCCGGTCGAAGCCTGGAGATCAGCCACCAGTGACTATCCTAAAAAAGAGGATGGGTCTTGGGATTTCCGAGCCAAGAAAATCTTGAAACCCAAGAGGTGCAAGTCAATCGGAGAGTTCAAAGGCGAGGGCTACAACTCTCTTCGGATCAAAGATCACATGTACGCCAGGTATGACAAGCCAGGCACTATTAACTACGAAACCCACTGGGCTTATGGACACTAAGAAAAAAGAAACTAAAGAAGAAAAACAAAAGCGTTTCGAGAGCATTGCCAAAACTCACCAGGAAAAGGTGTTGTTGAAAGCAGCTCTCAAAGCTGGGAAGATCCAATTCATAACCATCAACTAAAGGAAAAAGTAATGAGTAAAAATAAAACACCACTAAAAATAGACACTGGATTTGAATCCATGTGGCTCGATTATGATCCGGAGTCGTACAAAACGATTTCCGGAGCAGCTAAGGGTTTGTATAAAGCCCTTATTAAATTCCTCATCGATACTGGCTGCTCAAAAGAGGCTGCCGAGCGTGAGGTAATTATTCGGACTCCGGAGGAGAATGCGAACTTCGGTTATTCGAAAGCCTGGTATGTTGCCTTTGAGGGTGGCATTTACGAGTGGGCTCATGCAGCGAGCTGGTCAATCACCGGCTCCTGGGGATATAGCGAGCCCTACCACTCATTCGACTTAACCTTCTACGAGAACTAATTATGATCGAATTATTCCTAGCAATCGCAATCGTTGAAAGTAACCTGGATCCCACTGCGGTGGGAGACCAGGGCAGTTCTGTTGGTATTGTTCAAATCTCGGTGCCAGTCATCCAGGATGTAAATTGTTTCTATGATGGCTGCACTTACAAACCGGAGGATCGAACCAATATCGACAAGAGCTACGAGATCTTCGTAAAGTACATCAACTACTGGGGTTCAGTTTATGAACGAAAGACCGGTAAAGAGTTGACTAACGAAGTTCGATCTCGAATATGGAACGGAGGTGCCTATGGTTGGAAAGCAGCTGAAGGCACCAACAAGAAAAAGAACCTGGATGTTTACTGGAGTAAAGTCCGGCACCATCTAACAAAAGGAAGTAAATGACTGATCCAAAAACCACTACCCTAACTAAGGCAGAAAGGAAGAAATTCCACTATGCCTGGTTAGCGTTTTGGAGACGCAGAAAAAAGAAACCACCACATGTAAGTAAAAACCGCTTGCATGTGTTTGATATTTAATATAAAAGGAAACCATAATGAATACTAAAACTAAAACTAAGACACTTGCCGAAGCAGCGAACGCCACATTCAAAGCTCGTTGGATCGGCACTGCGAGTGCTCGTTCCAGGGAAGCCCAGGTGCGTTGCATTGTTAAGTATTTCGGATCCAAGACTCCGATTACTAAGATCACTACCAAGTCAGTTCTCGACTATGTGAAATACCTAGAGGATAAAGTTGGTAATGATGTCGAGACCAGGAACAAAAAGATCAGTGCGATCTCGGTTATCCTGGATCATTCCTATACCGAGGGATGGATTGATTCTCTTCCAAGATTGAAGGGACGCAAGTCAGCCAATAACCAGTGTAAGGAATACATATCGAAGGAAGAGGAAAACATCATTCTTCCTTTCATGCAAAATCATGACCTGGAGAGCATGAGATACTTTGGAGACTTTTGGGCATGGTCGGTTGATACCGGACTAAGACCTAGTGAGTCTCGGAGGATTAAAACCCAGGACATCTACAAAGAACCAGGTATTGGGTTTGTTGTTCGTATTAACCAAACCAAAACTAATGACTGGAGAGTTATACCACTGACTCAGCGAGCTTATGAGATCTTCATGATGCAAAACCAGGAGCAGCCCTGGGCAGCCATGAACGAAAGTCGCATTAAGCATGCCTGGAATCGAGTAAGGGAGTTTCGCAACCGCCAGGGAGACCGGAACTACAAACCATATTTGACCAGGCACACTACCGGATCCAGGTTGCTTCAGAACCGAGTTGACATAACTTTGGTTCGTGATGTACTCGGACATTCTAACATTCAGACCACCCTTCGCTATGCTAAGAACTCTCCGCAGCACCTTGCAGAAGCGATGAAAACTTTGAATGTATGAGAACTATTAAACTATTAACCAAAGAGCTAGCAAAGATGAAATATGGAAAGCCAAAGCCCAAGCCAAGACCAAAACCAAAAAAGAACAAGTAGTATCCTAAGCCCTAAAGTTGAGACGATCTTAACTGATGGGCTTAATAGTATGCGTAAAGCTTGTGAAGCATTGAGTGATCAGAATAAGATACTCAACAAAGACATCGAGAAGCTTAAACAAAAGTGCTCTCGATTTGAGGAGAAATTAAGAATTAACAACATCGAGGTTTAAAATAAATGCCGAACAAATTGGAACAGAAAGAATTAAATAAAGACATGGAGACTTTGGGTCTCGGTCGTTATCGTTCCAGGAATGAATCAGCAAAGAACCGAGATGCAGAACTAGAAACAAAATATGGACAACGACTCATGCGAGCTGCACTACCGGCATACGCACAGTCAATTCAAACCTGGTTAGAGAAAGTAAATTCTCAAAGATCAAAAGCCAGGTATCAAATAGATCTAAACGAGCTACCGGAGAAACTGGTAGCTTTTGTTTCTATCAAAGCGATACTCGATTCCATTACCAAAAAGAAATCCCTGGCTTCAGTCAGTCATTATGTTGGTGCCAGGATCGAGGACGAATGTCGCTGCGTATTTTTATTAGAGAACAACGAACAAAAAGGTGGTGGTATTCTATTAGGAGCCAAGCGGAGAAAAGGTAAGTCAGCTAAGCTCCGGCATATTAGATCCAGCATGAAGAAGGAGTCCGGCAAGAAGCTAATGGATCCCTGGAACTCCTGGTCTCATCGAGACAAATTAAACTGTGGATTACACCTGGTAGAGTTGTTGCGTGTTAGCACAAATCTAATCGAGTATGTTTATATTACAGACAATAGGAGATCCAAAAGACCTACCAGGTATGTAACTGCAACTAAGGATACCCTGGAGTGGATTGAGGATTACAACACTAACCGAGAGCTCTTGGAACCCTTTTGGCTGCCAACAATTACACTACCGGATCCCTGGGTAAACTGCTGGGAAGGTGGATACGATACGACAGATACATCGCTGCCTAGGCTGCCCTTCATAAAAACAAATAACATGAATTATCTGCGAGGGATCCAGGGTAAACTCCAGGAGCCGATGGACGCAGTGAACTTTATTCAACAAACACCCTGGGCAATAAATGATAAGGTATTAGATGTCATGAAACATTGCTGGGAGAACTCGATACCTATTGGAGATCTACCCAGCCGAGAGGACGAGTCATTACCTCCGGTGCCAACAGACTTTGAAACTAATCCAGCAGCCAATAAACTTTGGAGACAAATGGCAGCCAGGGTTTACAATCATCGAGCATCAACAATATCCAGGAGATTACTTGTAGCTAAGATCTTATATGTAGCGGACAAGCTCCAGGGTAATAGATTTTTTTATCCTTCCCAGGTAGATTTTAGAGGACGAGTCTACAACATCCCAGCGTTCCTGGGGATCCAGGGAGCCGATATGAGTAAAGGATTGCTGCACTTCGAAAGACCGATGCGGATCAAGAATCATGAGCAAGCTCGGTGGCTCGCTATCCAGGGAGCAAACACCTGGGGAAATGATAAAGTTACCCTGGACGAACGAGTCGAGTGGGCATGTAAGTTTTCAAACACTGCTGACCGGATAGCTTGCGATCCAACTAAGAACTTGGAGTGGACTGAAGCCGAGGATCCCTGGCAGTTTCTTGCCTGGTGCCTGGAGTGGGCAGAGTATGCTGCCACCGGTAAAGTTAAATCCAGGCTGCCGGTAAACATGGACGCATCGAACAATGGGGTTCAGATTCTTAGCATTCTCATGCGAGACTTTGATGGTGGTGTTGCTACTAATGTAATGCCTACTGACTATCCTCATGATATTTACCAGGTATGCTGCGATCGTGTGTTGGAGTTACTTTTCGAGGATAGAGAAAAAGGAAACATCATTGCCGGTGATTGGATTTCATTTGGAGTAGATAGGAAATGCCTAAAGAGACCTTGCATGGTTTTCCCTTACTCCGGCACCTTCTATTCTTGCCGAGCTTATGTTGATGATTGGTACCAGGACAAGATCCGGAAGACTCAAAAGACAACACCATTTTCCGAGGATATGAGACATCGAGCCACCGGATACCTTTCCAAGTTAGTTTGGAGAGCGATCAACGAGATCCTGGTAAGACCAAAAGAATGTATGACCTGGTTGCAGCATGTTGCTCATGCAGCATCTAAGAAAAAGAAACCACTACAATGGGTTACTCCTACTGGATTCCCAGTGCTCCAGGATTACCGGAAGACTCAGACTCAGAATGTAGCCAGCCATATCGATGGACAAGCTACCTGGGTAAAGTGGCATAAGGAGACATCGATGTTGGATCCGAGGCGTTGCAAGGCAGCAGTCTCACCCAACCTGGTACACTCCCTGGATGCTTCTGCCCTGGCTAGAACTATTTGTAAATGCAGCGAACATTCAATCTATGATTATGCGATGGTACATGACTCGTATGGCACCCATAGCGTGAATGCTCCTATCATGGGAGAGATGCTGCGTGAAGCTTTCATTGAGATATTCTCTAAAGATCTGTTGCTGGACTTCAAACATCAAGTTGAAGCTCAGCTACCAGGAGTTACCCTGGACGATCCTCCGGAGTATGGCTCGATGGATATAAACGAAATAAGAAAAAGTACTTATTTCTTCTGTTAAATATAAATCCATGAATGGAAAGGACATAACAAAATGAACATAACAACACCAAAAGGCATCGCCTTCTACCCAAGATTAGCTACTCCGGATACGGAGTGGAACAAGGATGGAGTTTACTCTTGTAAGCTGCACCTTTCAGAAACTGATTACAAAGCTTTCGAGCTTCAAATCAACGAGATAGTAAACAAAGCTTACAAAGCTGAATGCGTAAAGCATGGCAAGGAGTCCATCAAGCTCTCCGATGTTAAGAAACCACTCAGAGTTACCGACAACGGAGACTTTGAGATTTTCGGAAAACAAGTCGCAGCTAAGGATACCAGGAAAGGAAGACTGGAGTTCAAAGTAAGTGCGTTTGACGCTAAAGGAAATAAACTAGAAGAGATGCCAAATGTAGGTAGTGGATCTACCCTCAAGATGGCTCTCGAAATCTACCCTTACTTCACTGAGTTGAATGGGTTTGGATATAGTCTTCGATTGAAGGCAGTTCAGATCTTAGATCTAGTAGAATATAATACTGGAGACGCTAACTCATTTGGATTCACCGCTGAGGAAGATGGATACCGAGGATCCGGAGAATCATTCAATGAGACATTCGAAAAAGAAGAACCCAAAAAAGACATCCAGGCACCCTTTTAGGAGTGGACTGGAAGCATACATTGCAGCCACCCTCACAAGGGGTGGTTGCTTATATGAATATGAAACACTAAGGCTACCTTATGAAAAAACACATCACTATGTACCGGACTTCATCTTACCAAATGGAATCATCATCGAAGCGAAGGGTCGATGGCTTTCCTCAGATAGGACGAAGCATCTCCGAGTTCGTGAATCGCATCCGCACCTGGATATACGATTTGCATTTCAACAACCGAACAACAAACTCTCCAAAAGATCCAAGACAACTTACTCCGACTGGTGTGAGAAGAATGGTTTCCTTTGGTGTGGTAAGGATATACCGGAAGAATGGCTGATTTAGAGTCAGCACTTACGCATCAACCTTGCCCTTCGTGCGGAAGCAGCGATGCCCTGGTAGTTAATACCGATGGCAGCACTAAATGCTTTTCGTGTTCGTCATTTACACCCTCAACTGGAAAGACATTGAAAATTACACCACAAAAAACAAATACAATATTCATCGAAGGAGAGTTTATGGACATCCCTTCGAGAAAATTATCCAAAGAAACTTGTAAAAGGTTTGGATATTTTATTGGCAACCAAGCCGGTAAACCAGTCCATGTAGCAAACTACCGAAACATGGAAGGCGGTTTAGTTGCTCAGAAGTATAGATTCAAAGATAAAACTTTCAGCTGCGAAGGCAGCCCAGGGTTTTTCTTTGGGCAGCACTTATGTCCTAATGGAGGCAAGCAGCTGGTAATCACTGAAGGCGAGATAGATTGCTTGAGTGTTTCCCAGGTATTCGAAGGTAAGTGGCATGTTGTGTCGCTGCCCTCCGGTGCTCAGTCTGCTAAGAGTGCTTTTAGGAAACACTTCGAATGGCTCAATAGTTTCGATAAAGTCGTGCTGATGTTTGATAGCGATGACCAGGGACAAAAAGCTATTGAAGAAGTGGCTCACATATTGCCAGCCGGTAAGACCAGGGTTGCTAAGATCCCAGCTAAGGATCCGAATGAAATGCTCCTGGACGGAAAGGGTAAAGAGATTGTTTATTCAATATATAACTCTCAGCCCTGGACTCCGGATGATATTGTTTGTGGATCCAACTTGTATGATCGACTCCTGGAGATAAAGAACATTGAATCCATTCCTTACCCATACACTGGTTTGAATGAGAAAACTAGGGGTATTCGTAAATCCGAGATTGTAACTTTTGCTGCCGGATCCGGTATAGGTAAGAGTCAGATCTGCCGAGTGATTGCTCACCATATATTAACAACAACAGAAAAGAAAGTTGGATACATTGCCCTGGAGGAAAGCCTGGAGAGAACTGCCCAGGGTATCCTAAGTATCGAGATGAACAAGCAGCTTCACCTGGAGCCCTTTGAATACTCAGATGAGTTCGGAGCTGCTTTCGAAAAGACGCTAGGATCCGGAAGGTTCTTTCTGTATGATCACTGGGGCAGCACAAGTTCGGAGAATCTCCTGGGAAGGATCCGATACATGGCTAAAGTCCTGGATGTTGAGTATGTTGTTCTTGATCACTTGTCTATTGTCGTTTCCGGAATCGGAGATGGTAATGAGAGAAGAATGATAGACAACACGATGACGAAGCTCCGCAGCTTAGTTGAAGAAACTAAGATTGGATTGATCCTGGTTTCTCATTTGAAGAGACCGGAAGGTCGAGGACACGAAGAAGGAGCAGTGACAAGCTTAGCTCAGCTCCGAGGATCAGCCGGCATTGCCCAGCTATCAGACCTCGTTATCGGACTAGAACGAAACCAGCAAGACAACGAGAACATGAACCAAACTGTTGTCCGAGTTTTAAAGAACCGCTTTAGTGGCGAGACCGGAATAGCTTGTGCTCTCCGTTTTTGCCAGGATACTGGAGCATTAAATGAATACACACTAACCACAGAAAACCCATTCTAATGAATATGACTAATACATTTTTCGCAGATATAGAAACTAACGCCATCGAGGATTGGAGCACTTTAGAGGATCTTGAAACCATCCACTGTATTTGTGCTCTTGACCAGGATGAAAAAGAATACCGATGGAGCACTGATGCTGGAAACATCGATGAAGGGATCCAGGCTTTAACCAACTGTGAGAACCTGGTGTTCCATAATGGCGTAAGCTTTGATTACCCAGCTCTCGCAAAACATACTGGGTTCCGACATAACAATGTTGCAGATACCCTGGTAATGAGTCGCTGCATTTATCCGGATCTAAAAAGAGATGACCATCGAGCTGGTAGAAATACAAAGATCGTAGGCAGCCATAGTCTCAAAGCCTGGGGAGAAAGACTAGGGTTTCACAAAGGAGACTTTGGAGAGGATACTGACTGGTCAACCTGGTCAATCGAGATGGAAGACTACTGCCTCCAGGACTGCCGAGTTACTAAGAAGCTATTCGATCATCTCATATCTAAGGAGCCCTCTAAGAATATGTTATCCCTGGAACACCGGTTCGCTAGTCTCATGAGAAGACAAGAGTTCTATGGGTTTCCTTTTAATGTTGATGCTGCTGAAAAACTAGCAGCGGATCTATGTGTAAAAAGAGTAGAGCTCAGAGACAGACTTGAGAAAGTATTCGAACCGACAGTAGTTCCTATGAAATCCTTTTGGTATGTTAACGCTGCCGGAGATAAGTTTCCATCAAAGAAAGCTATGAAGGAAGTAGGATACAAGGATGATCAGATCCGCAAGGGAGAAAGAAAAACAAAAACAATACCCTTTAATCCTGGATCCAGGGATCAGATCTCCGAGAGACTTATGGCTAAAGGCTGGAAACCAGCAGCTTATGAAGGTAAGAGACCGCAGATAAACGAAGGAGTTCTAAAGCAGATTGGATCCGAGGAGTCCGAAGCTCTCCTGGAATACCTAACAGTTCAGAAGAGACTTGGACAACTAGCCGAAGGTAAGCAAGCCTGGCTCTCCCTGGAAAAGAAGGGAAAGATTCATGGACAAGTCTTAACTAACGGAACAATTAGTGGAAGAGCTAGTCATAGAAATCCCAATGTTGCCCAGGTGCCAGGTGTTGGATCACCCTATGGAGCAGAGTGTCGTGCTTTATTCACTCCCCTGGAAGGCAGCGTCCTGGTAGGAGCTGATGCTTCCGGACTAGAGCTCCGGTGTTTAGCTCATTACCTGGCAGCCTTCGATGGTGGACGCTATGCTGAGATTGTTGTTGATGGAGATATTCATACTGCAAATCAGAAAGCTGCCGGATTAGAGGAAAGATCCCAGGCAAAGACTATGGCGTATGCCCTAATCTATGGTGCCGGAAATGAGAAACTAGGTCAGATTATTGGTGGTGGATCTAAAGCCGGTAAAGCTTTGAGGGAAAAATTCATCAACAATACTCCAGGTATTAAGAAACTGTTCGATGCGGTAGATAACGCAGTCAAGACCAGGGGTTCCCTGGTAGGACTGGATGGTCGCATTCTACCATGCAGATCTCCACACTCCGCTTTGAATCTCCTTTTACAGAGTGCCGGTGCGGTAATAATGAAGATGACCAGTATCCAATTCAACGAGTTAGCGAGACATCCACACACACTGCATGCTCATGTACACGATGAGATTCAGTTCAGCTGCCGAGAAGAACATGCTGAAGAGTTAGGAAATACATTTATTGAAGCTATAAAAACAACTGAAAAGATCCTGGGATTTCACTGCCCACTTGATGGTGAGTTTAAGATCGGATCCAACTGGAAGGAAACCCACTAATGAAACTTATAATCGACGGAGATATGATTGCTTACCGAGCAGCGTTCGGTAGTGAACATGAAATTAAATGGGATGATGATGTCTTTACATTACATCTCAACATGCACGAAGCCCTGGATAGAGTAGATTCTATCATCGAGGCATCGTTGAAGAAACTAGGAGCTAAGGAATATGTTACTGTTTTTTCTGATAAAAAGAACTTTAGGCATGACCTGGATCCCAGCTACAAAGCTAATCGTAAGGATCGCAGAAAGCCCCTGGGTCTATCAACTGTAATAGATCAGATGTTCTTGTTTTGGAATGGCATGAAAATCAACAACCTGGAAGCTGATGATGTTATTGGTATTCTATGCAGCAAGCATAAGGATCACATCGCAGTATCCGGAGACAAGGATTTCCACACTATACCTGGTAAGTTCTACAACTTTCTGAAAGACGAGATGTATGATACAACAGTAGATGAAGCGAATAAGTTCCATCTAATCCAAACATTGGCTGGCGATACTGCCGATGGTTATCCTGGGGTTAAAGGCGTAGGCATGAAGACTGCGGAAAAACTCCTGGACAAAGAAGGTTATACCTGGGATGCAGTAGTTAAGATCTACGAGTCTAAAGGTATGACGGAAGACGCTGCCCTGGTAACTGCAAGACTTGCTTATATATTGAGGCACCAGGACTTTAACCTTAAAACTAAAAAGATGAAATCATTATGGAAACCAACGACAACTTAGATTTACCGGATACCGGAGAGAGAACCCAGTTTGACACTGGTGCGGTTAGAGACGCAATGGAGGGCAAAGGTCTTCCATCGCTGCTGCCGATAGACGCTATGCGAGCAGCTAGTAAACGATTCGAAGCTGGAGCTTTGAAGTATGGGAGAAACAACTGGCAAAAGGGGATCCCACTCTCCAGGTATGTTGATGCTCTTTACCGGCACCTATGGGCATACATGGAAGGAGAAGACTCCGAGGATCATGGTGGTGCTATCGTATGGAATGCAATGTGCCTGGTTCAAACCCAGGAGTGGATTAAACAAGGGAAACTCTCAGATGAACTGGATGATCTCTAACTTCGGACTAATATGAGATGAGCACTGCTGATAACGATAGAGTTCCCCCAATATCTCCGGCTATAATTGAATACCTGGAGCGTATCTTTCCGATGAAAGACTACGATAAATATGAGGATCAGAGTGATATTCGCTTTTATAGTGGATGTCGCCATGTTGTTAATTTTGTTCGATCTCAATTTGAACAACAAAACGAAACAATAATAGATAAGGAATAATAATATTATGTGTATGAGCGTAAAAGCACCCAGGATACCACCACCTCCTCCTCCTCCAGTATATGCACCGCCCCCAGCTCCAACAGAGCGAGCTAAGCGGACTATCAACCCTAGGCTAAAGCGTAGGGCGATGGCTAGAAAGTCCGGAGGGTCAAGAGGTCTACGGATCAAGAGAGGTCAGAACTCCACTACTCTTAATGTAGGTGGACAGACCACTGGCTCTAGTCTTAATGCTTAAAGTTAAGCGATCTATAAGTAGGATTTAAACATGGAAAATAGAAGTGCTAAGCAAATATATCACTCCCTAGAAGGGAAGCGGTACAATTACATCGAGAGGGCTCGTACTTGTTCAAAGCTTACGCTACCTTATATAATGCCGGAAGCCGGCTTTGGTGGCAGTTCTAAAACATTAACACCCTTTGCGAGCATTGCAGCGAGAGGAGTAAATAACCTCGCCTCTAAATTACTGTTAGCACTTCTACCTCCCAATGCTCCATTCTTTCGCTTAAATGTAGACACTTACAGTTTAAAAGCTGAAGGTGCTCCGGATGATATAGTCAGTACAATCGAGTCCGGCTTGCAGCAAGTAGAAGAAGCAGTCATGGATGAGATCTCCGGTACAAGCTACCGAGCATCCTTACATGAAGCCCTCAAACACCTTATCGTTACTGGGAATGCTTTAATCTATATGCCTAAAGAAGGAGGCATGCGAGTGTTTCACCTGGATAGATATGTTGTTGATCGTGATCCTATGGGCAATGTCACTCATATTGCTACCCAGGAGAATATCTCCAGGAATGCCCTAAGTCCGGAACTCTCCGGCATGATACCGGAAGACGCTTCATCATCAGCAACAAATAGCGATTTAGAACTATATACCGCTTGCTGCCTAATGGATAATAAGTGGCATGTCTTCCAGGATATAAATGGTATTCGTATCCCAGGATCCGAAGGAGTATTTAAAAAGGATCGTAATCCGTATATACCGCTAAGGTTCTCCTTAGTATCCGGAGAATCCTATGGTAGATCCTATGTTGAAGAATACCTGGGAGATGTTCAATCGCTTGAATCCCTTACTAGGGCAATCGTAGAGGGATCCTCGGCTGCTGCCAAAGTGCTATTTATGGTTAATCCTAATGGTACCACCAGGGCGAGAACCTTGGCTGAATCGGAGAATGGTGCAATTACCCAGGGTAATGCTAATGATATATCCGTATTGCAGCTGAATAAATTTAATGACTTTAGAGTTGCCCAGGAAACTATGAACTCGATTAAGGATCGCCTGGGTCATGCCTTCCTACTAACCAGCGGTGTTGTTCGTAATGCTGAACGAGTTACTGCTGAGGAGATCAGAATGCTCTCAATGGAGCTAGAATCGTCTCTAGGAGGTTTGTATTCTTTATTAAGCTCAGAGCTCCAGTTGCCTATGGTAACTCGTTTAATGGAAGTTATGGGCAAAAAGAAATCACTACCGGATCTACCGAAGGATGTTATCAATCCAGTTATCATTACCGGTGTTGAAGCCCTGGGAAGAGGAAATGACTTACAGAAACTCGATATGTTCTTAGCCGGTGCCAACCAGGTTGTCGGTCAACAAGCGGTATCTCAATTTGTTAATGTTGCTGAATACTTCAAACGAAGAGCAACATCCCTGGGAATCAAGACTCCAGGTCTTATCAAAACCCAGGAAGAAATCCAGGCAGAGATGACAAGTCAGCAAGAACAGACCTTGCTAGAGAAGTCAGCTCCGAGTGGAGTCAGTGCTTTAAGTCAACAAATGTTGCAGCAAAGGCAGCATGAAGTTGAAGGACAAGTAGAAGAATCAGAGGAATAAATTATGGCAGAACTAAATAAAGTTGTGATCAACGACACACAAGAAGGCACTAATATGTCTCTTGAACAAGAAGCAGCTGCAATCGATGAGAAGGCAGCAACACAGAACCAGGGGGAAACTCCTATTCTTGAGCAAACTACTGAGACTCAGAACAGTGGCTCCCAGGAGAACGAAAGACCGGAATGGTTGGATAATAAATTCAAGAGTCCGGAAGATCTAGCAAAGGCATATGCCGAACTTGAAAGAAAACAAGGACAAGAAAATGTCCAGGAAACAGAAGTATCCGATAATGATGCTATCAATTCAGCTAGTGAATATTATGCAGAGTATGGCGAACTTGGGTCAGACCAGTATGCTGCACTTGCTGCTAGCGGTATCAGCCAGGAAATGGTCGATACATATATCCAGGGTCAAGAGTCGATCCTGGCTACTGAAGTCCAGCAGATACAAGCTGGAATCGGTGGAGCTGAGAACTATGAAGCAATGACTCAATGGGCAACGAGTAATATCTCAAATGAAGAGATTGAAGCTTATGATGCTATTGTTGAGTCCGGATCTTCGGATCAAGCTAAGATGGCGGTTGAAGGGATGTACGCCAGGTATGTTGCTGCTAACGGCAACCAACCTACACTCACCCAGGGTTCAACTACTGGATCTGCGGTGCAGCCTTTCAATTCATCTGCTCAGATAACACAAGCTATGAGAGATCCTCGATATAAGATGGATCCGGCTTATCGTGCTGATGTTGAAAAGCGTTTAGCAAGGTCTAATGTAATTTAGGACTAATATGGAATAACTATGTTTGGATTACCACTCGAAGCGGTTCTTGGGATCATAAGCTCCCTGGGCGGTTTTCTTATGAAAGCCAGTGCTCAGAAAGCTGCTGATCAACAAAAACTATTAGAATACAGTCTCCGCAAACAAGAAGCAAATAATGCCTCAGCGGATGCAGCAGCTAAGAGATCCGATCCTTTCCTCCGAAAGTTAGCAGCAATGGTCGTGTTGTTTGTTGCGTTCTTAGGGTTATTCCTAATTGCGTTCTTTCCGGAGATTCCAGTTACTATTGTTGAAAGAGTCGCTCCCAAGTCATTCTTAGGATTTGAGTATGGCGGTGGATTAAAAACAACAGTAGCTAATGGATTCGTAATTCCGGAGTGGTTTAAATATTCTGTAATATCAATCGTCCACTTTCTATTCGGAACTGGAGCAGCCAAGGTCGCACGATAATGGCTAAATTTGCGAGCACCAGGTTTCAAACTAATCCGGATTTCTACAACGATCCGAGCGATTGGTTTAATAGCAGCGAAGGGCATAACCTAAGTTACAACGCTACTACTAATAGAATTAGTGGAATCTGTATTAAGGATGCCGGAGATTATCATGGACTCGATTATCAGAACTTTTCCTGGGGAGCTAATATTATACCGGATCCTCATGCCAGGTATGGAGATGTAAGAGCATTTTTAACCCTTATAATAGGACAACTGTTTCATGAGTATAACGAACAAGTAACCGCTAATGCAGATAGACACCTATCTGAGTTTATAGAATTTACTAGAAACTCCACTATCGATAGTGAGAACAACACCAGGACAACTCATTATTTATTTAGTGTAACTGATGAAGCCCAGGCTGCACAAGAAAGTCCTTTTGTATCCGAGCTTCAATTTGGATCTACATTTACAACTCCCACTGGAATACCCAACGAGTAATGGCTAAGAGAAAGGGCGTTTCAATGCGTAAAGAGCATAAGTCCAAAAAAGGTGGGTTAACTAAAGCTGGGCGTGACCATTACAATAGAGCTACCGGATCCAAACTCAAAGCTCCGGTTACTGAATCTAATCCAAAAGGTAAAAGAGCAGCCAGGCGTAAATCTTTTTGTGCCAGGATGAAGGGTGCCAAAGGTGCCATGAAAGACGATAAAGGGAAACCTACAAGAAAAGCACTAGCCCTACGGAGATGGAAGTGTAGATGATCTTCTACGATAGAAAACTTATATTTGTACACTTACCCAGGACTGCTGGATCTTTAATCGAGAAGTCTATTACTAATACTTACACTGGGAATTTTTTAAACCCTAAACACTTTGAAGCGTACGATTATAAAACTGTATATCCGGAGGAATGGGAATCCTTCTATAAGTTCGCTTGGGTTAGAAACCCCTTCGACTGGTGTGTTAGTTTAGCGGTTAGGTTCGACTGCCCCCTGGATACTCTTTTAGGAGAGTTCGAATCGAGACCTAATATATGGCAAGCCTTTAGATCGGCTCCCAGGTGGTCTCAGAAGTTGCCCATGTCTAACGCTATTGATGGTGTTGATTTTGTTGGTAAGTTCGAAACCTTAGAGTCAGACTATAAGATCCTCCAGGATAAGTTTGACTTACCGGATCTATTGATAAACGAGCAATTTAAAAAAACGGAAGGGCGTGACCTAGACTACAAGTCTTATTATACCGACTACGAAGATCAACACCGCATTGAGGCAATCGAACGGATATTTGAAAAAGATCTCCAAAATTTTGGGTATACTTTCGAAAACGGAATTGTTAGAGAAAAGTTCGAAAGACGAATGGAACAAGGCAGCGATGTATAAAATTTTATAAATTATGGCAAAGATATGCTCGAAAGGAATTGCGTGGGCAAAGCGTAAATTCGACAAATACCCATCTGCTTACGCTAACATGGCTGCAAGTAAGTACTGTAAGGATCCTAAGTATGGTAAGGGTAGATCTAAGTTAAAGATGAAGAAGAAGAAGAAATGAATGAAGTCCTTCAAGTCATCTCATCTATAACTCCAGTCTTAATTGGCATTATAACCCTAATTATAGTTCTTGCCAGGATGCACTACAACCTGGAGAGCCTCGCAGAAAAAGTAAAAGTTTTATTCGATTTTCATAACAAGCGAAAGAAATAATATGGGCGAATTAGCAAAGTGGAGAAAACAGAAATGGGTTCGGATCGGTACCGATGGTAAGATCAAAGGAGCTTGTGGAACCAGTAAGAATAAAAAGAATCCGGATCGCTGCCTACCACTTAAAAAAGCTAGAGGTCTCTCGATCAGACAAAGAGCAGCAACTGCTAAGAAGAAAAAGAGAGAGGGATCGTCCGGTAAACAATTTGTAAAAAACACTAAGGCTGCTAGGGTTAAGTCTTAGTTGTTAAGAATTTTGTTCAAAGACCAACAAAATCAGCCCCTTGCGAGGGACAACTGGTAGCGGAAGTTAATGGATGAATTAAACCCAAAATATAAACTATTAAATAAAGGAACAAAATCATGGCTATTATGTCAAGCGATGGAGCCCCAGCATCAAGACTTGGGGTCGACGCTAACAGTGCCAGTAATTCAAATACTGGTAATGAAGCGTTGTTCTTGAAGGTGTTTAGTTCAGAAATTCTGACTGCCTTCGAAGAGCATAACTGTATGAAAGACCTTCATACTATTAGAACAATCAGCAGTGGTAAGTCCGCACAATTCCCAGTTTCTGGTGTTGCAGAAGCGGTGCGTCATGTGCCTGGTCAGTCTCTAGTAGAGAAAGCGTCAACATACTTATCAGATATTGGTCATACCGAGCGTACGATTTCAATAGATGATATGTTGGTTTCTTCTGCATTCGTTGCGAATGTTGATGAAATGCGTAATCACTACGATGTCCGTTCAATCTACTCAGCAGAGATAGGTAAAGCTTTAGCTAAAGCGTTCGACATCCAAGCGATGAAAACACTGTATGCAGCCGCAAAGTCTGCTGCTTCAATCTCCGGTCAAACATCCGGTGGAACTGTAATTAGTTCTACTGATAGTGGTGGACTCGATTCTGTTGCAGAGATCATTGACTCGCTATATACAGTAGCACAAACCCTAGACGAGAAGGACGCACCATCTGATGGTCGTTTCGCTATCGTAACACCAGGAACATACTACAAGTTGTTTACTGCTGACCACCTAGCAATCAATAAAGATTTCGCTAATGCTGGTAATGCAGATGCAGCTAAGGGTACGATCCTTGATGTTGCTGGTATCCGTCTATACAAATCAAACCACTTGAAGAGTGTTGCTGATCTTGGAGACAAGAGTGGAGTGACTAGCGGTTCTGACATCGATGGCGTTAAGAATAATGTCTTCGACGATAGCGGATTCGGTGGATCTGATGGTGGCGATGGTTACATGGGTAACTTTGCTAACCTTACTGATGGCACAAACTATGGTATCCTTGCTGGTACTAAGGACGCTATCGGTACAGTTAAGCTACTTGACCTAGCGACAGAGAGCGAATACCAAATCGAGCGTCAAGGTACATTATTTGTATCTAAGTTCATGCTTGGTACTGGCGTTCTTCGTCCGGAGTGTGCAGTTGCAGTCGAAGTTGACGCAGCGTAATTTACTCTGATTAAATCTAGCTCCAGGGTCTTCGGATCCTGGGGCTTTTTTTTTAACCCTTTAAATGGAAATAATTTATGGCAACCGCAAAAGTAAGTGGAACTAAGACATCCCTCCTCGACTCAGTAAATACTGGGATGAGTGTCCTGGGAGAAACTCCTCTATCGGCATTAAGTACTGGTACGATCCCTCCGACTGAGAATGTAGTACGCTTAGTTATTGCTGAAGTGAATAACGATGTTAATGCAAAAGGCTGGTGGTTCAATACCAGTGGTAATAGTATTACCTTCGATGATATGACTAATACATCGACTACTTTCGACACAGATACACCGGAAGAAGCCATACGATATATTACAATACGAGCAGCAAGAGTTGTTCAAAGCAGATTCTTAGCAAATGAGAATCTCCACAAATTTACATACGAAGAAGAGTTGGCATCACTAGCAACTCTTATCCAGGCTAATGTTCGCCAGGGTGGATATAACGATGATCTGTCGTTCGCATCTTATCCGGCTGAGCTCCGTCAATTAGGTATCGAAGAGCATACCTTCTTGCAGCAGCAGTCCGATGACAAAATCAACACCATCCGACTAGCAACCGAACTAAAGCAAATTGGATTATTAACTGAGCAAACATCAACACAAGTTCAAGATACAGTAGTCAAAACAAACCAGGCTGCACTTATAGCTCAACAGAAGCTAACCGAGGTACAAACTACTCAGTTAGTTACTGCTCAGAAAAACAAAACAAACAGTGATAAAACTTTAACAGATAAAACGGCACTAACCGAAGTTAAGAGAGCTTTGGATGTTGTTGCGGACACTACTTTAAAAGGTAAGCAAGGAGCTTTCGTAGACAAACAAGCTTTGACTGAGGTTAAGCAAGCTCTTGATATTGTTGCAGCCACTACCCTCAAAAACTCTCAAGGTGCTCTTGTAGACAAACAAGCTTTGACTGAGGTTAAGCAAGCTTTACTCCAGGTCTCCCAGGCAGCAAACCTAGACAAACAGGCTCTCACAGAAGTCAAAAGGGCTCTTGATATTGTTGCTGATACTACCCTTAAAGGTAAGCAAGGAGCTTTCGTAGATAAGCAGGCTCTCACAGAAGTCAAAAGAGCATTAGACCTGGTAGCGGATACTACATTAAAAGGTCAACAAGGTGCCTTAATTGATAAGCAAGCGTTGACCGAGGTTAAACAAGCTCTCGATGTCGCTGCTGCAACAACATTAAAAGGCGAACAAGGAGCTCTACTTAATAAGCAAGCGTTGACCGAGGTTAAACAAGCGTTACTACAAGTTTCCCAGGCAGCTAACCTGGACAAACAGGCGTTGACCGAGGTTAAACGAGCACTCGATATAGTAGCCGATACTACATTAAAAGGTAAGCAAGGATCTTTCATCGACAAACAAGCTCTGACTGAGGTTCAAAGAGCGTTAGATGTTGCAGCCGATGTTACATTAAAGGGGCAACAAGGTGCCTTAATTGATAAGCAAGCTTTAACTGAAGTTAAACAAGCGTTACTCCAGGTCTCGCAATCAGCACTCCTCGATAAGCAAGCTCTTACTGAAGTTAAGAAAGCTCTCGATGTTGTTAAAGACACCGAAGTTAAAGGGAAGCAGAAAGAATTAGTTGGATCTCAGAAGCTACTTACCGACAAACAGACTATAACTGAACAAGCTCAGAAAACTTTCATTGATAAACAAGCTTTGACTGAAGTTCAACGAGCTCTTGATGTTGCTGCTGATGTTGCTCTAAAAGCTAAACAAACCATCTTCGTTCAAAACCAGGCAGCCACTGAACTCAAGAGAGCTTTAGATATTGTCCAGGATACTGCACTTAAAGTTTCCCAGGCAGCACTCCTCGATAAGCAAGCTCTCACAGAAGTCAAAAGAGCCCTGGATGTTGTCCAGGATACTGCACTCAAGGTTTCCCAGGAGTCATTCATTAACAACCAGGCAGCCACCGAGCTGAAGCGAGCATTAGATATAGTTGCAGATACTACACTAAAAGCATCTCAAAAAAGCCTAGTCGATAATCAGTCTGCTACTGAGTTAAAACGAGCATTAGATATAGTTGCAGATACTACCATCAAAGGTAAGCAAGGCAATCTCATCGATAACCAGGCAGCCACCGAGGTTAAAGAAGCATTACGAAAGGTAGCAGAAACATCATTACTCAATGACCAGGAGCAGCTTGTAGTCAACCAGGCAGCCACCGAGCTCAAAAGAGCCCTGGATATTGTTGCTGATACTGCTCTTAAAAGCTCGCAAAAAGCACTATTAGATCAGCAGAAGCTAACAGAAGTAAAAGAAACTGTTAAGCGATCCGCTGATACTGCCCTGGTATTAAGAACAACAGATAAAACATTAGCAGAAAAAAGACTGGTTGATGCTACCGAGCTCAAGACTGATGCTGAATCTACTCTTTTAACTACTCAAACGAACAAATTAGAAGAAGAGCGAGCAGTCGGATCTACTGTTGAGTCTACTTACTTTACCGGTATTCTAGCTGGCACCCAGGTTTCCTACCAGGACTTTGCTGCTGAACTTAGAATCCTAGGGTTCGAAGAGACAACCTTCCAGGCAATGCCGGCAGCTAAAAAGAAAGAAGTCCTTATAGATGCAACTCAATACAGAAGTACTCAGATTAGTGGTGTTACTCATACTGGAGATTCATTACCTATTGTTAATAATATTCTAAGACTAATAGGAGAACC
>MDTC01072605.1_pt1 | contig 37579 bp, 30 predicted proteins | sample 811181 | NCBI WGS metagenome assembly MDTC01 (sample SAMN05326644, study PRJNA326480) | marine metagenome | isolation source: seawater | place: Pacific Ocean: North | collected 2011
CATGTCGCCTTCGGACATCATCCGAAATACGAATCGGAACATGCGTTCGTTTGTACGAAGTTCGTTTTCAAGAAAAATCCCTGAAAAAAGCGGGTAAAAAAAACGGTCAATCATAGACTTGGAAAACCCTCTTTGGCGCAAATAATGGTCCGCAGTATTGTTTTCTCCTGTGAATACCCTATCGGTTTTTCCTCGCCGTACCGATTGACGCATACGGGCTACACGCAGCAAATCAAACGGTGATGCAAAACCGCTCAAACCTCCTAGAAACCCTTGTATTGGGCGACGAAAAGGGTCTGCTAAACGCCAAAATTTGGTTTTACTTTTCCTTTTTTGAACAACAACTGCCCCAGGTTCAAAGGCTTGAGCCCCTAGGCTTTCAAAATCAAAGGCTCGTTGCGAAGTTGGGTAACCAGACTGCATAACGTGAAAACCATGGTCAATCAAAAATCCATTTACTTGGTCGGTCATCATCCGCCCACCAATCCGATCTGCTCGTTCATAGACTTGAACATCACATCCTGCTTTATGAAGAATCGATGCGCAGCGCAACCCAGCCAATCCAGCACCAAGAATTGCAACTGATTGGCCCAAAATTCCCACCTCAAATGTTCAGTTTTTCTTTAAATTCCTCTAAGAACGGGCCCATAGACTGGATGAGCAGAGCATCTGGGTGTGTCCGAATAACAAGTCCATCTAGATACATTAGCGCACGGATAATCGGGAATGCCTCTTCACCGAAGTTAGCTCCGGCATGTTCTACCGCTGCACGGACAGTCTTCATCATGATTCTTGTCAAACTTTGTTCACCCACTGGCTTATGTTCAAAATCATGGTATATCTCTCCCATTGTTGCGTAGTATTTCTTCAATTTCTTCTCATTTGGAGTTAATTCGGTCATCGCAAGTAATGCAGTGAAGGCCTCGTGTCGTTCTTGCCGTGAGAGGTGATCAAAGAAAGTGAACAAAGAATGGGCCACATGCTTAGGAGCGTGACAGATAGCGCCGTTATCTATAAACACAAATCTTCCATCTTTATCGACAATACAGTTGCCAGGGTGTAAGTCTCCATGGAAAGTACCGATGCCGAACAAAAAGGCACCGTGTATTCTGAAAAACTGTAACAGGAAATCCCAACTCAATGCTTTCTTCTCGATACCATCCTCAAGCGACATGCCTTCGATATATTCCGAGACAAGGATATCTTGGTTGGATAGTTCGGGGTAATACACTGGGAATCGGAGTAAAGACATTTCAAAATTTTCTGTAAGAGAGTTTTGAATTTCCTTCAATTCGTCTGCTCCTTTAATCTCATTTCTCAAATCCAATTCTCGCAGTGTGTAATCTGCAACGTGATTAATCAAGGCCATTGGATTACCGACCTTCCTAAGTTTGGGGGCAAATACGAGGAAAATGCGTAGCCATCTGCGCATTCGCTTGACTTCTTTTTTGAATTCAACTGAATTGGTCTGCTTGATAAATTTGATAACGACTTCTTCTCCAGTTTTTAAACGACCACGATGAACTTGCCCGACTGAAGCAGCGGCGAGTGGTTCATCGTCAATGAATTCAAATGCGTCGACAAATCCTTTTGGCGCCTTATTGGATATCGTATCATGCAGACTTTCTGCCTCAATAGATGCAGCATGCTGGTACAATTGCTGTAATTGACGGCACTTCTCGACACCCAATAAATCAGGTCGAAGCGCAAAGATTTGTGCCAGTTTAACAGCAATAAGGCCTTGTCGTTGAATCCAATCTAGATCTGCAGGCTTCTTACGCAAGATTTGACGCATGAAGCGAAAGAAAGTAAATGCCCGCATGGGTCGAGTTTAGAACTCCGACTTATCAAAGAATGTTTTTTCAGTCGGAATCTTCGTTGAGTTCATCGTCGACAAAGATGAGAGTATAACGCCATGTAGGCTCTTCTGAGTCTTCAATTTCCTCACGGCGAATACGAACATTTCCATCTTCTGGATAGCGGGCAAGTAAAGCCCCTTCAATTATTCCGTCATCCAATTCCCAAAGGGGCAAAGCCTCCTTTGAATCGGAATTTGCGGGATGAGCAAGGCGAACAATGATGTGGAAGAATGGATCGCTGTCGTAATCAAGTTCTCCCAGACCGGCGTGTTCCCACCAGTCCATGAGTTCGTTGAGATATTCGACATTCCCTTCGATTTTACGAAGGCTGAAAGTCAATTCTTCACCAATTCTTTGACCAACTTGGCGCAGCATAGTGTTAATGTCAATACCAAGTTGATTCAAACTCTGAACTGTTCCGTCCTGCAGTGCTGCACGGGCTTGATTGATACCTCGAGTAGAGGCTAAGAATGATTCTGGGTTAAATGGAGTGTCTTTTTCAGGTAGTTCAGAGCTCACTTGAAGAGCGTCACGGAACTGGTCAAGGAATGACCCTTTGCCAACAGTGAGGCGTAGTGGGTCCACAATGCGTTCTTCTGTGAAGCGCTTTTTGGCACTCGAGAAATCTACGGCCTTGTTCCAAATGGCTGACACGAAATCTGAATGGGAACTGCTAAAGACATCTGAATTGATGACCAGAGCGGCATCTTCACGACCACGTCCAACTGGATTTTCTTCGACATGCAAAAATTGAATGACATTACTGGTGTCTTGAAGCACACCAAGAGCGTTGATTTCATCGGTATGACGGATCTCAATACTCTCATCCAATTGATCGTAGAATCGAACAGTACGACGGTCAAGTTGAGCTAAAACGGTGACAATCACACCTCGTTTCGATGCAGAGTTTACCTCATCCAAACCTGATGAGCGGCAAAGGTGCAGAATTCCGAAACGACCAAGCAGAAGTGTTAGCCGTTCTTCAGCCTCATCGGCAAAATTAGCAATTTTCTTGTGAATGTGTTCCCGTCCTTTGAGAACTGCAAATTTTGCATTTGTTTCGTCTGATGAGCCATCTTTATCCTCTTCGTAATCGGATTTTGCACCTGACATTAATTTTTCAAACGACTGACTGGTCCGATCGATTCTTTCGCGTTGATCCTTAATTAACCGCTTAAACAGAACAGGTAGTGAGGAACATGAAAATCGCATTGGCCTGTCTGCAGTCACACTAACCAGTCCGATTTCGGTCAAACGGGAAAGGGAGTTGTAAGCGTCAAGACGATTAGTTCCGAGTTCTTTAGCCAATTCACTGGCTTTCAATTCCTTTGAGGTTGATAGGATGACGACAGAGCGAGCCTCCCTTTCAGAGAGGCCTGCATCTTGGAATAGTTCAGCCCAATTCAAACCATTTCCCCTCCAGCAGAAAGGGAACTGAATGCATCTAGAATTCGAGCAACATGACGGCGAGGACGAAATAACCAGTCATAGCAGTAGTGTACTTTACGGTCAGGTCCAATGAGGAACGAGGATTTACTCGGGAATAGGCCCAGGTGAACCGGTACTCCGTATGCATCAGCGACTTCTCTTTCGGGGTCACTCAACAGCGCGAAAGGCAACTCAAGTTCAGTCTTGAATCTCCGATGATCTTCCATCGAATCTTGACTGATACCGATGACTTCGACTGGAGGAGTTAATGACTGAAATAAATCATATTGTTCTTTGAAGGTTAAGCATCCTCTTTTGCAAGTTGGAGAACCGTCTTTGGCGTAGAAGAATATTACCTTCCATTTTCCGTCATATTCTGCCAAAGAGACCATGTCTTCGGCTGTAGAGGGGAGGGTGAAGTTAGGTGCAATCTGTCCAACGAGTTTATTTCCCATAACTAGTCCTCATGCTGCCCGCTTGTAAAGTAACCTGTCATACATGTTCGGGGATGAGGTGACCCATACGTTTCGCCTTTGTTGAGAGGTAAAAATTGTTGGATTTGCAGCGGCCAGTAATGTGAGGAACGCGCTCCTCGATTTTGATACCGTTTGATTCAAGACCGTTAATTTTTAACGGATTATTTGTCATGATTCTAACACTGGATACGCCTACTTGCTTGAGCATGTGGGCGCTGAAATCGTATTCGCGAGCATCTGCTGGTAGATTGAGAGCGAGATTGGCATCGAGTGTATCGTAGCCTTGATCTTGCAGTGCGTAGGCTCGAATTTTTGCCTCGAGTCCTATGCCACGTCCTTCTTGCCTCATGTAGACAATGGCGCCGACTCCTTCTTCCTGAATTCGAGCCATTGCAGCTTGCAATTGTGGTCCACAATCGCATTTTAGAGACCCAAAGGCGTCTCCGGTCAAGCATTCTGAATGAATTCGAACCAGAGGTGATTTACTCGAGTCATCAAGACCTACAGATAGGATGCTGTGTTCAGCACCATCCTTGTCTACAAATACTCTCATGCGAAAGTTACCGTGCTCGGTTGGAAGCACTGCGTCTGATGATATGTTTACGGCAGGGGCTGTGTTATTGTTCATGATTCGTAGTTTTCGCCGTTGTGGATATAAAGAGGTGTATGAAAACTGAATTTTTAAAAACACTTCTTTATAACCTCAGAGAATGATTACTGATCATGCACACTGTGGAATGCGATGTCGGTGTAGCGGCAATTGTCCGCCGTGCGCGCAGCATTCTGCTTGTACAAGAGGCACACGGCCGCTACAAAAACTGCTGGGGCCTTCCTAAAGGCTACGTTAACGACAACGAGTTACCCAGCCATGCTGTCTTACGCGAGCTATCTGAGGAGTGTGAAGTAACTGGCACAATTCGAGGAGTGCAATCCATTCGTGAACGCTTGTTGGACGGTACACCCGCAATATTCATCGCCTACGCCGTCGATGTCGACGAAGACCAGCAACCGAACGCTGGTGAAGAAGTCCTCAATACTCGATTTGTTCATGCCGATGAATTCGATACCTTGGAGTGGATTAGTGATGCTATGCACTCAATGGCCGTCGGAGCCGTAAACTCAAACCAAGCCCTACGTACCATTGATTATGAATTAGAACGCGGACACCCGTACATGCTTCATACGCTTCCTAAATCATGGGGTGGAGAAGCATGAACAGTGAGTTAACCGATAGGGTGCGCTCCTGCAACCAAAAACATATCAATGAAAGCGGCCGATATGTTCTGTACTGGATGATTTCAAGTCGCAGGTTTAACTCCAACGCTGCGCTCGAGCATGCTGCAAATCTAGCAGAGCTTCATAACGTACCGCTACTTGTCCTCGAAGAAATCTCAACCAGCCACCAGTTTGCAAATGACAGAATTTGTACCTTTATGATTCAAGGCATGCTAGAAAATATTCGAATCTTCAAGGACAACAACATCCGATATGTTCCGTGGGTCGAAACTCCTTTGAGCGGTCATACCGGTAAACTGCACGACCTCTCTAAGGACGCTGTGCTGATTGTAACCGATGATTTTCCAACGTATTTCCCTTCAAAAGCAGTACGTCACGCAAGCCGCTCAATTAACCGCAGACTCGTCGCTGTCGATTCAAACGGAGTATTCCCGATGTCTTGGACTGACCGAGCATACCCCACTGCCCACGGTTTCCGCCGTTTCGTACACCAAAACTTTGTACAATGCATGGAGACATGGCCAAAATTTAATCCAGTTGAAAAAGGTCACAATTTGTGGATTAATGATGAGATGTTCAAAGAGTTGTCTGAACGTTGGGAATTTAACGTCACACCTTTCGAATGGTTATGGCGTGCAAGTGAACCTGGCAGCTCTGGACGAGAAGCTATGTCAACAATTGACATCGACCACTCAGTCCCGCCAGTGCCTCACGCTCGTGGTGGACGCAGCACTGCTGTGCGCATGCTTCAGGAGTTCTTGTCGAACAGACTTTACCGATACGCAGATGACCGAAACCAAGTCAAAAAACCTGCAACCAGCGGGCTCTCGCCATGGTTTCACTTCGGCCATATTTCAACAATCGAAGTTGTTAACCAAATTTTACAAACCAGTAACTGGGATCCAGAAACGATTCAAATGCCACGCAAAGGTTCCCGTGAAGGATGGTGGAATCTTGACCGCTCAATAGAAAGTTTCCTTGACCAAATCATCACCTGGAGAGAACTAGGATTCAACAACGCTTACCACATTCCTGAACATAATAAGTTCGATTCATTACCCGATTGGGCAAAAACCACACTCATGGAACATGCCAGTGATGAACGAGTACAATATGAATTTGAACAAATCAAAAACGCTGACACTCACGATGAGATATGGAACGCTGCTCAAAGACAATTGATTCGAGACGGAATTATTCATAATTATTTACGCATGCTTTGGGGTAAGCGAATACTCGAATGGGCACCCTCTCCTGAAGAAGCAGCAGAATGGATGATTGAACTCAACGACCGATACGCATTAGACGGTCGTGACCCGAATTCCTATACTGGAATCTTTTGGGTCCTAGGACGGCACGACCGAGCATGGGGTCCAGAGCGGGCCATCTTCGGCAAGATACGTTACATGTCGTCTGCTAATACCCGGCGTAAGTTTGATTTGAAACCCTACTTACAAGAATTCCGATACTGAGGTGGCGAAGTGGAATTTACACACTCAACGCAGGTCGAAACCAGTGTCGAGCAAACCTTTGACTGGCACGAGCGTAAGGGAGCTTTTCGACGCTTAATGCCCCCTTGGGAACAGGCAGAACTCGTCTCTGGTGAATCATCACTTGAAGACGGCAATCGCCTCACGTTCAAATTCCCAATGGGTCCTCTGAAAATGAAATGGATTGCGGAACATTCAGGTTATAATCCACCGCATGCCTTTGCTGACACGATGATTAAGGGGCCGTTCAAAACATGGCATCACGTACATTCATTTGTAGAAACGGAGAACAACACCTGTCGGGTCGACGATCGTGTTGAGTATACTCTACCAATGGGCATTCTCGGAAGGATATTCGGTAGTGGAAATGTTCGTAAGCGATTGGACAGGATGTTCAAAGCCCGTGAAATCCGACTTGCTAAAGACTTGAAACGTTACCATAATTTTGCACACATAAAAAGGAAAAAAATTCTCATTGCCGGTTCATCTGGACTTATTGGTCGACAACTAGTTGCCTTCTTCGGCACTTCTGGACACGATGTTTGGAGATTAGTTCGAAGAGCACCCCAAGAAAACGAGGTTCAGTGGAACCCAAGCGAAGGAAAAATCAATTCAGATGAAATCGAAGGATTCGATGCAGTCATCCACCTAGGCGGTGCTGGAATTGGGGACAAGCGATGGACTAAAAAACGAAAGATTGTTCTTGAAGAAAGCCGTACAAAGAGTACCCAGCTCCTCTCTACGACCATTGCAAAATTGAAAAACAAACCCGAAGTGTTCATTATTTCTAGTGCAATGGGATATTACGGCAGTCGTGGCGATGAAAATTTAACTGAGGATTCATCGGCAGGTTCCGGTTTTCTACCAGACATGTGTGTCGCTTGGGAAGCTTCAGCACAAGCTGCCAAAGATGCTGGAGTGCGCACAATTCACTGCCGAACCGGACTCGTTTTGGACGCTACCGGAGGAGTTCTGAAGAAAATGCTGCTCCCAGCCCAAGTCGGAGCAGGTGGTCCAATCGGATGGGGTAAGCAGTGGTATTCGTGGATTTCAATGGACGACCAAGTCTATGCCATCGACCATCTCATGATGACGAAGGAATGTAGCGGGGCTTACAACTTTGGCTCACCGAATCCTGTTCGACAAAAAATGTTTGCCAAAGTACTAGGTAAAATTCTTCGACGGCCCTCATTCATGCCTGTTCCTCCCTTCGGAATTTGGTTTTTGATGGGGAAAATGGGAGTTACATTAGCCACTGACAGCAGTAAAATGTTGCCAAATAGATTGGTTGAAAGTGGTTATGAATTTCAACACACAGACCTTGAGTCGTCATTACGTGACGCTTTGGGTAAGTGGAAGAAATGAAACCATCATACTGGTGCAGTCGACTTCCATGATGCGGTTGGTTTGTGCCAATCTCTCAACTGATCGGTCTCTAAACGCAACTGAATTCCTTCACCAGGCTCAAACTCTAAATCGGGTAAGGAAAAGTCGACAACAACTTCATTCGTTCGGAACGTATCGTCGTACAGAATGTCTTGAGATACGACACTCCCCTCCTCAGTCCTCTCTATGAGCACACGCAAGTGGCATTCTTGAAGTGGGTTTCGAAGCGAGCAGGATTCGCTGCTGCCGTCATGTTCGACCATGATATAACCCTCATATGTCATTGTACCTTGTAGTCCGAGTAAATCAATTACGGAATCTTTAGCAGTCGGAGCACATGTACACTCCATGTTATCAACTTCTGCTTCTGCTTCAAGGTCCACTACTATCTCAAGGGTAGAAGTATCAACCGATTCGGCAGTCATCGAAGTTGCCGTCACGGTATACACCCCTGGGAATTGATACTGATGTGAAATGGCCATGCCGTTTCCCGAAGAACCGTCACCAAAGTCCCAGTTCACTGAATCTCCTGCGCCGGAAACGGTGAACACGAACTCGTGAAGAATCGAAGTCACCGATTCCTCTTCATTGTTATCTCCTTCGTCTATTTCGATGAGTGTGTAATAGTTAGTGCCTTGTGCGAAATCAACCGATGCGGAAAACGGTTGTTTATCGGCAGCCAGTCGTGCATAATCAAACGACACCAACACGCCTGTTGACAACAAGGTTGCAGCTAAAATAATGCTAATTGTTGCAGCAGATACTGTACGCATGAACTTTAATCCTTCAAAGTGCTTTTGAAGTCGTGTTTCATTTTGGCATACCAAATCAACGCAGATGTCAAGATTAATCGCCGCAATTCAGGGGGAAGATTTCATGTCCATTCAAATTAGAGAACACGATTTTGTAATGTAGTACCCTTACAGTTGGCGTTTTATATCACCAAGGTTTGGAATATGTATGGGCAAAGTTCACTCGTGGTTTGTCCTCTTCTTCATGCTGCCATTGATGACAGGATGTATCGCAGAGCAAGAAGTCGTTGATACCCTCGAACTTGTCGTTGAAAGTGATGTTGAAAATGGGACACTTGTTCAAGTGTTCAACGATGGCGAAAAAGTGTCCGAATCAACCGTTGTTATCGAATTTGATTTTTCAAAATCAACAAGTGCCAATGAGTTGCTCACTTTCGGAATAGACCCTTCCGATGGAAGTGTTCCAATCACTGTAGATGCACGTAATGAATCTCGAATTGAAATCGAATTCTTTAACCATGGCGTGTACAACATGACGGTGTTTGCAATCGATGATTCTGGCGTAGAGAAAAACAGCTATGTTTCTGTTCGAATTGAATTACGAATAGAATGGACTGAATCGAACACAAACGAACCTCAAGTCCTAACATTTGACCCCCAACCAATGAATGACGGCCCTTCTCCTACGATGATTGAAGTGTACTCTACTATTGAAAATCCAAATTTGATCGAGGACCTCAGTGGAGGAAATGAACCGGTTCAAATCACTTGGAACATTATTGACGAACTGGATGATGTATGCCAACGAAAGTCCACACAAATTCAAGACGGTGAATCTGAATATTGGAATACAATCCATTTCAACACATTTCAGGTACACGATTTGAAAATTACAGTGGACGACAGCCAAGAACGAATTAGTGTGAGTCAATCGGTAACCATTCTTTACTAGGCTTGAAAATCAATATCCGATAACTCGCTTCGAGAATTATGCTCAGTTTTCTCATCGCTCTCCATGAATGATGGGTAAGGAATAAGTACCGTTACTCGAATTAATACCCATGACCCTAGGAGAATGGTTCAACGGACAAAACATGCTGCGAATAGTGGGTGCAACCTACATTTTGAATGGAATTCTTGCTTGTTTCGTAGGTGATTTCTTCATGGAACAAAGTTTTGGTGCTTGGACTGACGATGCTGAAGCAAACGAATTGGGGCTGTATCAACTTGATGCGTTAGGAGGAGTTTTAATTGGATTTGGTACGTTTATAGTCATGGCAAGTCTTGCAAATGGCAGACTACGATGTCAAGGAATAGCCAAGGTCGTTACTCTTGCATCTGGTCCTGCGCTGGTCGTTTCAGTTGCTCATCGACTGATGACTGATATTGATTCAACAATCATCATCATCCAATTAGTGGTCTTGATGAGCGCCCTGCTAGCATCGTCATTCGTGGAAGTCGAGGATACGCCACCGGTATTCAATGTCGACTAACGTCAATCGAGACTCGGTGAAAGAAGCGTAGACAGCGCAACCTGAATCTTACGATAGAGATTGAGCGTTAAACGACGACTCAAGACATCTCCGTTACGACGGACTGCCTCATTGAGGATGGCGTTGTAAGCCATGCACATAAGACGAGGAGAACGACGAGCATCTTTATCCAGTAACGGTAGGAGACCGAGTGCATTCTTGCGGTGAGCATGGATGTGGTCAATGTAGTGCCGCATGAAATTTTGCCACGCTTTGGTGCCTGCCAATGAAGGGTCTTTGAGGTCAGATTGAGAAATTCCGAACTTAGCCAGTTCTTCGGAAGGAATGTAAATTCTGTTTCGTGAAAGATCTTCTTGAACATCTCGAAGCACATTTACCAGTTGCAGGAAGATACCCATTTCTACTGCGTGCCGACGAGCATTTGGGTCGGTATATCCGTAGATTTCAATCAAGCAAAGACCGACGGTTGATGCAACCCGATAGCAGTAACGTCGTAAGTCTTCAAATCGCTCGTACGATGTTTCGTAGAGATCGTCTTCCATGCCGTTGATGAGTTCTCGCAAGTGGACCATTTCAATCGGGAAGCGGTTGAGCGTATCTGCCAATGCGATGAACATCGGTTCACTCATCTTCACACCGTTCTCGATTAAGTCCAGGTTCTCACGAAATGAGTTGAGAGCGCGCAGACGAATAAAGTGCTCTTCTTTGGTGAACAACGAATTAAATTGTCGATTTTCTTGCGAGTTTTGACACTGTTGTTGAGTGAGTTCATCAAGGTGGCTCAGGTTTCTCTGAGGCAACCAATCGCCATCAGCGATGTCGTCGACACGGCGGCAGAAGGCATAGAGTGCGTTAACCGCTTTGCGCTTTTGTTCAGGGAGATGTCGGAACGAACGGAAGAATGATGATGATGCTGCACGTGCAATGTTTTCGCATTCCATGTAGGCAGAATGAATCTTTTCAGACTGTCCGTTCTCATCATCAGTGTCTAGTACGAATCGAGACGGCATTTGGGTCACTCCAACATCACCATTCCTCTGCTGTCCATATATGAAGTGTGGTTTTTTTCAATAACAATTGCTCAAGAATTTCAAGCTAGTTGTGTCCAATCCACATCGGCTTCTGCCATTTCCACTTCCTCGACATCCATCTGTGCGAGTTGAAGTTTTCCGGAAAGTTCATCATTGACTGCGTGCCAATATGAATACGCTTCAATGACCCAAATGCCGGACTCACGAGTACCGTTTCCAGAACCTTTCACACCGCCAAACGGCAAGTGTGCTTCTGCACCGGTAGTGGAATTGTTGATTCCGGTCATTCCAGCCTTGATTCCGGTCTTGTAACGATAGGCTTCAAGGCGATCGTTCGTGTAGATCGCAGATGAAAGTCCATACGGACTTGCGTTCGCTAAGTGAAGAGCGTGGTCAAAGTCATTTGCCTTACAGATGGTAACTGCTGGCCCAAAGACTTCCTCATGGAAGCACTCCATGTCTTCAGTCACTTCGGTGAAGACGTGGGGCCACATGTATACTCCGTCTTCGGCATTGCTGAGGAAGTTTGTAGGCTTGTTATCGCTGGTGATGCGCCCTTGTCCGAAAATTTGGTTTGCACCCGATGCTTTACACATCTCAACCCCGATCAGGAAATCCTTGGCATACTTCTCAGAGAGCATCGGCCCGTAAAGAACTCCATCATGTACCAGCGAATCTCCAATTGTAGTTGATTCAACCTTAGCCATGAATTTAGCCATGAAATCATCGTAGATGTCTTTGTGAACAATCAAGTTCCCTAAGGATGTGCAACGCTGTCCAGCGGTACCAAACGCACCCCAGTAAGCGCCTTCAACAGCATTGTCAATGTTTGCACTTGGCATAACGACCAATGGATTCTTACCTCCGAGTTCGAGTGAACATGAAACGAGGTTACGGCCACACACTTCTCCAATCATTTTGCCGACTTCAGTCGAGCCGGTGAATGATATCTTGTTGACACGCCCTTCATCGACTGCATCAACCAAATGTTGGCCTGCTCCGCTACCTTTACCGTGGACCAAATTGATGACTCCGTTCGGTAAACCGGCTTCATGCATGATTCGTGCAAGAGCGAATGAAAGCAAAGGGGCGTCTTGAGGGCTCTTCCAAACACAGGTGTTTCCGCACATGATTGCTGGAATCATTTTCCAGAAAGGTACCGCAGCAGGAAAATTGCAAGCGTTAATAATACCACATACGCCAAGTGGACGTCGATATGTGAACAATTCTTTGTCTGGTAATTCCGAGTTTACAGTTTGGCCGTAGAGTCGACGGCCTTCAGACTGGAAGAACAGGCATGTGTCAATTGCCTCTTGTACAGAACCCGCAGACTCTTTGAGGGTTTTACCGATTTCACGAGTTTCCAGTGCCACGATTGCGTCCTTGTGTTCCATCAACAAACGGCCCATGTTACCGATAATTTGGCCACGGGTAGGCGCTGGTGTTGCCGCCCAGCCGGGGAAAGCTGCGTGAGCAGCATCCAAAGCCGCATGTACATCGGCCTTGGTTGAGAGAGGGAATTCACCAAGTGTATCGTTCAAAATGGCAGGATTGATTGAAGTGAAAGTCGCACCATCACTTGCAAGAGTCAATTGTCCGTTGATAATGTTGAAGCCTTTTACCGAAGGTTTGCCATTCGGATTTGTTGCTGCTAAGAATTCGAGACCTGTTTCAAGAACGTGAACCATAACCCACCCAATGAAACGCCCCTCTTCAAATTGATGGAGGGTTTTTGAAGAAAAAATTCTCGATGGCCCCCAAAGAAAGACGACTTAAGGTTAAAAGGGGGCCGGCATGAACGTAAGAAGGAGAGGCGTTTAGCCGACGATTAAATAGGCTCGACGACTCGACAAGCGAAGTGAAAGTATGGCGAAAGATGAGAAAAGTATGTCGTTGCGTGTTTCAAAAGCAATCCCGTCCGATGTTGGCCACGGAAGAGCACGAATTTCAGGAGAAAACGATCTCGGCCTCAAACCCGGTGACATCGTTGAAATCAAAGGTGAAAAACGCTCAACTGCAGCCATATATTGGAGAAGCAGGCCAGAAGATGCCAAGATGGAGATTGTGCGAGTAGACGGAATTATTCGTAAAAACGCCGGAGTAAGCCTTGGTGACCGTGTAACAGTAAGCAAAGTAGTCGCTAAGGAATGCACTAAATTGGTTCTTTCACCGGTCATGGCAAACAAGCAGAAAGTCAAATTCGGCCCCGGTATCGAAGGTTTCGCCCGCCGAGGCTTGTCAAAGAGGCCTGTTGTTCAAGGTGACCGCATATTTATCCCAGGAATGACCCTGTTCGCAGAAGCACTACCTTTCGCAGTGCTACAAACTACGCCGAAAGGAATCGTCAAAGTCACCAACGATACCGACATCGTCATCAAAGACGAAGCTGTGGACGATGTTGATGTTGGACAATCAGAAGGCATTACTTACGAGGATGTTGGTGGTATTGGACAACAACTTCAGAAAGTCCGTGAAATGATAGAATTGCCGCTCAAGCATCCGGAATTGTTCAGAAGACTAGGGATTGACCCGCCGAAAGGAGTCCTTCTTCATGGGCCACCTGGAACCGGTAAAACCATGATTGCAAAGGCGGTTGCCACAGAAGTTAATGCCCACTTCAAAAGCATCAACGGCCCGGAAATTATCTCAAAATACTACGGTGAATCGGAAAAGCAACTGCGTGAGATTTTTGATGAGGCTGCCGACAATGCACCTGCCATCATCTTCATCGATGAAATTGATTCTATTTGCCCCAAGCGAGAGGATGTCAGTGGGGAAGTGGAGCGACGTGTCGTTGCTCAAATGCTTACATTGATGGATGGAATGCAGGGACGCGACAATGTCGTAGTCATCGGTGCAACCAACCGAAGAGATGCAATTGACCCTGCATTACGCCGTCCTGGAAGATTCGACCGTGAAATTGAGATTGGAGTACCTGACCGTGATGGTCGAAGTGAAATTATGGATGTGCACACACGACAAATGCCAATTTCCGATGACTTTGAAATCAATTGGGTTTTAGACAACACCTACGGATTTGTCGGTGCCGATTTAGCCGCACTTGTTCGAGAGGCTGCCATGAGAGCACTACGTCGATATCTGCCTGAAATTGACCTGGAGGAGGAAACCATTCCACCTGAAGTTCTCGAAAAGATGGAGGTACGAATGAAAGACTTCCAAGATGCTATCAAGGATGTCGAGCCTTCAGCGTTGCGAGAAATCTATGTCGAAATTCCAGAGGTTACTTGGGAGGAAGTCGGAGGTTTAGACGAAGTCAAGGACCGGCTCAAAGAATCCGTTGAATGGCCGCTTACTAAGCCGGAATTATTCGAACACTTTGGAATTAAGCCTCCTCGAGGAATTGTCCTATTTGGTGCACCTGGTACTGGAAAGACACTTCTTGCAAAGGCCATCGCTAACGAAGCTCAAGCGAATTTCATTAGCATAAAGGGTCCTGAAATGATTTCAAAATGGGTTGGCGAATCTGAACGTGCAATACGTGAAATTTTCAAGAAAGCAAAACAATCCGCTCCTGCCATCATTTTCCTCGATGAATTTGAATCAATAGCAAGCATGCGCTCCTCATCTGGAACTGAAGGCAGCGATGTCGGAAATCGAGTGGTTAACCAACTGCTTGCAAGCATGGATGGAGTAGAATCACTCGATGGAGTAATTGTCGTAGCAGCAACCAATCGTCCTGAAATGATAGATCCGGCGCTCCTTCGTAGCGGGCGATTCGAACGAGTTTTGCATGTTCCCCCTCCGGATGCCGGAGCCCGGGAAGCAATCTTCAAGATACACAGCGAAGATATGCCTCTGTCAAAATTCTCTCTCAAAGACATCATTGGTGGCTTGGACGGATTTACCGGAGCAGATATTGAAGCCGTGTGTCGTGAAGCTGCACTAATCTGTATGCGTGCTGGAAAAAAGAAGGTCACGAAGACTCACTTTGAAGAGGCCATCAATCGCGTACGTCCAACCGTTACTGCAGAGATGCTGACCTACTATCAAAAGATGGAAACCTTACTTACTTCAGGACTTTCGAACATCAAGCGCTCTCGCGATACTGGTTTCGGAATGGAATCAATGTGAGGTTCACACTTGAATCGACGCATTGATGTGCTGCGTCGTGGTGGTTCGATAACAGGTCGGATTTGAATATGGCAGTCTTTGCTCGTGAAATCGTCGGCCGAGAGGTCATTAATCCCCAAAGCGAACTTCTTGGGATACTTCGCGATATTGTCTTTGACAAGCAGTCGGGTTCGATATCTGCACTACGAGTCGAACTTGAGGCTAACCTTGATTCATCGGCGTTTCCGTGGGAACTCCATGATGGAATGCTGCAAATCCCTGTCGACGAGGTTGCTCGAGTGGCTTCCAAAGTACATCTGAAACGTTGATTTGCCTTTTTGTCATTGCCAAATTATTTCTTTCTCGATGAGCATTTCATACCCACATGATAACAACCTTCTAAACACAATGGAGCACGTGGATATGTCGGAACAGTGCTCTAGAAGGTGAACCCATGCTCGACAATATCAATCTAAACTACCGAAGAATCGGCTTACAAGTCGCATTTTGGTCAGTTTTACTTGTGTTACTGATGAGTGTTTTAGTAAATTTCGTCAACCTTTCAAACACCAACCAACTATCCGCTTACGACGACGATTGGAATGATATGTCTGCATTCCGCCAAGATATCAGAGACATGGGCATCCAAACCAACTCACTGGTAAGCAGTCCACTTCTACTAGCAGACATCGAAGACCCTCGCAACACAACATACATCGTAGCAGGTGTCGAGAGGGATACATTGTCCTTACCTCAGTTCGACAGTGACGGTTTCATTACCATTGCTTCAGATGATGGATATTCCCCCTCTGAAATCGATGCTATTGTAGAATTTGTTGATGCTGGAGGAACTGCACTAATTCTTGAGGACTATGGCTTTGCTGGAAGTATTGCTCAAGCCTTTGGCGTACGATACACTGGATACCAACTCTACGACACAACGTACGTCGAGGAACTCGATTACAACTACGTGTGGATGTGTATTCAAACCACACCCTGCGGCATGAACGGTAGCTCCATTGACCCAAACACCATTTCTGTTCACGAACGATGGAGCGGTTCTCTGGGACAAGGAGCTCACCCCTGCAGCCTCATGAACGGCCAAAGCATGGATTTAGATGACGCCGGGCTTTGTGCTCAACACTGGAAGGATGGAGAAATCCAGTATAATGCAACCTACCAGTTACTCCTCAACAACATCACTGCTCTTGAGTTAATTCCTGGCGTCTCTGGTGCCTTCAACGAAGTTTCTATCCGAGCAGTAACCAGCAACGAGGCAACAGTCGATGTCAACGGTGATGGAGAGATTTGGGTTGGCAGCGAACAAACCTCCGAAACTCCCGACTTATGGGGTCAGTTCAACCTCAGCATCGAAGCATGCGCACAAGACTCTTGTGACCCTAATGACGGTGGACGCATTGTATTCATGGCGGATGGGTCTGCTTTAATCAATGCTATTTACGATTATGAAGGCTTCAATGACCCAAATAATCCGCTTTATGGAACAAATGACTGTGTCACAAACAATACAAAATGTATTCCTGAAAATGACAACCGTAAATGGGCTCTCGATTTCATTGCTGAAGCCTTGATGTCGAGTAAAATCGGTGAACAGGGACAACCCTCTGAAACTGCAATGGTGATTTTTGACGAATCAAGACACCCTCAAAATGCCCTCCTTGCTGATTCATACAACACCGTGTATTTTCTACTGGTCTACTTCACTGGTGAAGGACTAGCAATGTTGCTGTTATTCCTCATTTTGTTCATTGCCTTTGAAGCAGTTCTCATCAAAAAGCGAGACCCCGAACCATGGCGACACGTATTCAGTATCATTTACTACGGGTTTGGAGATGCGAACCGCTACACGTATTATGCTAAAACCGATAAAATTCGCCAAGTATTCTTGTCTAAGGTACGTAATCAAAACGGACTCACTCGCGAAGAATTCCATGCCATGCCGGCACGCGAGTTGGTCGCACTCATTAACGATCCAGTACTGGCAAAATTTGCTATTGAACCAAACAAATATTCCCTTGAACAAACGGTTTCGGTTGTCAAACGAATCAAAGCGTGGGGCAGAACCTGAGGTGAGATTATGTGGACTAGAAAAGCATCGTTCACCTTTACTGGAGGTATTGCACTCATTTTGATTGGAATGATGATTGCAAACTTACAAATGATGATTCTAGGCCTAACATTCATCGCTTTTATTGTGGTCAATTCATGGATTTCTGGCCACGGTGATGTTGAAGTTCAACGAACGCTGTCTGCAGATAACTTGTACAAGGGTGATGACCTTTATGTCGAACTGTTGGTGACTAACCGCTCAAATCGCAACACTCAACTCTTGGAGGTCTACGACAACATCCCCCATGAAATGAAATTACGAAGCGGACTCAATCAGATGAGGCTCAATCTCAAGCCGGGAGAAAGTGCTCGGATTCGGTATGTCTTGCGCTGCCCGTTGAGAGGTCACTTTTCTATCGGCCCTGTTTCACTACGCTCACGTAATACCTTCAACCTCGGTGTTGATGAGATGTACGTCGATCATCACAGCGATATCGTAATTTTCCCTCAAATCAAAGAAGTCGAGGAGGCATTCCTTCGATCACGAACTCCAAAAATGTACACAGGGGCTACCACGCTGAGAACACCTGGCCAAGGTTCGGAATTCTATTCATTGAGAGAATATGTCCCTGGCGACCCGTTCAAGAACATAAACTGGAAAGCTTTTGCACGAACTGGTGAATTAATGGTCAATGAAAAGTGTAGAGATGCGGTCACTGACCTGTACCTCCTTTTGGACAGCAGAGACATTGCGCGGATTGGTACCGTTCTCAAAAATCCACTCGAAATGGGAACTGTTTCAGCAGCAAGCCTAGCAGCCTTCTTCCTCAAACGTCGTGACTCGGTAGCCTTGGCAATTTTTGACGATAGCCTCTCGTATCTACCGCCGGATACTGGCGACAAGCAATATTTCAAAATTCTAAGTGCACTTGCTGGAGTCGCTCCTAAAGGAAGCATGCCTTTGCAAGCAGTCACCAATTCCTTAAGTGGTCGATTCAGTAGAGGAAGCCCCGTATTTATCATCTCGTCATGCGAAGGTGACGGTACGGTTCCTGCTGCTGTTCGAGACTTGGTGGGTCGTGGTCACGAAGTTACTGTTCTTTCACCATCAAGTATTGACTTTGAGCGACTTGTGAGCCGAATTCCTCGTATGTCGTATGAGGTTCTCAAACTCGAACGTCAAAACCGACTTACGACATTGGCAGGTTCTGGAGCGATGGTTATCGATTGGATGCCGGACATGGATTTGTCACAAGCATTGATGCAGGTGCGGGGTTACTAAGATGGCTGACGATGTAAGTATCCAAGCTGATGTCACTGTTACCGGTGAAATTAGCCCTCGTACACTTCACCTCAAAATGTTGAGAAAACAGTGGCAGATTATCTCTCTGCAAGTCATTGCAACCATTGCGCTCATCGGCATGTATCTCGAGGTTGTCTCTACATATGTGGTTGGCTCAATCGACCATACGATGCTGTTTGATACAATTGAATTGCTGATTGGTGATCAATTACCAATTGGAGACTGGTTAACAGGAGAGGGGAGAGAAGGTATGTCACGATTCTTCGTTCCGCTGGTTCTCGGACTTCTGTTAGGAGGAGGAATGGCACTCTTAGCATTCCAAAATCCAAAAGTTCAACAGCGTGTAAAACTTGGTTTTATCATCACCCTCATCGTTGCTCTTGTCGGCCAACTTCTGCTCACATGGTTAACCGGAATGTTGTTTTCGTTTTCATTAAGGTTGCCAAATTCAAGTGAATTGAGTTCTCTGGAATGGCCGCTGCTGATGATTATGTCTTTGATGATTTTGTTCTTGTATCTCTTGCCTGTTGTTATGGGGGTTCGAGGAATCTGGGGACTCTCCCGCCGTTCTATTGCCTGGGCCATCGGATTTACGCTGCTGTTCCTCGGAATTCACGCAATTCTTGCATTCCCACTCATCAACGGTCAACTCGGCTCGTATGGTGATTCAGTGAACATCATCGGTGCTCAATTCAGTGAGCCAACAATTGGAATATTTGGACTCATGTTGGTAACGAAGCAGCAATTTGCTTTGATTATGATTGCTGTGCTGATTATGGTCTTCCAAGAATCATCCTACGGCGTCATCCGCTACCTTGAGTACGCATACAGACTTCCTGAATCTTGTAAGCGTGACCCTGAATATGTTCGACAAATGGATAACGTTCTCAATACACACTTGCGTCATACCTTTGGATTCCTGGGTCTTACTGGAATTGCAACAATGATTGCCCTAGGCTTCCACAGTGTATTGTTAGGTATTGTCAAAGATTCGACTGGCAGTCAGTGGGCTGGACAGATTTCAGAATCCATAGAATTATCCTTGACCTACGGGCTAGTTATTTCTGCAGCCATGTTCCTAAGCATCATGGCACTACTTCGGTTCTTTGTGCCTTGGGAGCGAATTTGGGGATTCATCTATTCACGACGCAATCCTGAAGTCATCACTCAAGGAAAAGAAATTGTCGAGATTTAATTTGAATCATTACGTACTGATTGGACAACTCGTCCAAGAATCTCTACTGCCATCAGTAACAAAAGGGGCAATACGCACCATGCAGCAAGAACCCCACCTACTCCGTCTAGTTGTTCCAAAACCATTGGGTGAATGAACCAAAATCCAATCAAAGATGATACGAGGAAAAGTCGTTCAACGAAAAGTGGGTAGCGGCGTCCTTGTTGCTCATCTCTTTGCAAAAGAGTATTGTTTTGTGAAGTCATGAACTCACCTCACAAATCTAAACCGGACAACCGAGCTTCAAGTGCTGCAAGTGCAGGGTCAGTGGGCTGTTCAGCAACAGGCTCGTTTCTGTGATTCCAAGATGCGTCAAGGCGCGCGAGTTCTGCTTCAAGTTGGGCGCGCTCGTCACTGTGTTCCATATCTGTGTTCGATGACTGAGCAGGTAATGGTGTTGCTACGGTTTCAGGCTGTTCTAGTTCTTGATCCAGTGGGGCTGGCATTTCTTGCCATCCTGCATCATCACGAACCTCGGATTCTGTAACCACATCCAAGGAGACTGGAACTGTTCCAGCCAAATTCGATTCCATATCCGATAACATGGCATCTTGAACCGGCGTTCGCTGATTATCAGGAATTGTATTTCTTTCGTAAGGGAGCAGACCGTCCCTTTGGAAGTCCCAAAGCATTCCGCTTGGGACGCCGTTGGCAAGACCGGATGCATCAAGTTGGGTAATGAGTTCTTCAAGTACACTAGCTGTCTCTTCCAAGGCAATTGCTTCACCAGCATCGCGCTGGTCTGCCTCTAGGTAGATGTCATCTAAAGCAACCTGTATCAATTTACGAGTTGCTTGTGCAATACTTGGAAGAGCTTCGGGTCGAGTGCAGTTGTTGAGCAAGGCGTCTACTTCTTGTGGAGGTGCGCCGAGACGTACCAGTTGTTCAAGCACATTACGAAGTCTTCGCAACATAGTGATTGATCGGTCAAAGTCTTCGAGTAAATGCTCCAAATCAAGAACCACATGGCCAACCGTTTCACCAAGTTGGTGTTCCAGTCGTTGTTGAACTGACCAACGTGCTAATCCCCGAACCGCTCCAGCCGTTTGAGGCACTTGTCGCTCGAGCAAAGTCATGACTTCGCTCGACAAAAGATGTCGAGGGGTTGCAGCGACATGGTCAACAGTTGACTGAATCACCTGTAGACCTCTTTCAACTGCTCGATCTAAAAGGGTCACTGAGTATCCAAGTGCGCGGGCATTCTCTAACCGTTCTAGAACTGGACCTAGCCCGTCAAAAGTCGATGCATCATCAAGCAATGCCTGTGCAAGGGGTTCCTCTGCTAGCCTTGCGCGAAGTCGTTCAGCCTCTTGTATATCGGACAACGCCTCTTCATGTGCTTGTGAGAGTGCTTCAGCACGTTCGATGAGTGAAACCAATTCCGCCTCAGCGTGACCTCGTCGAGCACCTAAATCTCCCAACTCTCGTAGGGTTTGCCTGCGGTCTGACATCAATTCCCGTAGTTCTGCTTGAACCTGCGCTTGTCGTGCCTCATCGGTTGCAAGACGGGTTCGGTCCTCCTCTGCACGCCGTCGAGCAGCCTTTGCTTCAGCATCGATTGCTTCAAGTTGAGATGAGTTTGAATGAATTTTTTCTTCCATCAACAATGCCTCGGCCTGAGCACGAGAATGCCTCTCACGAGTGGCCTCAACCTGTTCTTGCAAGACTCGCAGTCTTCGCTCATCACCATCAGCCTGTTCACGGATACTTGCGAGTCGCTCACTGTTCGCCAGTAGGTCACCATTGAGTTGGGCCTCTTTGAGAGACAGTTCCTCTATCGAGGCTCGTAGATGCTCACTCGAATCAGCATCACCTAATGCTTTAGCGAGTTCTGCGGCACGAACACTAACCTGGTGTTCAAGTTCATTAACTCGTTTAACGAGGCGTTCCGCTCGGTTCTCAGCCTGTTCAGCTGCTGCCTTAGATTCAGCAAGGTCAAGTTGTAATGTATCGAGAGAAGAATTTGAGGATTCAACTTTGGCAAGGAATTCTTGGCGGGATTCTGAGGCCTCTCTTGCTTGAATTTGTGCAGCACTCTTTGCAGAATGAGCTTCATCCAGTTTAGTGGAAAGGGCAGCCTTATCTTTCTCCAATTCATGGATTTGAAGTTCTGCTGCCTCAAGTCTACGCCGTAATCCAGCATCGACTGCTAATGCTTGTCCAGACTCATCTGGGAGGCCCCCGCTAACAACATCCACTGTTTCAGGGAATGTTGCGTTTGCTCGGTTCTTTCTCAGTTGCTCCATCCCAATTTCAAATCCAAACAAAGTGGTCAATTTACTCTTCAAATTGGCTCTACGGCTCTCCGAGCGTGTACGGAGCGTCACCAGTAAATCATGGAAATCATCAAGACGGAATTCGTCAACAGTACCCGACTCGCGTGAAACGATGGTTCCCGAAGGCAACCGATGAAGTTTAAGAATTCGAGAAGAATCTGTGAACGTCAACATCGCCTCTTCAAGTGATTGCCCATCAGGTGCAGAGATTCCTACTGGCACACCTCGCGAAAGAAGAACAGATACCGATGTCGAGGACTGTCCCGACTGTAGATGACCCGTGACCTCTTCATTGACTGCAGCTGTCAACATCGAAAGAATGGCATCAGGGCCACCTCGTCCTTCACGCAGCACAAATCCTTCGGGCAATGGCCCGCCCGATGCACCGACTGAACCTATTTCTCCTTCGAGAACTGCCGCAACCGCTGAGATAAGTCGGGCGTGATTGGTGTTGGCTTCTGTCCAAACACCAATCGAAACATCTCCCGCTTGTGCAAGAAGTAGTGAGCCACCTTCATGATGCATCGTCCAGTGACTGCCATTGGTGATACTGTCATCTTGGACAATGCTGATACTCATTGCCTCTAATGTCGAATGGATTTCTCGAGCAAGTTGTTCCGCATCATTTGGTAATTCACCAACACTGTCAATGAGCATTCCTTGGTCGATTGCTATTGCTCCTCGAACCGTTTCACGATCTACCATTGCTCGTAAAACTGATGATAGATCACGGGTAAGTAAGCGAACAACAGCATCTCCGCGTGCAAGTAGCCCTTGGCGATCAGCCGCATGTTCGAACGCCTCAGGTAGTACCTCAGCTACAGTTCCCAATCCACTAATCGAGTATTCTCCTGCGACAAAACGATAATTCTCTTTGCTTTCAAGATCCTCTAATCGTAGACGAGCGTCTTTTCCTGCCAAGAGCAATTTACCCTTGCCAGATTCGGCAACCCATGCAACAATACGGCCGGCACGTACCAATCGATGACCGGTAGGTGTCTTTCGACGGCCAATCCAGGTGGAAATTACGCCATGGTCAAAAGGCTGGATTGAACCTGATTCAACAGATATCTTTTCGTCGATTGGTGTTCCTTCTGGTAGGTTAAACATGTTCCTCACATCCTCGGGGTAGTTGCTATAATTTGGCGGTCTCGGTCAAGTGCATGGCGCCATCGGGCCAAACGTCCACCTTTGCCCGTCAAAACGACGGTTCGATTTGATGCAACTGCATCGATGACCATACGGCTTTCACCTTCGCACCATACCTCATACACTTGGCCCAAACCAAGAGCATGGGCAGTTTCTTGGGCGGCCAGTATCATCTCCGATGCCTGGTCAACCGGTGCAAAAATTCCTTCTTGGCCAACACTCGAAATGAGTTGACCTGAATTGTCGAGCAACATTGCATGATCAACACCGTCGAGGCGGCATAGTCCGGCAAGTGCACGTTGCAGCATGGTTCTCAAACAATCGGACAGTGCTGTGGCCTTCAAGTAGTTTTGCGCTTATATCCCCCTAAAGGGGGATTTGGTGACCCAAACTGATTTTCCAACTGGAGATTGCAAAAAAAGTTGCGCGGAGGGCGATAAACCCGGAGTTTTCCGCGCCAACAAGCCCTAGATTTTTGGCACAAATAAACAAACATGGCTCAGCATGATAGACATATTCTTAATTGCAAAATCAATTTTTCAATTGGAAATTTTAGAACGTTCGTCAACCAATTTCACAGAGAATAATGCCCAAACCAAGCGGTGGACTCAAACCATAGCGATGCTGGCATCGGCTCATGGCGCGAGAAGAGGATGCGGTATTTTCCGTTCCAACTTGTGACAGTTGTTCAAGGCCTGCAGTGCTTGAACAGGCCTATTCCGGACGAATCTTATGCAATGAGCACATGGCAAAATCGGTTCGGAAAAAAATTGGCCGTGAACTGCGACACCAACTCAAACTCCCCCGTGAAGGTAACACTACGATATTTGTGGCCATTTCCGGTGGAAAGGATTCGGCGGTATTACTCGACAGTATTGTCGATCGAGTCGGCAACCGACCTGATGTGACCATCATAGCCGGGACTGTTGATGAAGGAATTGAGGGTTACCGTCCGCCGTCTTTGCTTTGTGCTCAAGAATTGTGTGAGCGCCTTAATGTCGAATTCATAACCGTCTCATACCCAGAATTGAACTTCAAGGAGATGGATGAAGTTGCAGCCAAAATACCAGGGTTGTCAAAAGAAAACAAACACATTCCGCGGATGCCCTGTTCGTACTGTGGCGTATTTCGTCGTCAAGGAATCAATCATTTGGCAAAGAAAGTCAATGCAGATTATGTTGCTTTAGGGCATAACCTCGACGACATGGCCCAAACAGTACTCATGAACATGACCAATGGGGATTTAGAACGAACTCTTCGCCTCGCACCACATACGACTACTCCTGTTGACGGCCTTGCCCCACGTATTGTTCCCCTTCGATGGATACCTGAACAGGAAATACAGCTGTACGCATTACATCGAAATCTACCCTTGCATCATGAAGAATGCCCACACGCTCGAGGTGCATTGCGATGGCGTCATCGAGACATGGTAGCCCAAATGGAGTCCGACTCTCCGGGAACTCGGCATGGACTGTTAAGAATGGCTGACAACATCAAGCAACTCCGTGACCAAGTCATTGAATTGGGCGGTTCAGAATCGCGACCTGCACCGCCAATGCCATGCAAGAGTTGTGGTGAGTTGACCTCAGCCACTCAATGCAAAGCCTGCGATATGCGGAATTTAATGAACGACGAATCATAATACATTGTTCGCAAGTTCGTCCAAATCTTGAGGACGGCCACAATAATGGCATCGAAGTTGTAACGGGTCGCGTTGAACAACTCGTAGTCTGTGGGGTTGAGGTTCACGTAGATTGGTTGTAATACAATTGGAAAAGGTACATCGCACTACATTGGTAACTTCCTCGCCCAAGTTAATCGTTAATTTCTCGGCAACCGAATAGGCTCGAATAATCGCCACACGTGCATCAGGCGCTACGAGAGCCAAGCGGTCAAGTTCAGATTGGGTGAGTTCTCTGTCCTCAACTTTGATGATATCTTTCAAACCCATCTTTTTCGATGGTACATTCATGACCAGCGAGACTGGAACCGATGTATTACCGCCAATACCTAACATCTCCAAAACTCGGAGGGCTTGACCCGAAGGCACATGGTCAATGACGGTTCCATTTCGAATTGCAGTCACTCTTCGCATGCTGTGTTCACTGGACATCAAAGAGCACCTCCTTTGGAGAGGACATCTTCAGGAACTTTAACCCCCAACAGACGACACAAAAGGGCCATACGAGCAACAACTCCATTGAATGCTTGTTCGAAATAACGTGCGTGACGTGTAACATCGACCGAAGGGTCGATTTCATCAACACGTGGCAACGGATGCATCACAATCATGTCTTGCTTAACATCTTCAAGATGGCGAGCATGGAGTTTGTAGGCACCTGCACACCGTGCGTATTCGTCTTCGTCAGCGAAGCGCTCTTTTTGAATTCGTGTCATGTAGACAACATCGGCATCCTCCATTGAACCATAGAGGTCTTCAGTTTCGACGACTTGTGCGCCATGCGCCTTTAGGTCAGACACAATTTCGGCCGGCATTTTGAGTAATTCTGGACTTGCAAAAATCAATTGGCATCCAAATCGAACTAAAGCATGTGAAAGAGAGTGTACCGTTCGGCCGTAGCGTAAATCTCCCGCTAAAACCACTTTCAAACCATCGAGTTTTCCGTGAGCTTGTTGAATAGTGAACAGATCAAGCATTGTTTGAGTAGGATGATGGCCTGCCCCATCGCCGCCGTTGAGAATCGGCACTCTTGCAGCATCCTGTGCGTATTGAGCAGCACCTTGGCGTGGATGGCGCATGGCGATTACATCGGTATAACCGTCGACCATTTGTATCGTGTCAAACAATGTCTCTCCTTTGACTACAGAAGATGTTTTTACGTCCCCCAAATTGACAACATCTCCACCCAAACGCTTCATTGCAGTCTCAAACGACATACGGGTCCTGGTACTCGGCTCAAAAAACAAATTTCCGAGTATTCGTCCTTTGAGCAGCGGAAGATACAGTTTACCTTGTGCGACTGGAAGAAGGCGTTTTGCATCGTCTAGAATCTCAAGAATCTGTTCGTTTGTCAAGTCATCCATTGTGATTAGCCCCGGCATAACGCTCCACTCTTACTGAATGCAGTCAAAGACACCCATGAACATTCCCGTCAAAAAATTTGACTTTGAAGAATGAAAGTCTGCCCGAAACATCGGAGTGATTATGACCATGATGGCTCCGACAGGAGGTATGGCTCTGGATGCATGGGCGGATGTAGATGCGGCAATATCGGCTGCCAGACAATCACGTCAAGAGAAAATAGAGAGACTTAGTACCTTTTCGTCTCTTATCATTCTAGCCGGAGCAATATGGCTCATGTGGCCAAATTTACAATCGGCATTCAAAGGAGATTCCGGTTTGTTCGAAGGACTGGGCTACCCCCTTCTGATTATTGCATACGGCCTTATTCTTCAAGATAGTATTCTTGATGACCCCAAAGCGCGTACGAGGATTGGATCGTTTGCTTGTATTGCTTGGCCAGTGCTGCTTATGATTGCCTCTAAGCACTTTGAGATTCAACAGACCTCTGACCTTATCGGTTGTGGGTTCTTACTGGTTGTAGCCTACACTTGCTTCGTGACATCCAGCAATATTTTGCAAGGTGGGTTGGATGTCTTACGGTGGAGAGCAATCATGACCGGCCTTGGATGTGTTGCTGCATTCTCACTTTTTGTTGGAGACATTCCAGAATCGATGACCTACGAGTGGCTCGCTTCAGTTGGAACACTTGTTCTGGCGGCGGTAACCACTGGATACATTTGGTTCGTAGGTGATGAACAACGCGGCGAACGCAAAGTTTTCACCAAGAGGTTGGACCAACTTGAAAATCAACTTCTAGAACTAAAAGCACAAGGAGCAGCAGTTGACCAAGCCTCAAGTTTGGTGATGACTGCAAAGGAAGAAGGCCACATCGACCCTGAATATGGAATGAAGCTTTTAGCAGAGGCTGAGGAAGACATCGAACGAACACTTTCGCTGAGCGGCGATGTAGAGATTATCCAAAATGACGCCCTACAGGCCGTCCAGCAAGCTGAAGACATTGCCCCTACTGCCAAGAAAGCCAGGAAATCCTTCGAGATGGGTCTACGGGAAGTGAAACTTGGTTCGCTTAGAGAAGGCGAGATGCTGTTTCGACAATCAAAGAAGTTGGCGCAAGAAATTGTGGAATGGTGGAGTAAGGCAGAAAAAGCAATTGAAGAAGCATCTCGGCTCCTGTCCGACAACAATGCAGAAAGTATTCAACACCTCAAAGAACTACTGAGTGACGCTAAAAAACAACTGAGCAAAGAAGCACCACGCGAGGCGTTTGAATTTGCTTCGGTCATTCCAAATCAACTGCTGGCAGATGAAGATGCGCAAGGCCGGGCTTATGAGTCGGTCAAAGAGGCAACTCGTCAACTCAAGCAAACCGACGGGCTTGACATTACTGAGATGCAACAGCGTCTTGAGCGTGCAGAACAAGCAATCGATGCGGGAAGCCCGAGTCAAGCAATCGGGCTAGCAGATGGCGTAGTTCGCTCAATTGAAGCAGAACGTGCAGCGATGGACAATGTACGCCGTGCGCTCAAACAACGTAAGAAATTTGTCAAGCAGTACAAGGACCGCGACGATAAAGACGAATGGAAGCAACGATTGTTAGAGATCGAAAAGCACGCAGATTCAAAGGAATGGAGTCAAGCCAATTCGCTTCTGGAAACATTCACATCCGACCTTGATAGTGAAGGTGTAGCGACTGAAGAAGCACTGGAATTGTACGACTTCGTCGTTGAACAGTGGCAAACTCTTCGCAACCAGTGCGATGCAAGCGGTATTTCTGTTGAAGAGCCGAATCGCCGTCTATGCGAGCAATCCATTGGATTAGCCGGAGAAGCACTGGCTGCGGGACGAATAGAAGATTGTTTAGAGGAATTATCCAAAGCTGACATCTCAATGGAAAAGATTCGAAGACTCATTTAAATTTCGAGATGTCCCTTCTTGTCAATCGTCTTGAGGTCTAAGGCTCCAGGGAATCCCAAATCCACCGGCATTCCTGAAACGGTAACTATGATTCCGAAAAGATGTAAATGCAGGCACATAGGCAACCCATTTGGCCATGTTTTTTGTATAACTTTCCAACCGTTTGATTTCTTCCGAATCGCTTCCCTAAGACTACCCGTGCCGTCCATGGCCGCCCAACCGTTTGAATTCCAAGTGTGACGAATCAACGGCTTCTTTCCAAATGAGGGCGGAGGTGCGACAACATGCTTTCGTACCCAGCCATCAAGCCAATCAAGCCCTGAATCATTTAGCCACTCAATTGGAGTGGGTTCAGAAGGTAGTGTGTCGACATATCCACCACGAGCAAGTTCGCCAATCAAGTTCCGAACATGGGGGTGTCGAGGATGATCTTTTGCTAACTTTTCAGCCATGCTCAACCCGGTATTAATCCTGCCAGCATCAATATGAAGCAATGAACGTACAACATCTCCATGAGGCCATTCGGTAATTCCATTCTCCTTGATGAAGGCCTCGATTAAGTTAAGGCCCTTGTCTGGCATACCAACCAGGCGTAATCGAGCGAGATCACCTAAGAGGAACAGTCGACCTGCAGGGGTATCCAAATACTTCAATTTACTATGGGGCGTTCCAGTTTTGTATCTTTGAACCAAATCGATGTTGCGCTTCATCAGCGAATCAACAGAGATGAGTGCTTTGTACTCAGGACTCAATTTCTTGTACTTCGGATTAAACAATGCTGCAGCCCATTGCAGTCTTGCAGATTCAATATCGTCTGAATTGAGTAAGTCCAATCGGGGTTTAGCCTCAGCATAATCACGCTGCGCTAAACTCGCTGCAGTAAGGATAAGTCGGGCGACTTGAGCTTCACGGCCACCTCTTAATGCAAGCAGAGACACTGCTTCTTGCTCAGCCTCATTCCATCGCCCAAGCCCGGCATACAGTTCCATCATCGCATCGGTTTTCCGAGCGAGGTTTAGGCCCTCTAACTGCTCCCCATGTCCTTCGGTAATTTTATCCAGACGAATCATAGCATTTGACCAATCATCCTTGGAAATCAGTTCAGTAAACGGTTTTTGTTTGAGATAAATCATATCAGACATCTCAGACAAACGCGCTCGATTTTCACCTACTGCTGCATCGAAGGTAATGTCATCAAGCTTCAAACCAATGCGCCGAGATTTTACCCATATGGCAAGGAAAGCGATTTGACCGCCCGATGCCAGCATCCAAGTGAGTTCTTCTAGCGAGTCCTTTTCCATTACTGAACAAACGGTATTTTCCCAATCGCCACACTCAGCCCCCTGTGGCAGGAAACTTGAATCCCAAAAAGTAATCATGGCCAGAGCCAGTAACAGCATCGATTGGCCAGCAAATCCAGTGAAACAGAAATTGAGAACCTTGGCTTGTTGTGTAGGTTCAGCGCGCAGAAGCCTACTATCTGCCAGTTTAATCCCACCCTTGCCCGAGACGTCTTGGACATCAAGGAATAAGATGCGAGCCACTTCATAGACGAACAAGAAACCGATTAAAGCAACGTTCAACAACAGGAACAAGAGTATGAAGGACACAATTGGAACACGTATTCCTGATTGTGGGATAAACGAAAAGAGTTCAATGAGCATGAACCCGAGAATACCTCCCTCCTCCATGAACGTGGTCTGTTCCCGGTATTCTGGTAATTCCAAAACTCTTTCACTGTGCGTTAGAATCGTTGGATCATACAACAAAAACAACAGTGACACAAGGGTATTGAGGGCGACATACGGCATTGCAACCAGGTTGAAACTGACTATTTGTGCAATGGCTTGCTGCTTTGCACTCGGCTCGTGATTGTGGAAGGGTGAAGGTTCACCTTTGGCAATTTGGCGGGAAGATTGTCGCAACGCTTGCCAAGAAGAGCCGAGAATACGCCCGTAAGCAAGTATCGAGGGAGCGAATACTGCAAAGGCAGCAATGCTAAACCTTCGCGACGCAGGTACTCCTGCTACATCCAACAGAAGATAGATGGCAAAGACAACTGCAAGCCACAAAATGGCAAGCAAAACATAGGTATAACTGCGCCAAATACTTGATTCTTGCAGAGATGCTCTATCTTGTCCAATCGGTTTGATTACCTGAGCACCAAGGGATGTTCCGGATGAAATCAATGCAGGAAAAGCGATGAAGATTAAAGCAATACTCAGCGAAGGCGTATGGAATCCTTCAGAATATTCCAATCGTATCATGATAAACTCAAAAAACAGCAGCAGTGCTCCTACGAGTGCAAGAATGTACGATGCTACACCAAATACCGTGCCCTTTGAGGAGAGCAGTTCCCGAGCATCTTGAGTTGTTCGAGTAATTTGGTGAACTTCATATCGCTTTTCTCCTGTTTGAAAGGCAACCTGTAAACCTCGTAATTGGCGAGGAACAACACGTGTCCAAAATAACCAAGCCGTAGCTGCTGCAAAAAGAAATGGAACCATTGCTGCCCAACTGAAGCCGTTGATAATGTTTGGAGCAGACATGGATATTCCTCACTCTCCACTTGGGGTGACCAGGGACGGTTGTGTTACTTTTTCAGCGATTTCATTACGTAGGTCAGAGATAAAAGATTCCAACGGAATACCACTCACCTGATCGCCATTTCGGGCCCGTAAACTGACGCTGCGAGACTCAATCTCACCATCGCCTAAAATAAGCATGTAAGCAGGTTGCATCTTTCGATGTGTGCGGATTTTCTTACCAATCGTGTCGTCGCCGTCATCGACTTCAACACGAATTTCGTTCTCACTAAGGAGTCGAGCAACTTCAGCAGCATACGCTGAATGTTTCTGTGAAATAGTGATGATGTGACACTGTGTAGGGGTAAGCCATGTTGGGAATTTCCCGGCGAAATGTTCGATAAGTACGCCACAGAAACGCTCCATCGAACCGAAAGGCGCTCGATGAATCATGACTGGTCGATGGATTTCGCCATCACTGCCCTTGTATTCCAAACCAAACCTTTCCGGTAGATTATAGTCCACTTGAACCGTTCCCAGTTGCCACTCACGTCCAATAACATCTTTCACAACAAAATCAATTTTTGGACCATAGAAAGCGGCTTCACCTTGCTCTTCAGACCATTGAACACCAAGTGACTCGGCAGCAGCACGGCATGCATCCTCGGCTTTATCCCAACGCGCTGGGTCACCGACGTATTTGTCGGAATCTGAATCTCGCAAACCGACACGAACTCGATAATCTTCCATTCCGAGTTTTTCGAAAATGATTTGCACTAATTCAATGCACCCAAGGACTTCATCGGCAATTTGGTCTTCAGTCACAAAAAGGTGGGCGTCGTCCTGTGTAAAGCCTCGAACTCGAGTCATACCAGAAATTTCACCCGATTGCTCCCAACGGTAAACGGTACCGAACTCTGCCAAGCGCAGTGGTAAATCCCTGTATGAGCGCATCTGTGAAGCATAAATTTTGACATGATGGGGGCAGTTCATTGGTTTGAGCATATAGCCATCAATATCGCCGGTCTTCATCATGTTGGACAACTCTCCACATGTGCAGCCCTCATCAGCGAGTTTCTTCATCAACTCACGTTCAACAAGTGGCGGATATTGCGAATCTTGGTAGTAAGGAAAGTGACCTGAAGTGCGGTACAAATCGAGTTTTCCAACATGAGGTGTAAAGACTTGGGAATACCCTTGGCGTCGTAAATGGAACGAAATGAAATCTTGCAATTCTTGTCGAACAATTGCACCCCTTGGAGTCCATAGAATCAAACCTTGACCAACTTCCTCATCAATATGAAACAACTGCAAATCTTTGCCAAGTTTACGATGATCCCGTTTCTTCGCCTCTTCAAGACGGGTGAGAGTTGCCCTTAGCGCTTCTTTACTCGGTTCTACAATGCCGTATATTCGAACAAGTTGTTCCCGATCTTGGTCACCGCGCCAGTATGCTGATGAGATACTGGTGAGTTTCACATTCATCAATCGTGAAGTGTTAGGAACATGGGGTCCAAGGCATAAATCGTACCAGTCATCTTGTTTGTAGATGGTTGAACCACCTCCATCCTCAATCTTATCATTGATAATTTCAAGCTTGTAAGGGTTATGGGCAAAGTGTGATTGCAATTCTTCATCAGTGAGTTCAACACGCTCAACTGTGAAGTTCTTTCTGGCAAGTTCCTGCATCTTTTTCTGAATTGGCTTGAGGTCGGATTCTGAAATGGCATCCATCGCGAAATCATAGTAAAAACCACGGTCAATTGCAGGACCAATAGTAGGTTTCGCATCAGGGTAAATCGACATTACCGCCTGAGCCAACAGGTGTGCAGCACTGTGACGAAGGATGAACATCCCATCATCAGATTCTGCAAGGATTCCTTCTACCGAACAATCCGTATCAAGCATATGTGAAAGGTCGCATTCATCGCCGTTTACACGGGCTGCTAAACAACCATGTTTGCGCCCCAGTGCATCGGTTATGACTTCTGCACACGTGATTCCAGCGGCATATTCGTTAACCGTACCGTCGGGCAAGGTGATGTTGATGAGTGACATACAGTGCGCTCCTTCAACCCCTACGGGGTTGTGTTACCTTCATCAAACCATCACCCGAATTCAATACTGTGGGGTTGTTTATGAGCATCCCTTACCAAGGGAATTTTAGATTCCAGTAAATACCGTCAAAGAGGACACACTGGATACCGAGGAGAATAGAGCCTAGTAGCATTTTTCCTCCTCCTGGCATTTCATCGACGTATGCTGAATATGCCAGAAGGCCCATCATGATGTTACCAATACATGCCAGCAGTAATACACCAATGACCAACACTGGTGTCCATGCATAGTCATTATCGATGTGAAATATTGTTGCTTCTAACCAAAGGGCTGAAGGAATAACAAGCAATGCAAATGCGAGCAGAAGGCGTGCCCCTCCTCCTCCATCTGATTCTCCCCAAGGCCATCGCAACGACTCCATTTCTGACGCCTCATTTTGATAGAGAATGACCCACCAATACATCAAGAATCCAAACGCTGCTACAAACATGAAAGGAACGATAAATTGGGCTTGAGACCAAGGTATTCCACCCCACAGAGCATCCGTGTCCGACGCATGAGAAAGACCGTATCCGTAGGAGATTAATACGAGCGTTCCAAAAATGAAAATGAAGACCCGAACAGCGCCGCGTGAGACTTGCATGAACATTCGTTAGGGTATTTACTGATAAGTGCCTGCATCAAATATTACCATTCCACATCAAAATCATCGCCTATTGTGGAACTCGGTTTCTCAAGAACTTCTACTGTATCACTTACCTTGTCCTGTGCCGCTTCACCTTCCTTTAGTGGCTTCGTGGATGGAGTCACAGAAAAAGTAGTTCGACGCTCAGCCGCTTGAGTAGGTGGGCGATAATCCGTCTCCGTTGGTGATGGCGATATATTTACGGCATCGGGTTCTTGTTTTGCCACAGGTTTAGTTTTAGGCTCATATTCCTCTTCTCCTTGCATAGCGGCAAACCCCTTTGCAAGAGCATCTTCCAAAGTTGGAACTTCCCTCTGCCTTCTGTTCATGTGCAAACGAAAACGAGGAGAGCACATGAATACTTGCAATGAATGTTTGAATTATTCTTCTTCATATGCTTCGAATTGCGAGAAATCTACTTCTGGCCAAAAAGAAAGTATTGTTCCAAGAAGGCCAAACACCAGAATGAATTCCCACACAGCAGAAACATTGAGTTCAGGATACGGAGTGCTGGTACAAAATGTCATCATGTCTGCAGTTAATGCCTTGTAGGCATCCCAATCAAAGTTTGAGTCCCATACCGTTGACTGGGCAGAAATCATCTGATACAAACCGATTAAGGCAGCCACTGCAGCAAATGCTCGTAATCCAAGTACTGTTCGAAATCTTTCGTGATTCCACCATATACGAATCGTAACTGCGGTGATAAGAAGGCACCAATAGACGCCAAATATGAAGATATCAATGGCATATTGTCCATGCATTGCACCGTCTGTATCCCACGGAGCATCACCTATTCGAATACACGAGAAGGCTCCAATGAGGCCAGGAAAAACAGCAAGATGGTTCACTCCATGCCAAAAAGAATGGTGCTGTCCATCGGTAATTCTCTTCATGTTCATGGAGTGAATTTCCATAATTACCCAAAAGACGAGAAAACCTGTTACAAAGGTTCCGAACGTAAAGATCGTGTCTCCTGGTTCATACAAATCAAAATCGGAAATAAACGGCATGTAGGCCTTACAGCCGTTTTGAATCCAAGTCAAATAACCTGCTCCAATCCATAACAAGGAGAATCCGACGGTCAGACCGATAGCAATTCGCCGACGAAAACTATTCTCCATAGGCTATCCCAAATGGGGGGCTTTTTTCATGGCATCGTCGCTTTGGATATGATGCAGGTATTCTTGAAGGGGAAACCTGTCGGAGCACCATGCGCATTGGCATCGTGGTGAATCCCGACGCCGGACTTGGTGGCAGACTAGGATTCAAGGGCAGCGATGGGCGAGCTGCTGAAGCACGCGCTGCAGGTGCTGAAGACCGAGCAGGACCGCGGATGACACTCGCCCTAGATTCTCTCCAAACTTTGCTTTCCAGTTCGTTAAACCGTAGCGATGCAGCGATGGAATGCTTCGGATGGAACGGACGAATGGGGGGGTCTTGGGTCCCTGAAACTCAAAACAACATGACGTTTACATCAATTGGAGAGACACCAAAGGAAACCTCTGTGGCGGACACCGAAAAACTGGTTACGGCTCTGATTAACACTGAGGTTGAAGCGATTCTCTATGCCGGAGGAGACGGTACTACTCGAGACATCGCAAATACGCTTGAGAAAATCGGTAAAGAGGCGCAAGAAATACCACTGATTGGAGTCCCCGGAGGAGTAAAAATGCATTCCGGGTGTTTTGCTACAACACCAAAGGCTGCCGCCGAGGTCACGCTTGCATTCATGATTGGGGATTTACGATGTGCCATTACCGAAGTTATGGATTTAGACGAGGAAATTTATCAAGAAGGCGTATGGAAAGTTCGAATGTATGGTGAAGCATGGACTCCATCTAGCCCACGATTTATGCAAGGTGCTAAAGAGCAAGTCGAAAGAACCAGTGAAGCAGATACCATCGAAGGTTTGGCACAACATGTCAAATCACTACTTTCATCGGAAAATGACTTGATGGTCGTTTGGGGTAGTGGCGGCACATTGCGGCGGATGGGAGACTTCTGTGGCCACCAACTTACACTTCTCGGCATCGATATTCTCGGTCCTTTAGTCAATGGAGAACGCAAATTGTACTCCGATTTAAACGAGCAGCAACTTCTTGATATCCTCTCTTCACACGTCGATGAAAACGGAAATCCTCGTCCACGTTTGTTACTTCTTTCTCCGATGGGAGGGCAAGGTTTCCTTATCGGCCGAGGCAATCTTCAACTCTCGCCAGACGTACTGCGAATGATTGGGATTGACAACATCCTTGGCGTGGCCACTCCAGCGAAATTAATTGGCCTCAACGCAGTTCGCATCGATACTGGAGAAGTGGAGTTAGACCAAGTCTTCCAGAAAAAGAGATTTATGAAAATATTGCAAGGTTTTCGTACGACGCGATTAATTCGAGTCGAAGAAGCGTGATTACAATTGACCTGTTGCTGCTTGAAGTAAACCGAGGAAAGGCGGGCTAGGACGACCCGGACGACTCTTGAATTCAGGATGATACTGTACTCCCACATAGTAAGGATGGCCGTTAAGTTCGAAAATTTCACATCGCTGTCCTGTTTCATCTTTACCAACAAAGATGAGGCCTGCGGCTTCAATAGATTCAATCATGTCTGGATTTACCTCGTATCGATGGCGATGGCGTTCATCCACAGAATCGCCCTCACCATAGAGTCCTCGAATAGCACAAGAATCAACTTGCCAAAGAGTGGGCCGGCTTCCTAAGCGCATTGTTCCACCCAAGTGAGTTTTGGAAATTTCAGGCATGAACACAACTGACGGATTTTTACATTGCTCATCGAATTCAGTAGAATTTGAACCTTCGAATCCCAAAACATTGCGACTAAACTCAATCACGGCAACCTGCAACCCAAGACAAATTCCGAGGTAAGGTGTTGACGTTGTTCGAGCGTGTTCTGCAGCCAAAATCTTACCCTCAACGCCACGGTCTCCGAAGCCACCTGGCACCAAAACCCCTGATGATTGTTTGAGTAATTGCCACGCAGTTTCTCGTTCGCCTGAATCTTTCCAATCGGACTCAAGATGGCTTGCCTCGATCCAATTGATAACCAGTTTACGATCAACCGCCATTGCTGCGTGTTGCAGACTCTTGATAACCGAAAGATAGGCGTCAGACAAATCGGTGTATTTTCCGACCATCGCGATGTGAACTTCTTCAGTCAGGGTATCAAGGTGATGAGCCATAACTTTCCAATCCTCCAACAGCGATGTTGCTTCACAGTCAAGTTCGAGAATATCGCACAGCCCTTGGCTATGGAGCATTAGAGGGACGTGGTAGATATTGGGAACATCGTGTGTTGACATGACTGCTTCTGGGGAAACATGGCAGAACGCTGCGAGTTTTTCTCGTGTTTCTTTGTTCAATGGAGATGAAGAACGACAGACGAGAATATCCGGGGTAATTCCAAGGCCTCGTAATTCCTTAACTGTATGTTGAGTTGGCTTGGTTTTCTGTTCCCCAACAGGGCCCATTACGGGAACCAACGAGACATGAACGAAAGTAATGTTTTCACGACCTACTCGGAATTGGAACTGGCGCAATGCCTCAATGTAAGGTGCCGACTCAATGTCACCGACAGTACCCCCCAACTCGATAATACATGCATCAGGAGCTTTTTCGGTGCCATCTGCTGGACGATGAGCGACCTCTTCCAGCCAATCTTGAACAGCATCTGTGACATGGGGAATCACTTGTACTGTCTTTCCAAGATAATCCCCTCGACGTTCTGCCTCTATGACTTTCGAATATATTTTACCCGTAGTAAGGTTGTTGTCGCGACCCAAATTAATATCCAAGAATCGTTCATAATTTCCAAGGTCCAAATCAACCTCGCCACCGTCGTCCAAAACAAAAACTTCGCCGTGTTCAAACGGAGACATTGTTCCAGCATCGCTGTTAAGATAAGGGTCTATTTTTAGAGAAGTGACTCGCAGTCCCGCACTTTTTAGGAGAACTCCGATACTGCTTGCAGTGACGCCTTTCCCTAAACCAGAAAGTACTCCCCCGCTAACAACAACGTACTTCATGCACATCAACGGGCTTTTAGGCCGTCGCGCCTCCCATATCAACATACCTCTA
>MDTC01148337.1_pt1 | contig 37558 bp, 31 predicted proteins | sample 811181 | NCBI WGS metagenome assembly MDTC01 (sample SAMN05326644, study PRJNA326480) | marine metagenome | isolation source: seawater | place: Pacific Ocean: North | collected 2011
CAAGAGGGTTGGTTTTCATGGAGCAACACACGGTCTGAATACGCTTTGTCACATAACTGGACTTAAGGATGCTCCCTTGTTTATTTTTGATGGTGATAGGTCAAAGACTGGTTTCTATCTTCCAGCAAGCACTTCAAAAATTCGCGCCCCTGACGATCCACTTTACGCACAGATGGATTTAATTATTGTCTCGGCGATGTCCTTTGAGGAAGAAATTATGGCTGACGCTGCAGCTCGTACTGGCCTTGGAGCTACGAATATTTTACCGATGATTGTTGAACCTGATATTTGAGTCCAAGGCCAAGGCTTAAACATTGGTTTTTTGCTAAGCGGAATGACTCCACCGAACAATATGGAACATGATGTGTTTGCTACAACTGAAGATCTGGGTGTACAGGTGATAGCCGAGGCCGGTGTAAATCACAACGGTGACGTTACCATTGCGAGGGAGCTCGTAAGAATAGCGGCTTGGTCTGGCGCGGACTATGTGAAGTTCCAGACATTTGTTCCCGAGTTGGTCGTGACCCCTGACGCTGCTCGTGCTGATTATCAGAAATCAACAGATACACAAGAGGACGAAACACAGCTCGCATTAATTAAAAACCTTTGTCTTTCTTTTGAGGACTTTAAAATCCTCAAGGCAGATTGTGAGAAGTATAGTATTGGATTTATGTCCACTGCTTTTGACTTAAACAGCCTAGTATTTTTGGATAGCATCGGTGTAAAAGTTCATAAAATACCTTCAGGAGAAATCACAAACCTTCCTTACCTTCGAACTATGGCAGGCTTCGGTAAGCCGGTTTTAATGTCAACAGGCATGGCTGATCTCGCTGAAATTGGCGCTGCAATCGAGGTCCTGTGCAATGCAGGACTATCTTCGGAGATGATCACAATTCTGCATTGCACAACGCAGTACCCGGCTCAGCTATCGGGAGTTAATTTAAAAGCGTTGGACCTTATCGCAAACACTTTTGGTCTTCCGGTTGGTTATTCAGATCATACGTCCGGCACTGAAATTTCTGTTGCCGCAGTAGGTCGAGGGGCCATGGTCATCGAAAAACACTTCACTCTTGATCGTGCAATGGACGGTCCTGACCATGCGGCTAGTCTTGAGCCCGCAGAGTTGGCTCGTTTGGTTGCCGAGGTTAGGAATGTTTCAAAGGCCCTTGGTAAAGCAGAGAAGGTCCCGACAGAAACTGAGCTTGAGATGAAACCTATAGTGAGGCGTTCAATAGTAGCTTCACGGGACATCGAGACAGGTGAAATTTTTTCTGCGGAGAACCTTGTTGCAAAGCGGCCCGGCACAGGTTTGTCTCCAATGTTCTGGGACGATGTTATTGGTAGGCCTGCAAAACGGTTTTTCCGCTGTAATGAGATAATCGAACTGTAAGGTTGCGCAAATACAGAACGTCATTGGTTGGGTAAAATGAGATGAACATCACTGAGGTTCTTTCTAGGCTAAAAAGTCAAGAAGACATTAGCTGTCCGCGGCTGGACTTTCATATCCATACCAATTGGACCGACGGTGCCAACAGTATTCAGGAAATGTACGATGCTGCGAGTCGAATAGGCCTCGATGCCATTCTTTACAGTGAACACGTAAGAGCTAGTAGTGGCGTTTGGTATCCGGATTTTGTAAGCAAAGTAAAATCATTGCCAGATGATCCTTGCCGCGCATTTGTCGGAGCAGAGACTAAAATTCTAAATTTTGAAGGAGACATGGATTGTCCAGACGAAGTATTCGTGCATGCCGATGCGATTATGGGTGTTGTCCATAGATTCCCTGGTGAAACTGACGCAATGCTAGCCTCAAGTGACAAAGGGTTAGCGTCAGAGGCAATCGATATAGAGTTCGATTTGTCCAAGACCATAATGCGAAGCGGTTTGGTTCACATACTCGGTCATCCAATGGGTATGTCTATGCGTCGATTTGGTTTGAAGCCTAAACGATCAATTTTTGAGGAGCTCGCTCAAGAAGCCGCTAAGACCGGCGTTTGTTTCGAGATCAATTCACGCTATCATACTGATGTAGCTTTCCTTTTTGAGATATGTTCTAGCAAGAATGCTCCCATATCATTGGGGTCCAACGCGCATTCAGTTGAAGAGATTGGAGAAATAACAAGAGAATTAGAATATGACTTATGACCAAAAACAGATACGAGTGATGATTACTGGTGCTGGTAGTGGTGTGGGTCAGGGTATTTTAAAATGCCTAAGGCTATCAGATCTGGACCTCCATATCATTGCAGCGGATATAAACTGGCTCCAGCCGGCGTTTTATCGAGCTGAAGAGGCGGTGCTTATTCCAAGGGTTGAGCAACTAGTCGAACCTGACGAGATAATTAGCCTTCTGAACCTCAATAGGGTCGATATATTGCTAATTGGTTCGGAATTCGAAGTGTTGTTCTTCAGTCAGCACAGGGCGCAAATTGAAGCAAAAACCAATTGCTGTATTGTTGTTTCTTGTTCCGAAACTATAAAATTATCAAACGACAAGTACCTAACGGCAAAATTTCTTACAGAGAATAATATCGCGCCATCCAAATTTTGGGCGCCAAAAAGCCTTGAAGAAGCGCTGACAATTTACGAAGAGTTTGGTGCTTCCCTAATCCTAAAGCCACGTCAAGGTACATCAAATCGAGGCGTGCATGTCATCAGTAAACCAGAGGATTTAGTAAAGCACTTTGATACGATTAAAGGACCAATGCTTCAAGAGTTGCTCGCCGGACCGACGCCTGATCTCGATATGGAATATACATGCAGTTTTTTCCGTGATGCTGAAGGTAAATTTTTTGGGCCATTTACGGCTCGCCGAACGCTAAAAAATGGTGCGTCATGGGTTGTTGAAGTTGATGAATTTGAAGCTCCTGCCGAAATGCTTATGCAAATTGCTAAACACATTGATGTAGTTGGTTCTTTCAATGTTCAGTTAATGATGACCCCACGAGGTGCTGTCCCTTTTGAATTCAATTGTAGGTTTTCGGGCACTACCGCAGTGCGTGCTTCATTCGGTTTCAACGAACCAGAGATGGCGATTCGTAGTTTTTTGCTAAGACAGTCGTTATCACTACCGAAAATTCGTAAGGGGGTAGCCTTTAGGTATCTTGAAGAAGTCTTTATTGAGGGAGCAAAAGCTACAGACCTTGGGGCAATCTTTGCTGGGGATGGACAGATAAGGCGGTGGTTTTGACGACGGTTTTGTTAACAGGAGCCTCTGGAATGCTCGGCGGCTATGTTCTTCAAAACTTGAAAGGGCAAGGTGTTCGAGCAATCTGTCTTTCGCGCTCTCGCCCAAAGAATTTAACCGCTGATGCTGTATGGCACGAATTCGACTTGACCGATCTACAAGCTGCTGGTGGCCTTGGGAGGCTCTGCGAAGATGCATCAGAAATTTGGCATGTTGGTGCTATGTTGCCTGGTCCAGATGTAACTAATCAGCTGATGTTTGATGCTAATGTACGGTCTGTTCAATGTCTGGCGGAATTTGCGATCAAAAAGCGACTGGCTTTTCGATTTATTTCTGGTGCGACGGTTTATGCCAATCCACATGCTGAAAGTATATGCGAGGGCGCCGCTTTGTCACCAAATGGGTTTGGTGGGTTTTATGGATCTACTAAATATTTAGCTGAGGAGGTCCTAGAATATTATTCGAAGCAAGGACTGAAAGTAACAATTTTGCGCCCCTCTTCAATTTACGGAAAGGGTATGTCTTCCACTAAGCTTGTGTCGCGGTATCTTTCGTTAGCTACGGCAAACAGTGAAATAACTATTGAGCCACCTTTTGACCAGTCTTTTAACCTCGTTTTTGCAAGTGATGTTGCAGATCTGTTATTGAGTGTTTCGCAGAATGACAGCACTGGAATTTTTAACATCGGTGGTTTTAATTATTCGATCTGCGAGATAGCGCGGGCTTGTATTGATGTAGCAGCGTCAGGAACGATAAGTCTCAATGAGACAAAAAAGACAGGTACCTCTCCTTCACCTAAGCTACTTTTTGATTTAGACGATAGCAAAGTGAGGGGCAAACTTGGATTTCAAAAAAGAACGAGCATACATATGGGCTTGTCATCTATGGTTGCCAACTCGGAAAAACGGGGTTGCCAATGAGCAGGCGGATTTGCGTCGTAACTGGTTCGAGGGCTGAATTTGGCCTTTTAGAACCAATTCTGCGGGAAATTGTTGATTGTCCTAGCGTGTCTCTTCAACTTGTCGCGACCGGCGCACATCTCTCCAATGCATTTGGCCAAACCTTTAGAGAAATCGAAGCTGCTGGTTTTACGATTGACTCCAAGGTTGAATGTTTGATGGATGCAGATACGGCGAGCTCCATTAATAACTCGGTTGCAATTGCCTTAATGAAATTCGATGAAATCTTTAGGGACTCCAGTCCAGAGATCGTAGTGGTGCTAGGTGACCGCTATGAAATCCTAGCGGTAGTTCTGGCTGCTTTGTTTCGGCAAATACCTGTAGCTCACATTTCGGGAGGTGAGGTAACAAAAGGCGCTTTCGATGATGCAATTCGCCATGCAATTACTAAGATGTCTCATTTTCACTTCGTCTCGACCGAGGCTTATCGCCGTCGTGTGATTCAGCTTGGCGAAGAGCCGGACCGCGTTTTTTGTGTAGGCGCTCTCGGCATTGACAATGTAAATAATTTGCAACTCGTAGAACCAGCGGTCTTGGCCAAAGAACTAAAAATTAAATTTGCAGATAACAACCTATTGGTGACTTTTCATCCATCTACTCTAGAGCCTGATAGCGGCTTCGCTCAGTTGCAAGCTCTTCTGGACGCTTTGGATCGGTTAAAGGATAGCTGCTTGATTTTTACCAAGGCCAATGCTGATACAGCAGGGGTGTCATTCAACAGATTGATTGAATCATTTGTTCTGAAACACAGAAACTCGCACTTGTTCGACTCTCTCGGAGTTAAGAGATATTTTTCGATGGTCTCAGCGGTGGATGTGGTGATTGGCAACTCGTCTAGTGGTCTTGTGGAGGTTCCCTCGCTAAAAACCCCAACCATTAATATAGGAGATCGCCAATTAGGAAGAATTTGCGCTGACAGTGTGATCAATTGTGGTCCAACCGTAGAAGAAATATCTGGCGCTCTGAAGAAGGCATTTTCAAGCTCGTTTCAGCGAAAAGTAATGCAGACTAAAAATCCTTACGAGGGGGGCGTAGCCGCGAAAACTATTGTTGAAGTGCTTGCTAATATTGAAATATCAAGCGCGATGAAAAAGTCATTTCATGATATTGTCTGATCTGTTCGATCCAAATTGTCCACGCGGTGCTAAGGATCTTTCAACCTTTATCTTGATTGCCGATCGACATTTCCCACTGACGACTCATTTCCTTCAGGTTGCCAAAGGGATATAGCTTAGGGTGCATTACTTGATCGTTTTTGTGAAAAATGGTACCTGCTACGTGATCAGATATAATTGAATGCAACAAGCAAAGCGACGAAGGCAAATGATAAGTATTGTTAAGGCTCTTTTGCCAGAAAAGGTTTTGGGAGTTCTTAGGGACGTCCGAGAGTATCCCTTGTACCCAGGCCGCACTCTGCGGCCTGACACATTCTTTGCATCCCGGGCGTTTTTCTTTCTCGTAGTCTTGCTGAACCCGTTAGAATTTCTTTCACGAGTGAAGCATGGGAGGAAAATGTCGTCTAAAGCTGGTTGGGAAGTTTTGGATGATGATGGTTTTTGTCTTGCTGATATGCGGAACTTTGCTCCCGCCAAACGTTGCCTAAAATTTTGTCACTCAGTGATTAAAGATGTTGATTTTGATGAAATGGCAAGAAAGTCTAAAAAGCCATTCCTAGTGACTTATGATCTGGATCAAAACGACTCTGCAAATTTGCCGGTCACAGAATTTGCGCTTCATCCTCAAGTTCTCGGCACAGTGAGCCGTTATATCGGATCCATGCCAGTGCTGCTAAAATCGTCCATCTGGTATTCTAATGGTGAAGATTGCCATGGCAGAAGCCAGCTTTTCCATCTTGATGGAGAAGATGTTAGGACCATCAAGCTACTACTCATGCTTGATGACGTAGACGAATTAACTCGTCCTTTTACCGTTTTGCCAGCCAAGAAGTCTGCTGAAGCGTATCGATTGCTAAAACGTGATGGAAGAATCAAAATACGAAACGAAAAAATTCCGGATGAAGTATTTTTTTCGTTCACTGAAAAATCAAATATCGTGCCGCTTGTAGGCTACGCTGGTACAGCGGCTTTCGTGGACCCCACAAGGTGCTATCATTTTGGGAGCCGCAAAGGGAAAAAGCCGAGATGGTTGCTGATGCTGCATTATCAAAGCGCTTTCAGCAGCGATTTGCCGGTAGTTGGCAAGCGGAAACAACTTCCATCATTGGTGTCCGATGTTTTCGACAAAAATGTTGGTACTGAAGTCCTTGGTTATACACACCAACACATAATCGAATTGAAAAAAGCAAGGCAAGCGTTGAAGGTCTAGTGGCAAGCGGGATCAATAGATTTGGGAAGGCAATTAGACAAGTGAGCCTTCAGCTACTTGTTGTCTTTGTTTTGCTCGAAATCTCCCTTCGTATGCTGCCAAGTGTCATCTCGCCGGCTTGGCTTATTCATTTTAATAGCAATATTCGTTCTGAGGTAATTGAGAAGCTTGGGCTTAACTCCAAGTCAGCTGGTTTTCAGTTGGAGCGTAGCGACGGTGGTCGTTCAATTGATTTGCTACCACCAAATCAGAAGATTCATGTTCGAGCAGACGGAATTGATGTTGCCCAAGGTGCCATCGAGGAAGTCGTCACAGATGGTTTTGGATTCTGTAATACTGCTGGCATTGATGTCAAAAGTATTGATGTGCTTGCAGTTGGTGACAGCTTTACCTGGTGTACAACGCTGCCAGCTACCGCTGCTTGGCCGGCACTTTTGACCGAACTAAGTGATAAGGTAGTGTATAATGCAGGTCTGTCTGGCGTGGGATTTCATGAATATCTGGAGCTTGCCCGCTTCATACTCCCCCACATGGCACCTAAAACGCTTGTTGTTGCGATTTATGCTGGCAACGATTTACTCAATGCCCATGGTACGACGGAGTATAAAGTTGCAATGCAGCGGGGAGACGTGGATCCCGAGATAGCCGCAATGCCGACTTTTGAAGATAGAGGTGCACTTGGGAAACTTTACTACCTTTTAATTGAAAAGAGCCTACTTGGTAAATATAGCTATGTGGTAAATGTTTCAGGAAGTCTCGTCCTTGCGGCCAAGCACTGGCTAATAGGACGAAAAATTTACCAACGCTCTGAACTAGTCAATATCAACTTTCGTTATACAGTCACGCTTGGGGATGGTCAGAAGGTTAGTTTCAATCCATATAACTTAGATCGAAACGAGTTGCTCGGCGCCTATCAGTTAGCCCGAGGTGAGTTAAGTGCTAGCTTATGGGATGATCCTGTTAAGCGTCTTGAAAAATTGCAAAGAGATGAAAATCTCGAAGTGGTGATTGTTCTGATCCCCTCTGCTCATACGGCTTACCATAATTCTAGTAATTTTGAGGACAGTAATGCCAAGCCCGCATTGCTAGATTTTCACGAGCACCAGTCTCAATATCTTGCTCTAAAGTCTGCAAATAATGGTTGGAAGTATCAAGATCTTGCAGGTAGCTTCATCGAGAGTGTAGAACGAACAAACAAGCTCCTATATTTCCCGGGCAATTTACATTTGACCGAGTCTGGTCACAATGTTGTTGCACGGGAGGTTTTGAAACTCCTTCTTTCACGATAAACCTTTGGAGCATTCACACTTGTCTCCGGTAAGGCTTAACAAGCGATGAAGTCCACTTTCCAAGTAATTTCTTCACCGATTGTCGACAGTATTGCTGTGATGCGTGAAAACAAACTGCCGACGGTCGCTATTGTTCTTCTTTCAGCACTGGCCTTTATGGCAGACGCGATAGGCATAGTAGCCATAGTTCCAATCCTTGAGGTTATACAGGGAAACGAGATTGGCCCTGACAGCAACATTGTGACGCGATGGTTTTTTATTGTCAGTGATAAGCTCAGTCTGTCCTCGTCAATAACTTCATTATTAATAATTGCGGCTATCTGTTTTTCTTTCAAAGCGATGATGAAGTTATTCGCCGACTATGGTACTGCGCTTGTTAGTGTAGCCTACGGCACCAAACTTCGTTACCAGATGTCAAAGTCGTTAACAAAAGCAAGTGGAGCGTTTTTCAAGCGATCCGCCACCGGACAATTTGCTAACGCCTTTAACGTCGAAGCTGCTAAGAGCCAAGGGATCTTTCGCTATAGCATTGAGATTGTCTTTGCGTTAATTCACCTTTGCGTGTTGTTGGTTTTTGCGTTTTGGTTATCAACGACATCGGCTGGGTTGTTTTTTTTGGCTTTTGCGACACTCGTGGTCGTTTCGTTGCCCGTCTATTGGTTGACCAAGGTTGCTGTCGATAATCAAGCGTACGCCTATACCAACATTGCAAACCAGCTTGTTGATTGGATGAATGGTATCAAGCCAATCAAATCAATGGGTCTCTCACAGAGCGTTCTGCGCCTCCTCCATGCGAGTTTCCGTCAGTTGCATTTGCATAATGTCCGTCAGACACTTGCAAAGAGTTTTCTTCGGAACCTTACAGAAGTTTTCACGGTTCTAGCTGTTGTAACCGTTGTGATTGTGAATGTTGATTTTCTTGGTAAGAGTATTGCTGAGATGTCTGGGGCAACATTGTTGTTCTACCGGGCCATGACTGTAATTGCCCAGCTTCAGGGTCTAGTCCAGTCTCTAATTAGTTCACATGGATTTCACGTTCGTATCCGTCAAAGAATTGCGCAGGCAGACAAGAATGTCGAGGCATTCACTGGCAATAAAACGGTCTCATCCGTTGAAAATTTGCGATTTGATGATGTAGGAATTTCCTTTGGTGACCGCCGGATTCTTGGGCATGTAAGTGCAAATTTTGTTAAGGGCCGTATTTCTGTAATTTTTGGACCTTCAGGATGTGGTAAATCAACCCTTGTTGACATGGTGGCCGGCCTTAATGTTTCGGATGAGGGAGAGCTTTTAATCAACAAAACGCCTATCAATTCTGTTGATATTTTGCAATGGCGGAAGCAAATCGGTTACGTTGCACAAGAGATTTTTCTTCACAACAACACCGTCAAAAGTAATGTGCTGATGGGTAGAACTTACATAAGCGACGTCGATGTAGAAAAAGCATTGCATGATGCCGGGTTGGGGGAAGAGATTACTTCGGGGCAATTGAACCTCGAGACAAAAGTGGGGGAGCGAGGAGCGAACCTCTCGGGAGGCCAGCGCCAGCGTGTGGCGCTAGCAAGAGCGCTAGTCGCAAAGCCAAAAGTGCTAATTCTCGACGAGTTTACTTCCTCTATGGATTCGAAAACCGAAGCAAGCATCTTAAAGACCATCCAGAAAAATCAGAGTGAGGTAATAACTATCTTGGTTTCTCACCAGAGATCGGTAATGACATATGCTGATGATGTTTTTGAAATCAGAGACCTTGCTCTAAACCCTGTATCGACTTCTCTCATGAACAACAAAAAAAACTAAATATGACAGACGTGGCAGACATGCCAAAGCCAGATTCCCTTAAAAAAATTCTCCTTCCACTGGTGGAAGACTACTACCTTTTCAATTACCTCTACGAGTTGTCCAACTGCATTCAGAGGCGAGGGTATCATGTAGTGATATTCGTGGGCTCTGACTTCTCAAAAAGAAAGGTAAATAGTTTGTCACCAGAGGTGGAAGTGAGGCGATTGCCTCGCGCGGTTACTTTTCTCAATAACCGTGGCCGTTTCATCTTAATACGCTTTATGCTGTATATAGTCACCTTTTTGTGGGTTCGTTTGTGGCTTCGGCGAGAATTCAGGTTCAGCATCGTTCCATGGACAACACGTCCGATTTGGAATGTGATAAGCCGAAATATTCCGTCCCTAACAATTAACAATGCCTCAAATTTGTCTGTAGTTGAGGACTCTCTCGCCGAACACAGGTTCAATTTCGAAGCACCAAAGACGATTGGGATCAGAATAGGATGTCTCCTAGACAAACTCGGTATTTTAAAATTGAGGAGGGTTCGTGGTGAGCTAATCGATTTCAACGGCTACGATGTGTTGGAGTCTCTTCTTGGTTTGAAATCTGTTCACCGTGAAAACGGTTGTAACGGTGTGAGCCATCTGTGTGTAATGGGCTCGAAATATGTTGAAAATTATTTGAAGATCGGTGTTGATCCGCTGAAGACTGAAATATCTGTTGTGGGTAATCCAAGCTACGAGTTCTGCTATCAACTACAAATTAATTTTAATGATGCAGAAAAGGTGCTCTTCCTTGAGGAGAATGGGCTTCCACTAGGCGTGCCTATATTTTCACTTTTTATCTCCCCTTCCTCACTCAGTAACGAGCAAGTCGACGAGATCATGATGGTTATTGATACGATCTCTAGCGCAGAAAAAATGGCTCATTTTGTCATCAAGCTACATCCTAAAACTACAACCAGATCAGTGCGAAAGGTTAGTGACGCGATTACAAGGCCTGGGAGGGCTGTATCCCTTTTCACAGAATTCAAAGATGATGTGTTCAACGCTAAACTAATTATCTGTTCTAAGGCGATTGTCCAGAAACAGAGCACGCTTGGCTTTCTTGCGATGATCTTTCGTGTACCGATCCTTTCCTACAATTTGGTGAAGACGGATTATCATGATGATTTATTTAAACTTCTTGGCATTTCGATCCACAGCGAGAACAAACAGGAACTTATCTCAGCTATTGGTATGATTGAAGATCCATTAACGTTGGCGGCCTATAAAGAGCATCTGAATAAAATGGAAGAAGATTACTGTCGTTTTGAGGAATCCCCTTGTGATAACGTCGTCTCGATTATCGACCGTCATTTTTCCGCTTTATAATGGAAATACATTAAATTGAGAGTTCAATGAGACGCATTTGTGCAGTAATCACCGCAAGGCCATCATACTCGCGAATTAAGACAGCGTTGGTAGAGATGGCGAAGCATCCACAAATCGACCTAAAGATAATTGTTGGTGCTTCAGGTTTGCTTGAAAAATATGGACGCATAGTTGATGTGATTCGAGCTGACGGCCTAAACGTCGATGCAGAAGTATTAATGGTTCTCGACGGTGATGGCCCGGCGACCGCCGCCAAAACTACTGGCATTGGGATATTAGAAATGTCTTCTGCATTTTCAATAATAAAACCAGATGCGATCATTACGATTGCTGACCGCTTTGAAACCATGGCTACTGCGATCGCTGCTAGCTATATGAACATCCCACTTATTCATGTTCAAGGAGGCGAAATTACTGGCTCAATTGATGAGAAAGTCAGGCATTCAATAACGAAGTTGGCTGACATCCATGTAACAGCAAGCCAACAAGCGAGGCAGCGAGTTATAAATTTAGGAGAGCAACCGGATCGCGTTTTTTGTACCGGTTGTCCATCTATTGATCTAGTCAGAGATGTAATTGAAAAGGTGGACGATGAGGACTTATCTGGACAATTGTTGGCTGAAATCCGCAAAGGGGTTGGTGCAGATATTGATCTTCGAACACCATTCATCGTCGCCATGCAGCATCCGGTGACTTATGAATGGTCCGATTCAGGCCAACAGATCGAACAAACTCTGGCTGCTATTCATGATATCGGGATCAATTGCTTCATGTTTTGGCCAAATGTTGACAGTGGTAGTCAAATTCTCAGTAAAAGCATTCGAACTTTTCGTGAGAACAACGATTTAAAGAATTTCCGTTTCTTTAAAAATTTGCCACCGCGGTTATTTATTCACATGTTGAATTTATCGTCATGCCTTGTTGGAAATTCCAGCGCAGGAATTAGAGAAGCTTCGTTTCTCGGGCTTCCCGTTATTAATATAGGGTCGAGGCAGTTGGGTCGTGATCGCGGGGCTAATGTCGTTGATGTTGACTACAATGCGTCAGAGATAGGTCAGGCAATTCGACGCGCCGTAGCCATTTCAAAATGGCCTCGAGACACCATTTATGGTGATGGTCGGGCAGGTGCGCGGATCGCTAACCTTCTTGCTGATGTGCCTTTAACATCCGAAAAGCGCCTTATTTCTGAGGTATGAAAGGCAGTAAGTCTATGAGGTGCCTTGCTCTAATTACCGCACGCGCTGGATCCGTCAGGTTGCCAAAAAAAAATCTAATGAGTTTCAATGGACGCCCACTGATTGAATGGACTGTAAAAGCGGCGCATGGAGTTGGTGATATGGTCAGTCGGTTTGTCGTTTCAACTGACTGCATCGAAACCGCTAAGGTCTGTCAGGCATTAGGCTGCGATGTACCCTTTATGCGCCCTGCTGATCTTTCTTCTAGTTCCGCAAATTCATTAGATGTTGTGCGCCATTGTATTCATCATCTCGAAACGGTGGACGGTGATAATCCTTATGATTGGATTTTATTACTACAGCCGACTTCTCCTTTAAGGACTTCGGAAGATATCCTTGCCGCTCTCAAAATAGCTCAGCACGAAGATGTTACTTCAGTGATTGGAGTTTGTGAAGTTGTTGACAGCCATCCACAGAAGTTGAAAACAATATCTGGAAATCGTCTCAAGTCATATGTTGGTCAAACTTTTCAACAAGTACGTAGCCAAGATTTATCACCTACAGTCTATCGAACCAATGGTGCAATATATCTCACGCGTCGAGATATTATCATGGAAAGACAGGAATTTTATGGTGAGCAGCCAGCACCCTTGATAATGCCTCCAGATAGGTCCATTGACATCGATACTGAATTTGATTTCTATATGGCGAGTCAAATTATGGCGAGGAAATTCGAGGGAAAACCGACGTGTTAGCGTGGTGCTCAAAAAGTTGGCTTGGTAACAAATTATTCTTTTTTTTCATACTCATTTGTTTAAATTTTCGCCTTTACCAATCTTTGGCAAAGCTTACCGCAAAATTTTTAACTCAAAAAAGTGGCTCAATTAATCGAGGAACAATCCTTGCACTATCCCCAGGGCGTTTTCGCGGCGATCTGCATTGTCTTGAGCAACAAGGATATCGGATCCTACGTCTGGATCCTTACTGGTTGGTCCGCCTACCGACTGTAATTTTTAGGTTGCCAATAAAGCCTGAAATACTATTTCAAAAAAGTTACACACCCGAGGTGGAAGCGGCCTTTGAAAAACTTAATTTCCATCTTGTACCATTTTTAGGTGCACTTGGGCGGGAACTCTGCATCGATATCACTCTTTCAGCAGCTACGCATTATGCCTTTGATTACCTCTGGGGGCAGGCCCTTAACAAGGCAGGCATTCCTTATGTTATTTTACATCGTGAATGCTTTAAAGCGAGCGATTACCAGCAACAATACTGGAAAGAATATTGGAGTAGGATGCGAAACTATGAGGCACATTCAATTTTAGTGCACAACAAAGCTTGTCAGGAAATGTTTGTTAATTCAGGCATCACGACCAAGGAACGTTGTCATGCTTTTGGGGCCTTGCGAATGGATGACTTTGCTAAAAAACTCAAACTACAGACCGATATAACGCCCTCTCCGCCTACGCTACTTTTTTTCTCCTTTTTCCCAGGTGTAGGGCTCCCTAATGCTGATATTTGGCGGCCTGATAGATTTGGTTTCACAAAATTATTCAAGCATGCACATCGAGCTTTCTTTAGGTTTCTGTATAAGAACCCTGACGTGAATGGTATTCTAAAATTAAAGTGGAGAGGAGGCGATCATGAATGGGAAAACGCTATCGCAGAATGCTTCTTAGATGAAGGATTGACCCATGCACAGCTCGATAACCTTGTCATTACTGCCGATGGAGACTCATTGGATCTACTTAAAAGTAGTACAGCTGTGATTTCTTTTGGCTCCACAACAATGCTTGAGGCTGCAGTTAGTGGCAAACCAGTAATTGTTCCAACTTTTGCTGAAGCTGCAGAGAGTGTTATGGAGGATAAGGTGCTCCACTTCAAAAACCTTAACAGGTTCAACTGCGCTCATTCTGAAGAAGAGTTTGAGACTCTAATGTCTAGGGGGATTGCCGGTAAACTAAAAATTGATAAGGAGGGCGCGCGCAAACTTTTTGAAGATTGGATAGCCCCTCTTGATGGTGAGGTTGCCAGCCGTCATTCTGCATACTTTGATACGATCATTAGTGATAGCCAAAAAAACTTTGGATATAAAAATGCGACTTTTTGATCAAAGTCCTGATAAACGGTCATTTCTCATTGCTGAAATAGCTCAGGCACATGACGGCTCACTGGGGTCAGCCCACAGTTTCATTGATTTGGCGGCAGACCTAAGAGTTGACGCTGTAAAGTTTCAAACTCATGTAGCAGAAGCAGAGTCAACCTATGATGAGGAATTCCGCATTCCGTTTTCATTCCAAGACAAAACGCGTTATGACTATTGGAAAAGAATGGAGTTTACGAAAGAAGACTGGCGCGGTCTTTTTATGCATGCAAAGGATCGTGGCCTTGCATTTGGCACCTCTTGTTTCTCATTAGCGGCAGTCGATTTGATAAGTGATTTTGAAATCGACTTCTGGAAAATAGGATCCGGCGAAATACTTTCTGAACCGATGATTGAAGCTATGGCAAAGACCAAAACGCCAGTGCTACTGAGTTCTGGTCTAGCCAAACCAAAGGATCTTGTTAATGCGGTTGAAATCATTCGTTCCAATGCAACGCCGTTTGGAATTTTTCAATGCACTAGTAAGTATCCAACTCGGTACAGTGAGATTGGCTTAAATAGAATCCCAGAATTACGTGAAGACTTTCGATGTCCAATCGGATTATCGGATCATTCTGGAGAAATTTGGCCTTCCATTGCTGCGGTTGCCCAAGGTGCGGAGATGATCGAGTTCCATTTGGCATTCCATAAAGGACAGTTTGGTCCTGATACGACAGCCTCTCTCATTCCTGATCAGGTGCGCGAGTTAGTTAATGGCTGTGAAGCCTTCGCGACCATGATAGGTAACCCAATAAAAAAGGGTAATTGGAGCAATGAACAAGAAGAAATGCGGAAATTGTTTGGACGGTCAATTGCACTCTCCAGGCATATGAATTCTGGGGAAATAATTTCAAGCGAAGATATTATATTCAAAAAACCAGCTTCTGGGATAACTGCAGAGAAAGTTGGTAAAGTTTTGGGGCGAAAGCTTGTCGTCAACAAGTCACCAGAGCGCTTGTTAACGTGGGATGATTTTGAATGAGGTGTCATTAAATTTTAATCCGCAGATATGTAAGCCGCTAAGTTAGGTAAATTTTCTAAAGGGTTTACTGGTAATGACACCACATTTTGAGTATGCCGATTGGCCAATTGAGCGGTCAGAAATGGTTGCTATTTCTGATTTGCTATTAGAACGTGCTCCAGCGTTATTTTCGAGTGTTTATAAATCAGATGAATTTTCGAGTCGGTGTCTCGTTAATCTTTCGTGTCGCTTGCTACAAGATATATTAGCTTTTGTAGTAGCTATTGCTTTAAAGCAACGCTCCATTGAAAACGGCTCCAGGGATAGCATTTTCAGCTCACCAATATTTAGCAGGGTTATTGATGGCAAGGGTTCTATCTGGGATCTCGCTACAATAAAGATGCTTCAAACTGGGCTGAAAGATGTTTCAGCATCTCGCAAATTTGGTCGAATTTTGAAAGAACTAGTCATTCAAGATAATTTAATGCGGCGCCCGTTGGCTATGACGGACTTAAATAGAGATATTGTAAGTGTGTCCTACCAACCATTAATTTTGAAGGCATCTACTTTAATTCAAGAGCGAGTAAACTTGGTTCCTCCGCATGGTTGGTTCCCCGCAGTAGAGAAATCAACAGTTGAAACAATAAGTAAAAATGAAGACTTCAATAGGATTAAGTCAGCAATAGCAACGCTCGCAGTTGAATGTATGCAGTCTTTAATGTTGGATGTTCAAAAAAACGAAATCAACGTGCTTAAACAGTTTACCCAAGAGGCCCTTTCATTTGTTGGTAGTTACGTTTTGCAACTTGATTCGCAATCAGGGAAATTACCGAATTACCTGTGGTCAGGTTCGTCTGGAATCATCTGGATTAGATTGTTGCAAGATGCCGTTCTTAGAAAAGGTGGACAAGTTACAGGGTTTGATCACGCTGAAGGGGCTGACATAGACGAAAGCTGTAAATTTGGTTTTGTTGAACTCCAAACAGTAAGCAAGTTTATAACTTTTAATCGCTACACAGCGAACCATTTTCGAAAGGCCGCTAATTTATACAATTTTACAGGTTTAACTCCGGAAATAAAGTTTTTGGCCTTCAATGACATCAAAGTTACCAAGGCAAGTATACAAAACCGTAAAATTTCAAGGGTTCAAACGATTTTATTTCTACCGCCTTTTATATCTGAAACAGATTTTGGTCTTTATCCTGCGTTGGGGCCTGTGCAAGGCATGAAGTTTATTTCAAAGGTACTTTCGTTTACCGCGGAGCTTGGAATTGACGTAATCATGAAACCACATCCAGAAATGAAATTTCCGCTAAAAAACTTCGCTTTGGAGATGCCTCATGTAAATTTAGTTTATGCGGGAAAATCTGAGGACTATTTAGATGGTGCGGATGCATTACTTTTAGACTATCCAATGCAGACAACAATGGGTGCGGCATTACAAACCAACCTTCCGATTGCATTAATTGACACTGGACAGATTTGTCTCAGTGAAAAGTTATGTGCTGCGATGAGTAAACGGATTGGATATGCGAAATTGTTGGAAGATGGTGATGGTGGCTGGCATTTTGAGAAAGACCATATTAGATCAACTCTTGATGCGGCCCTTCTGGTGGCGGCAGATACGAGTTTTGCCCATGAATTTATGCAAGAGCACCAAGGGTAAATTGTCGTAATGCAAGTTCGTAGCCAAAACTATCTCATCAAATGGGATGCCACCATAAGCGACGCAATCAACTTACTCGATAAGAATGGAGGCTTAATCTGTATAGTGATCGATAATGAAGAAAGGGTAGTAGGCACAGTCACCGACGGTGATATCAGACGTGCGATGATAAGTGACTTCTCTTTGATGTCACCGGTTAATGAAATTTCTCAGAAAAATTTTATTTCAACCTCGGAGACTTCAAATAAGGAAACTTCGTATGCATTGATGCAGAAAATGAAACTTAAGTGCATTCCTGTATTAGATAATGAAGGGCGCTTTGTAGACCTACACGTTGCTCACCAATTTGGGGGTTATAAAGCTCTCCCAAACCACGCCGTATTGATGGCGGGCGGTAAAGGAAAACGTTTATTTCCAATGACGCAGGATGTTCCGAAACCTCTGCTGCAAATTGGTGATAAGCCTATTCTTGAACTTATTCTAGAAGACTTAGTTGACCAAGGCATTGGAACATTTTGGATATCGATCAATTACCTCGGTGAAAAAATTAAACAATATTTTGATGACGGCAGCCGTTGGGGCGTTGAAATCAATTATTTAGAGGAAAAAAAGCCGCGTGGCACCGCTGGTAGCCTAGAATTACTCAAAGTCCAACTCTCGTCTCCAATCCTAGTAATGAATGGAGATGTTCTAGCAAACATAAATATCAATCGTATGATTGAACTGCATGAAAGGACTGATGCCTTGATGACAGTTGGCGCAAAAGTACACAAACTAAGTGTTCCTTTTGGAGTTCTTGAGGTTGAAAATGAATTAATAACCGATCTTGCCGAAAAACCCGATATGGATGTGCTCGTCAACGCAGGAATTTATATGCTCGATCCTTCAATCATTGATTTAATTGAAACTGGGGAATGCCTTGACATGACTGACCTGATGCAACGTGTCATTAAGGCTGATGGCAGGGTTAGCCCATTCTTTTTGTTACATAACTGGATAGACATAGGGATGCCAGAACAATTGCAGAATGCACGCGAAACCTTCCGACAAGAATACCGTTAAAGAAAACGCACTTCTTTTCAGTCTAAATCGAACATATGTGTATAGTCTTCCGCTAACAAGGGATCTTGTTCCTCCTTTAGTAGCACGTGGTTTCCAACAATTAATATGTCAAGATTTGTCCCCATGAAACATCGAAAGCCATCTTCTGCCGAGCATACTATTGGCTCTCCTCGGACATTGAAACTCGTATTCACAAGCATTGGAACTCCGGTGATTTTAAAAAAAGCCTGGAGTAGGGAGTGATAAATTGGGTTTGTTTCAGAATGGACAGTCTGTAACCTTGCTGAATAATCAACATGAGTAATCGCCGGTACGGTAGAGCGAGGTACGTTTAATTTATCAATACCAAATAAAGCACGTTGCTCATCTGTCATCTCTAATTGGTGTTTCTTTAACAAATCTGCGACCATAAGCATGTAAGGGCTAGACCCATCATAATCAAACCAGTCATCTACATGTTCGGCGAGTATACTAGGTGCAAATGGTCGAAAAGATTCTCGGAATTTAATTTTCAAATTCAGGTTTCGTTGGGTAACTGGAGAGCGCGGATCAGCAAGTATTGATCTATTGCCAAGCGCGCGAGGTCCGAACTCCATTCTACCTTGCATCCACCCAACGGCTTTGCCAGCGGTAAGAGCCTTCGCAGTAATTTCAATCATTTCTTTCTGAGAATATGTTGAGAACTGCGCCCCCATTTCAGAGAGTAAATCGACAGTGCTGTCTTTGGTCGCGTGTGGCCCAAGATAGCTTCCTTGCATTTCATCATTGTATCGTTTTGAAGCGCGAGACTTTCCCAAAAACTGATATTGAACCGCAAGAGCTGCACCAAGAGCGCCGCCTGCATCACCTGAGGCAGGCTGAACCCATATATCTTCAAACAGACCTAAGGCGTGGAGTTTGCCGTTTGCCACGCAATTAAGAGCGACGCCACCTGAAAGGCACAAATTTTTAATGCCTGTTTCGATAGCAAGTGAAGTTGTCATTTGAATAACAACGTCTTCCAAAACTTTTTGGATGCTTGAAGCTAAATCCATATGAAATTGTTCAAGTGGTTCTGTTTCAGGGATGCGTGCTGATCTACCAAACAATGCATCAAACCGTTTATTTGTCATTTTCAGACCTGTGCAATAGTCGAAAAAGGACATGTCGAGCCGGAATGATCCGTCTGATGCGATGTGGACGATTTTTTCAGTTATGAGGTCTGCGTAGATTGGGGAGCCGTAAGGAGCCAAACCCATGAGTTTGTACTCGCCAGAATTTACCTTAAATCCACAATAAAACGTGAAGGCGGAATAGAGTAGTCCGAGGGAATGAGGAAACTTAATTTCCTTAATTACTTGAAGTTGCTCGTTTTCTCCGATTGCTACGGTCGTTGTTGCCCACTCTCCAACACCATCCATGGTTACAACTAGGGCACGATTGAATGGTGAGGGATAATAAGCGCTTGCGGCATGTGATTGGTGATGCCCAGCAAACAGGATTTTTTTCTTAACGTTTTTTGTCGCTCCTAATGCTTTTAATTCTTTTGTTATTATAGCTTTTTGAAACAGCTTTGAAGTTAGCCATGTCGATGATGCTTTGTTAAACGATTGGAACCCGCGTGGCGCAAAGGATAAATAAGTCTCCATGAGCCTTTCAAATTTCAAAAGGGGCTTTTCATAAAAGACAACAAAATCAACTTCATCGATTTCACAACCTGCCTGTTCAAGACAGGATTTAATCGCGAGAGTTGGGAAACCTTCATAATGTTTCTTACGGGTGAAACGCTCTTCTTGAGCTGCAGAAACGATTTTTCCGTCGCGAACCAATGCTGCCGCGCTGTCATGATAAAACGCAGATATGCCTAGAATGACCATCGGTAAAGACCGCACTAAAAGAGAGTGTAGATGAATGGAGCTACAGCGGTACCTTGAGAAATAAAGAGAAGTCCGCCAAACATAAGCGAGGCAAGGACAATCGGCACAAGCCAAAACTTCTTGCGTTTAATAAAAAACTTTATGATTTGCAAAATGAGATCCAACTTTAATCTCCTAGAATTGATCACGCATAGTACTTAGTTCATCTGTATTTGGTTGGACCCTTTCCCAGTAACTGGCTGTATTTCTGTCAATATTTAATTGTAATGGTGTTTTGTTTAGTACGCGCATCAAGATTCCAATCGGTGTCACGATGAAAATAAATAGAACGAAAATCACTATTGGATTAACGATGCGACCAGCAACCTCGCCAAAAGCCATCCATGCTCTATTTGGCATAGTAAGGGTCGATGGTAAAAGTATAGCTAAAGCAAATAGTGCAATCCCAATGCTAAACAAACTAATGCCGAGGTTGCTAACCTGGCCTAAAAGCCATGAATTAGCTGACGCTGCGCCGATCAGAATGATTCCTACGGTCAAACCAAATGACTTATTCGATACAGTGGTTTTTGGCATCGAATCTACCTGGACAATTAAACTTTAAATATTCTTTGTGAGTAGATAACACAGCCAAGAATAAGCTGGAAGCGTATATGTAGTTATCCAAACCATGGCATCTTAAGTTCAGGATATTCCGGAATGATATCTGCCCAGCTCTCCATTTGCTCAAGAAACGCAAGAGCCTTATTGTCATCAAATTCTTTGTTTCGCGAATAACGCTTTTCCTTGGTTGGATCTTGAGCGATTGCGTCAATCCTATGTATCTCACCGGATCTGATCCGTTCCTTGAGTGCTGTCTGGGCTACCTCAACTGATTTCATGGTGAAAAGGAAGGGATCACCGATAATATCTTTTGGTAAGCAATGGAAAAGAATGTCTCCGTTGTCTAGCCCTTGAGAAAGAAGATGAATAGTCGCGCCCACATAGCTTGGCCTACGATCGTGTAATGCCCAAAAGTTGCACGATGATCCACGATAATAAGGCGATAGCCCCATGTGAATGTTTATGGCTTTTCGTTTTACGAGGTAGTCGCAAAGCCACCCCTTGATGTAACTTGAGCCAAAAACGATAAACATGTCTGCTTCAAGTGCTGGCTGCAACTCTTCTGGTGTCAAATGAATCAAATCACCACTGCGAAGGCACAACGATCTAACGTTTTTTGGCATAAAACTAAGTCCACCAAATAATAGTTTTTCGGCATGCATAACGTTCCCAAAGTATCTTTGCATTATTTCTGATTTTCGGAAGAAATCATCCACGAGACCAGGTCTTACTGTTAGAGTCTCTTGTATGCAAAAAACTTCATCAGCAACTTCGGCCAGCTGCTTTACAAGGTTGAAATGACGTGGCTGGTTACCAGTAAAAATTGTGATTTTCATTTTGTTAGCTGCTTCAGTATATTTGCGTGGTCTTCTCTGGGAATCTCGAGAGGCCCACGATTTTCTACATATGCCATGCTTGAATTGAATCCAATTTTTATACCAAGCTCATTTAGTACGGAAAGCGTGTCCGCATTGTAGTCACCACAAGGATGGGACATCGAACTTATTCCTGTTTTACCTAAAAGTTTACACAGGTGAGCTTTGTTTTTTTGATATTCAGTCTTCTGTTCTGTACGGCTCAATTGTCTAATTGCGGTGGGATGACTAAAAGAATGTAGCCCAATCAAATGTCCATTTTTGAAGAGATGGGCAACGTGATTTTCTGACATCCAAAGACGCTTCGATGCTTCTGATAGCTTGTAGTCATGCATATCAAGCATTTTAATCATGGTGTTATGATATAATTCTGGTCCTAGAACTTGATCGCGGAGGAACCGAAACCACCTATCATTGCCAGAATAGAAGGGGTAGTCACCCAGATAATGGGAATCCAAAAACACCTTCATATAAGTATCGTAGGTTTTGTGTATTTCGCCTTTTACCTGACTAAAAAACTGTATGTAAAACTCATCGATATTTTCAAAGGATGAATTCCTAAAATCACGGAAAATTTCGAGATAGTTATCAATTCCGCAAAGCGGCGCTGAATAAATGAAAAAAAATGCTTTGATTTTGTATGATTTAAGCACAGGTAACGCTAAATCGAATTGACACCGCAGAGCATCATCAAACGACAAGCAAATGTCTTTTGGCCTGAGAGTTCCTGACAAAGCAGCAACCTGAAAATCATGAGCATCGAGAATCGTATATTGTTGTTGCAACCAATCTAAAATTTCAGCGAATTGGTCAGAAGAAATTGATCCCTGTCCAGATGTATGTCCAACGCCATGGAAATGATGAAACATTACTGAATGGGGCACTTTGTGGGGCGACATTTTCTTAGTCATACCATTGCAAAATGCGGTGTTTGGAGTTTACGCTTTTATTAATCAAGGCGTTTTTATATAACAAAAGTCCAACATCAATTCCAGCGCCTTTCCCATTCGCGAAACATTAAAATTGTCCAAATTTCATACTGTCTGTCATGTTTGCCAGATAGGTGTTCCTGCCAAGCTTGGCGCACTGGACTTGCGTTGAATCCAGAGTTCTCTAATTCCTTGGGGTCAAGGAGATCTTCAGCCCAGTCTTGCAGTTGTGTGCGAAGCCAGTGTGCCAATGGGATTGCAAACCCCATCTTTGGACGATCCATTATTTTGCTTGGTAACCGTCTATTTACCAGTGAGCGAAGTACTCGCTTACCAATATTTTTGTCGGAATGAAATTCCACGGGCAATCGCCAAGAGAACTCAAAAAGCCTGTGGTCAAGAAGTGGTATACGGGTTTCGAGGCTAACTGCCATGCTCGCACGATCAACTTTTGCAAGTATGTCATCAGTTAGGTAGGTCAGTGTGTCGGTAGCCATCATTCGATGAATGGTTGTTAGGTTGTCAAGTTCTCTAAAAATCTGCATTTGAAAATTGGGATGCTGTGGGCACTCTAATATTGACGACGGATCTTCCCAACTCGATGTTAAACTTACATAGGCTTCAGCAAAATCGTCCCTTTTCAGAATACGCGCTAATTTTGCAACCTTGTCGCCAGCCATTCTAAGTGGGTTGCCGAAAAGCTTTGAACTGGCGTTCCAAAATGATTGAGGAGGCGCAGAAAGAGAGAGAGATGCGGCTTTTCTTAATAGGTGCGGGGCCGTCATAGCTCGGTCTAAAATGTTGCCTACGGCATATCTGGTATAGCCGCCAAAGACTTCGTCTCCACCGTCTCCTGTCAAGGCTACGGTAACGTGATTGGCTGCAAGCCTTGATACTAGATAGGTGGGAATTTGTGATGAATCCGCAAATGGCTCATCATATAGATCGGCAAGTTTTGGTATCGCTTCTATTAGGTGATTTTGGGAGAGCCGAAGAGTTGTGTGGTCTGTTCCAAGATACTTTGCCACATCTTCAGCATGTTTACTTTCGTCAAAAGAGGAGTCGTCAAATCCGATTGAAAACGTTTTTACAAGCTTTGAACTCATTGTTGCCATTAGGGCCGTGACAGCCGATGAATCAATGCCTCCGGATAAGAGTGCCCCCAAAGGGACATCGGATATCATGCACTCACCAACTGAAATATTAGCAAGATTCTCTAATTCGTCCGTAGCATCCTCAATGGAACCTTCGAAGGGATTTTCTCTTGCGTGATAAATACTATTCAGTGCAGACCAATAAACAAATACTTTCCAGTTTTTCGGGTGAATGCCGTCAATTTCAATTATGCGGCCTGGTTCTAGTTTGTAGACATCGCGGTAAATCGACCAAGGTGCCGGTATGTAGCTATGTCGAAGATACAAAGACACAGCCTCATTATTACGTTCAAGCCTATTCGACACCACACTTCTGATTGCTTTTAATTCTGATGCAAAATACAGCCCACCTTCTAGCCAGCCATAGTACAATGGTTTTTGGCCAAATCGATCTCGTCCTAATGTTAGTTTTCTTTCTCGCTTGTCCCAGATTGCGAAAGCAAACATCCCGTTGGCCGCTCGACATGCATTTGCAACACCAAACGCAGATATGTATTCAATGAAAACCTCGGTGTCGGAGTTGCTTTTGAACATCACGCCCGTTGCCTCAAGTGTCTTCTTTAAATCATGGAAATTGTAAATTTCTCCGTTAAATACAATCACAAAGCGCCCACTATTCGATTCCATTGGTTGGTGGCCAGCTACGGAGGTGTCGATGATAGCTAATCGTCTGTGCGACATACAAAGACCATACTTTTCGTCTACGAAAAACCCACCGTGATCTGGTCCGCGATGGATAAGCGTATCTGCCATCTTTGATGAAAGCCTTTGTAAATCACTTTGCAAAAGGCCTGCTTTTAGAATGCCCGCTATTCCACACATTGGGTCTAACTGTTCACTGTTTCTTGGAAACGCTTTGATTTGGACTTTGTCGCAAAATCAATAATGTCAAGCCAATCTGACACACCGTCATTTTTGGGCCTGTTCATGATGCTGGTTTGTGCTTGTCGTCCGAGATTTTTTCGAAAAGCTTCATCGCTAGATAGCCTAACTATAATTTTGGCAAGTTGTTCAACGTCATCCTTTTGGAAGATCATGCCATTTTTTTCATGATAGACCAGATCGAGAATGCCTAGCTGGCTTTTGGATACAACGACTGGAGTTCCTGTGCCCATAGCCTCAAGGACTACATTTGGCATCCCTTCGAAACGGGCTGGATGAATTAGAGCCAGGGACTGATTGTAGTAATCACCAACATTTAAGACCTCGCCAATAAGTGTCACGTCATCTTTCAATCCATGTCTTGTTATTTGCTCTTTAAGGGCACTCTCTTCTGGCCCTTTGCCTATGATTAACAAAGGCGGCAAAACCGACTGACAGCGGGCTCTTGCATATGCCTTTATGAGTATATCAAAAGCTTTTTGTTGATTTAGCCTTCCAACCGCAAGGAAGAACGGACGTGAGGATACAAGCTTGGAGGAATTCCCAAAAGTTTCCACCGGATTTGGCATAAATCTCAGCCGCTCCTTTGGCACCATACTTTCAAGATAACTGATTGCTTGTGGAGAGTTCGCTGTTACGAACGCTGCTTTTGGATAAACTAACCTGCGAAGTAATGTCCAAACGAGGCCAATTCGTTGGTAACGCGGGTCATTTCTCTCAGAAATTATGACCTGTACATCGAGTCCAACGCACGAAAGTACAGCAATTATATTATGAGTAGAAATGAAACTGATTAAGCAAGTGCAGCCGGATTTTTTAACAGCGCGACGCATCTCTAAAACACGGCGCATGTTTCCATAGATTGCTGATAAAAGGCTAAATGATGGCCCTGAGCTCCAAAGCACGTGCCTGTCGACTTTGGCTGGCACCTTAAAAAAGTCGGTATCTGAACCAAGAATGGTAATTAAGTGTACTCCTGTGCCGTGATTTACGAGTCCCTCGATCAGATAGCTGCAGACCCTTTGTGTGCCGCCGCCACGCATGCTTTCGATTGTGATGGCAATTGTTTCTTTCATTCTTTTACGAGATCCATGTATGTTTTCAAAATCGCCCGAGCATGGACATCGGCTGCAAAATTCTTGACCGCAAATTTTTTTGCAACATCTACCATAGTTTTGATTTTTTCAAGGTCCGATAACAAATCAATTATTGTTTCAGCCATAGCGGCACTATTATCCGGCTCGAACATCTTTCCATTGACGCCATCTTCAATTATTTCAGCATGTCCACCAGACCTGCTCGCAATGACTGGAGTTGATAAAAGCATGGCTTCGATTAAGGTTCTGCCGTGGCCTTCATTAAGAGCAGGGGCGACCAAAAGTGTCGCTCCGTCAATTATGTTGGCCACCTTTGTCGTATACTCAATAAAATCGAAATTTGCGTTAAGCCCAGCTTTGTTAACCAACTCGCGAAGATGAGCAGTGTATTGAGTATGTCTTCCAATCAGAATAAATTGCGCTTCTGGCCGCTCCATGGAAACCACTCTCGCAGCTTCAATAAATATTTCGGGTCTTTTTTGAACAGTATGGCTGCCCACCATAACGATTATTTCTTTGCCTCGATTTGCATTAGCTTTAGAGACTATTGGTTGCATGATGGGATTGGCTACTGTTGTAACTCGACCCAACGCTTTTTGGGGGATGGAAGACCTAACGAAATTAGAGTTTGCAATAAAATGGTCTCCATATAGGTGAAGCCAATCGCTGATACGAGATGGCTGCCACAACCGACGAACGTGAACAACCGACTTTTTTTTTGCAAGCCTCGCCGCAGGAACCCAGTTGTGCGTCATCACACCATCGTTGGTATGGACGATGTCTATCTGCCTTGTTTTCAGAAATCCCACGAGAGGTTTGATACGCGGCAGTTGGACAATGGCTGTCAAGCCGCCAGGAGCTTCCAAAAACTTGTGATTGATCATCTCAAAAGGAATGTTGTTCTCCATGAGCAACTCGACGACCGGCCCTTTTTCATGAATGGCTATCTCTGTGTTAATGCCCAGCTTTGAAAGCTCTTTAATTAGCTCCATAGAAGAAATGTGGCTACCACCGACTGTGTTGCCTCTAAACGGAAAAAGAACATTCATGTCAAAATTTACCCAAAAAGGCGGTTGTTGACTGAATACATTTGTCTACGCTGAAATGTTGCGTAGCACGTTCATAAGCCTCATGTCCCTTTTTGGCGCGCAATTTTTTATCTGCTAGGCACCTCCAGATTGCACAAAGTGCTCGATCATCGCCAACTTGGCATAGAAGCTCAGGGTCTCCGACAAGGTATTCGCAATCTCCAACATTGGTTGCTACACAGGGAGTTGCTGTGGCCATTGCTTCGCCTATAGCATTTGGAAATCCCTCCGAAATAGACGTCAGTGTCATTATGTCCAGCATGTTATTTGCAGCGTTGATGTCTAAAATTGAACTAATCAAAACGACTCGGTTAAATATTTGTAGCTCTTGAATTAGTGCCTCAATCTGGGATTTGTATGTTGGATTACCGTCTCCAATGATGAAAAACTTGCTGTTATCAAACTCAGCCGCAAATTTGGCCGCCGCACGAAGGAAGGTAAATTGATCTTTAATGGGGTCAAGTCTTGCGACTGTGCCAATTGCAATAATATCCGGCGTTAGATGGTATTGCTTTCTCAATGTTTCCCGTGCCGCTTTATCGGGGTAGTATTGGGTTGAGTCCACTCCATTTGGCACAGTAAGGACGCGACCAGGACGAAAATGCCGATCAGGGATTTTTTGTCTGCCAGCCACTGAATTAGTAATTATGCCATTTGCCATCCACATCAGTTTTGTCTCAAGCCAATACAAAGCTTGTACTTTCATACTGTATACTTTTGTTGAAAAAATTGAGGATCTTATGCCCCAGATTATACGAAGATTTTTGCGAAAAAGACCTAAGATACCAGCCATCAGGTTTGCTGGAGGTAGCATGGAGTAGATAACGGTCGGATTATAGCCAGGACAAATGGAAACCAACTTAGATAAGGCAAAAAATGCCGATATTGGTCCACTAATGGGCAAAACCACAAGTGTGATGCGTGTCTGATCAAGTTTATCGATCAACCTGCCACCATCCTTAAATATTACTAAAGAAACCTCGTGTCCTTCAAATGCCATGTTATTTGCAATAAGCACGGCTTGTTGCTCAGCACCACCGACTTCCAATGATGGCAAAAAGATAAGAACTTTCATGAGGCGGTCATCGATTGGAGGATCGCAATCCGCAATGCAATCATTCCATCATTATGGTTTTCTGCGTTAGGGTAAAATGGTTCGTCGAGCAGCCTGTGTTCTAACGGTTTTTCGAGTGTTTTTGTCCAGTTTGACAAAGGTCGCACAAAGCCGGTCTTCGGGCGACTGACAAATTCTGAAGGTATATATCTGCCAAGGATTGTACGAAGCAGATATTTTTGCCCCTTACCGATTAGAACTGACCCACCAAAACGGGCTACAAAATCGAACAGAGCCGTGTTGAGGTAAGGACAGCGTACTTCTAGGCCAGTTCTCATGCTTCCACGGTCAACAGCACTTATATAACTAGCTGGTAACGTTGCCTCTAAATCAAAACTGCGCATTTTGTTCAACCAAGATTTGGATTGAGTCAGATTGGGCGGCAAGTCAAGCAAGGTTGAGGTTTTGCCGAGCTTGAGGCTCGCCAAGCCATTCTTTAAGGCAGAAACTCGTTGAGCATCAGTCCCGCCCAGAAAAGCACGAATTGAATTTGCTTTATCCAGCATTGAGATCGCTTCAAAAAATGAAGCAACTAGACGCGCAATGTGTGGAGGAATCTTATATTCGTGGCGCCTTTTATGTATGAAGGCATATTTATTGTACCCGATTGCCAATTCGTCGCCACCGGTGCCAGAGAGTGCAACCTTAATGAAAGGTCTAGCAGACATTGATAATTGAAAAACGCTAATTGCAGTAAGGTTGTCATTAGCTGTTCCATAAATGCTTGTCAGTGCATTTGGGAAGTCTCCGCCAAAAGGATCGGCGGCAACCTCTATGGTTCGGTGATGGGTTCCAAGATGCGATGCTATTTTGGCGGCTGTTTCAGCCTCGTTTAGTCCATCTGGAAAAGCAACCGTGAAAGTCTGGATATCATGGTTTAAGTCTTTTGCACATATTGCCGCAATTAAGGACGAATCTACGCCTGCTGAAAGAAATAATCCAATTGGCACGTCTGCCCTTAGCCGACGCTTAATTGATTCTAATAAAATGCTATGCAACTCGTCGACATCTTTCGCAGACGGTTCGTTGGTTGTCTCCGAGACTAGTGGTGGAGCCCAATAACGACCTTCAGAAGGAGTGGCATTAGGGCGTTTGAATGTAAGTACAGTAGCAGGTCCAACCGCTTTTAGTCCTTGAAAGCCTGTCTCACCATTTAGCATGAACCCAAAATTTAGGAATTCGGCTATCTGCAAATCTGTAGGTTCAAATTCAAGCGCCAGCAATTTGACGAGAGGTGTTGGCTCTGAGGTAAAATAGAGACCTTGACTGCTTCTGAAGATAAATAGTGGTTTTTCGCCAAACGGATCCGTAGCGAAAGTCAGACCTTCGTCGTGTCGTATCACCAAGCTAAACATGCCGTCGAGTCGTCGGAATGCGTCGTTTCCCCAGTGGTTAAAGGCTCTGAGTAGGACTTCGGTGTCGCTCTGGGTCCGGAATTGATGTCCATTCAACTCTAGTTCAAGACGAAGCTCCAGGAAGTTGTAGATTTCGCCATTGAAGGCGATGACGTTGCCATCAATCTCCATTGGCTGGGATGCGGCATCGCTTAGGTCGATGATTGAAAGGCGGCGGTGACCTAGAAATAAGCCGTTGGCTCTCTCAACATAGCATCCTTGGTCGTCTGGTCCACGATGTGACAGTGATTGTGTGGCAACTGTGAAACGCCCCACATAATCTTCATCCAACGGCTCGTTTAGCCATGCACCAAATATTCCACACATATTTAAACAATGTTCCTAAGAAACAAGTTAAGACTTACTAGAGAAATCAGAAAGCCGGCATGACCTTGCGGTCTATGGAATGATTCCGTTGCTATCGCACGGATCTTTGGCCAGTTGAATTGAGGCAAAGTTTCTTCCATGACCGTCGAGTTTACTGCGTCATGTACTAAGGACTTGTAACCAGCTTGCATGCATAGATGCGTGTCCCTATCTGGCCAGGTGCGGTCACTTAACTCTGGTGCGGCAAACGAATCATTGCCAGTAATATCACGTATAATTTTGCGAATTATGAGCCTCATCGTCTTTTGAATAGGTGACTCAGCAGCAGGAAATCCAAAATTCGCAGTGGCGATTAATGCTGTTTTTCTATCCAAATATAGCTGAGCGGCGCGAAGTACTTTGGCGGTAACCCGCTGGTTTGCCGGTAGCGACAAATAAAAGTTCAGTATATCGTTGTCAAAGGAAGGTGTCCGAACTTGCGCCAAGCTCATTTTCGACCCAATATTCGGCCAAGAATAATGCCGACTGAGACCGTTAACGATCATGAATTCCCACTGATCTTCTGGTGTGTTGCAGTCTTCTGGCGCCTCACTAAATGCATCTGCAACGGACTGACGAACATCGTCATAAGCAATGCTCATATACTCAGGTAGCAGATATTCAGAACGATCAATGTATTTCAGTCGGTAGCCAATATTTTCTAGGAAGAAATCTGCGAGGTTTTCCCCAAGAGGCTTAACAGATTTTATAAATGTTGGCCTATCAAACAATGAAAGACAGTTCGACGGTATATACATGCCTTGAAACATGTAATCGATCCCGTGGCCGTGTAGCAGAACATCGACGTGCGGTGAAATTTCATTCTCTAATCCGAAAAAAAACGCATTATCAATTGAATACATCCCGCTACATAGCCGCGCAGCTTCTTGGGCAGTCTTTGTTAGATGGTCTGCACTTAGTTTTATAAAGTGATGATCATGCCCTGATTGTTCAGCAATTTGCCGTGCTAACCGGACCTCCAAATTATCTGAATAGGCGACGGTGAAACATTTGAACTTCTCTTTGGCAGCCATAGCTATGGTGCGGCTATCATGGCCCGCGCTTAGCATCAGTCCATAACGTTTTTTGTCAGAAGTAATGCGCTTAATAGAACCTTTAAACAGTTCAGCAAGTTCCCTGCCAGCCTGTTTTGTTGTTCTTTTCACCTTAGCAAAACTGGGAGTCCAGTATTGTTGGCTAACTGTTCCGCGCTCTGAAATTTCAAGTTTTGTAGCTGAGGGAAGGTATTGGGAAGTCGTATCGAGCGTTTTGGTGCCAACTAGCCTTTGTAAGAGGATATACTCATAGCAATGCTTCGAGCTGATTTTCAAAAGGCGTTTTGCTTCAAGTGCCTTCGCTAGGTCTTGATATGAAATGCTCAATATGAACTGATCATGGAAATCTGCAAAATAAACGGGAAAAGACGTGAATCTGTCATTAATTACGCGCAGAGAGGCGGATTTTTTATTAAAATCCACAACTAGAAATTGCCCGTTGATGTCCTTGGGATCACGGTTGTTTGCCAAAAGGTCAAGCGTCCCTGCCACATCAATCCTGTCACCTAAAATTGGATGTCCAATGATCACAGTTAAGGCACGGGCGGTTTCTTCAATCTTTATATATCCGTCGAGGTTCCGCCAGGTCACTGTTAAGGCGTTTTTGTGATTTAGGTTGTTGACTTGTGCATTCCTCGAGCGCTTATCCCAATGGAGCTCGAATTTTGGGCTGATGTCGGTCATTGTTTCTCAGCGACCATTTTTAAAAAGTGTGAGCTGAAGATTTCACCAGCATTTGGTCCAAGGGTGTGGTCGTAATAAAGCCGTTGTCCGCTGCTAGCAATATCCTGGCGTTCTCCATCATTTGCCAAAAGGTACGAAATCAAATCTTTTATTCCTTCAAGTTCCCAATTGTGTGTCTTGATGGTCACGTCAGGTACATAGAAATTTGGCCAGGTTTCCATATGAGACATATTTGGTTTCAGGAGCAATGCACCACAAAGAAACGCCTCAAAATCCTTTAAGGTAATTTCACCCAAACCAAATGGAGAAAGAACAATTTTTGATCTTGCCATTTCGTATAAATAAGCCCGTCGTCCCAATTTTGATGTGTCAACACCGATGATCCTGCTAAGTAATGTGCGTTGCGCACCAACGCTTTTTCTCAGGTAGTTGTTCCCAAATCTGCAAGAAATGTCACTATCCCTTCTTGCAGTTGCTGTCGCGATTGGCGCCCCAAATCTCGCCAGAGAACGAAGGTTGAATCTTCGCATAATTAATCCAATAAATGGGCCTGAAAAAGAATGATCACCGAAACCACTATTCCAAGATAGCCGGAGTTTTTTTAACTGTTCCGGATTAACAACAGGTTTTGAGTATGAAGGAACGACATCTGTGAAGCCAAATTCACGGTGGTAATAGTCAGCGAATAGTCGCTCGGCGTAATGAATTTCGCTGTACTGTGTCTTTTCTTTAAGTAACTGTGATTTGGCGTAAATATGAATATGAGGTAGTAATTCAGCTTGCAGTGAGCCCGTTGAGTCCGTCGTGTCGCAGTAGACCACTCGCGTTTTTTCTGACCAACGGGAAAACTGTGAAAGAACTTCTTCGGTTTCTTCAGCCCAAAAACTCCTGTGAAATTTGCTATCGACTAGCAATGTGTCGCAGTCGGCGATTTCATCGCGGATCTCATTGAAGAAAATTAGATCCACCCCTCGGTCGCGAAAGGCATCTTTAAAGATCCAAAGTGGAAAAAGGAACGCCGCGCCATTTGGCGTTTTTGCGCCGGGGGAGAGAATATTCACTCTCATAATTCTGCTTTCATGACCTGTTAGATCTTTAAGAACTAACTAATGATGACGCTACCTTTAAAACTCTTGATCGCAAGATAGTACTGCTAATCCCCTGAGTACGAGGGAAAATCAGAAGTTTGTCCTTATCAACATGGTTGCTATTATCGTCGCCATGCACCAACAGATCGATGTTATGCTCTGCAAGAAAATTATTGTCGATAAGCCATGGGGCGGGAATTACTTCATCTACGTATCGCATTGCCTGCAAAATTTCCTGTCTCTCTTCAAAGGGGATTTCAGGTTCGTAGCCTTTTATCTTTAAAATTTCGTCATCTGTTGTCAGTGCGACCACGACTTGACCATGCGAACTCGCCCGTTTAAGCAGCCTGATATGACCATGGTGAATTAATGTTGCAGACATGTCCACGAGAATACGTTTCATGATCACCACCATTAATGTTTTGGAATCAACTAAAATAGACTATTTTTAGGGATCTTCAAATGAGCCCAATCTCGACACGGCATCGACCAAATTACACAAAAACTATAAAGTTTGCGAGAAGCGAACGTGTATTATTTGTGGTAACAGAAGATTGGTATTTCGTATCCCATCGACTGCAACTTGCTGTACATCTCAAGTCAAAGGGATACGATGTGGCTGTCGCAACAAGCACCCGTAATAGCGAAGCGATAATTGCCGAGGGAGGCATCACTCTCTTGCCGCTTCGATATATGAAGCGACGAAATGTAAACCCTTTTACTGCTTTCATGGCTATCATTGAGCTAGCTTTGATTTACCGTAAGTTCCGACCTGACATAGTACATCATGTTGCATTAATTCCTGTGATTATTGGGTTTTTTGCAGCCGTTCTATCTGGGGTGCGTCGTCGGGTGAACGCTATTGCAGGTTTGGGATTTGTGTTTACTTCAGATTCCCTTAAAGCAAGAGCGGTAAGAATTATTTTATTACCCCTTTTGGCAATCGCTCTTTCGGGACGACATGCCGTCGTAGTTGTTCAGAATCAAGAAAATCTTAAAGCCTTGCGCAAGCTGACTCACGCCACAAAAATTTTTTATCAAGTAAGCGGTGCAGGTGTTGATATAGAAAAGTTTAGACCACCTGCGCATGAGCCAGATGAAAAAAGCGTAGTGCTTGTAGCTCGAATGATCTGGAGTAAAGGGATAGGTGATTTTGCCGAGGTCGCTCGTCGTTTTCGCGAAGCCGGTAAGGCGTGTAGGTTTGTTTTGGTTGGTGATATTGATCTTGGAAATCCAGCAGCAGTGCCTAGCGAAAAGTTGGAAGCATGGCGGCAATCTGGATACCTTGAATGGGTTGGCCACAAGAATGATATGCCACCGATTTTACGCAAATCTACCATCATTTGCCTTCCAAGTTCGTATGGGGAAGGTGTGCCCAAATCCTTGATTGAAGCGGCTGCTTGTGGACGTCCTATCGTAGCTTACGATGTTGTGGGATGCAGAGAAATAGTGCGCGATGGCAAGAATGGTTTGCTAGTGTCCCCAAACAACATTGATCTTCTAGAAAAAGCGCTAGCTTCGTTACTTGATGACGAGTCAAAAAGGCTTGCGATGGGTAAGGAGTCCAGACGTATAGCGACTGGAGTTTTTTCTAATGAAAAAGTATTCACTGCATTCGAAGAAATCTTTAGAGACGTTCTTAGAAGATGACCCGTAACTTTACACTTGTGACCGGAGCAACCGGGTTTATCGGTGGACGTCTGTTGCAAAGAAATGATCGCCCACTTGTTAGACAGGTGTCTGGATTGCCGAATGAGGTTATTGGAGATCTTCGCGATTTGAAACACATTAGAAAGGCCTGCGAAGGGGTCGACAGGGTTTTTCATTGTGCAGGATTTGCTCACAATACTAAAAACCGGTCGCTTAATCAGTTACATACTGAGTTAAATTTTCATGCAACTCGTGATCTTGTTTGGTCGGCTGCTCGGGCTGGGGTTGGCTGCTTTATTTTCCTTTCTAGTGTCAAGGCGATGCCAAGACCGGGTAATATTTGTGCGGATGAGAATTGGAGTGGCGTCGTTTCTGACCCTTACGGGTTCTCTAAACGACAAGCCGAAGCCGAAGTCCTTTCTGCTGGTAACGCCTTTGGTATGCATGTTGTGAACCTGCGCCTTGCTATGGTTTATGGGAGCGGTGGAAAAGGAAATCTTGCGAGAATGGCACGGGGTGTAAAAGCCGGATGGTTTCCACCATTGCCGGAAACTGGCAACCGCCGATCATTAGTGCACGTCGACGACGTGATTTCAGCAATACATCACGTAGCAAATATGCCCGATGCAAATGGTAAAACCTATATTGTTGCTCATCCGGAGGCCCCTTCAGGAAGGGAAATTTACGATGCTCTTAGGCGTTGTTTCAAACGCCGAGAGGCGAAGTGGCGTTTGCCGGCTGGGCTACTTAGAGCAATTGGCCGTTTTGGTGATGTTTGTCCGGGTTCCGTTGGATTTGGAGATCTTGTCAATAGTGATACGGTTGCGAGCCTGTTGGATTCAGAATGCTATTCAAGCTCACGCATAACAAATGAACTTGGTTGGCGAGCAAAAATCGGGCTAGAGGAAGGATTGAATGAAATGTTTAACGATAAAACGGTTGTTTGATATTTTGTTGGCTTTGACAGCCTTGTCTTTTTTTTGTCTGCCAATGATGGTGATCGCCTGTATCGTGCGTTTAACATCAGACGGCCCAGCAATTTACTGGTCGGTTAGAGTAGGGCGATATAACAGAAATTTTCTGATGCCAAAATTCCGGACCATGACAATTCATGCGCCGACATTAGCAACACATCTCTTGCAGAATGGGCAGGAATATACAACCTCAGTTGGTGGCGTTTTAAGGAGAACTAGTCTTGATGAATTACCTCAGCTATGGAGCATACTATTGGGAAAAATGAGTTTTGTTGGTCCACGTCCCGCTCTGTTTAACCAATACGACCTCATTGAGCTTAGGACGAAAGCAGGTGTACATACACTTTTACCTGGATTGACCGGTTGGGCTCAGGTTAACGGTCGAGATGAGTTATCAATCACTGATAAAGTAAACCTAGATGTCAAATATATGAATGGTATGTCTATGGCTTTGGACCTTAAGATTTTATGGAAAACTGTGTTTAGGGTTATTAGAAGCGACGAAATAAGCCACTAAACTTTTGGATAAGCGCAGACTTACAAATTAATTAACGTTCATGCATTAGTTTTGTGGTCGAACGTAGTCGGGTGGTGTCACAGACCAATCAACGTCAGCGGCACTTCAAATCTTAAAGGACAGCAACTTTAGGTTGTTGATTGGCAGAGTTCGATCGTGCAAACACTGGGTGTCATAAGTGGTTGGTGTCGATGGGATAAGTATTCCGTGAACCCCACTTATTTTTAATCAGCAATTATTTTAGTGCTGTTTATTGAGGTCCATTTTCGTTGAGTGAAGGTTAAGAAGTATTGAATGGAATGGAAAAATTGGATCAACCTAATGCTGTTGATAACGATCGCCTTCCGCTTGTATGCGTGTGCAAATCAAAAACAAAACTTTTGATTAGGGGCGATGTTTATATCTGCTCTGATAATAAATGTGTGCATAGCGATTTGGGCGGGGGTTTTAAGATTATAGATGGGATTCCCTTGATAATAAGTAAAAGCCACACTGACACTGTCTTCAATCCTGACCAGATCCAAACATATGTTAAAAGGCAAGGCCCACGGCTAGCAACTCTTCGGGCTTTCTTTTCTATACCTAGCAAAGTAACCATAAAAAACGCAGGCGCTTTCGTAAGTAAAATTAAAGAAAATCAAGCCACCCCAAAAATACTCATAATTGGCTCTGCTGAAAAAGGAAGTGGTACAGAGGAAATCTGGACTGATTGCGACATAGAACGTTATGGCGTCGATGTTTACGCCACACAATCAGTGGATGTGATATGCGATGCGCATTACATCCCATACGGAGATAGTGTTTTTGATGGCGTTTGGATTCAAGCCGTCCTGGAGCATGTTTTGGAGCCAAATAAAGTTGTTGGGGAAATCCATCGAGTATTGAAAGACGGCGGTGTTGTTTATGCTGAGACACCTTTCATGCAGCAAGTACATGAGGGCGCGTATGATTTCACTAGATATACCGTTTTAGGGCATAGATACCTTTTTCGAGACTTCGAGGCATTAGACTTTGGAGGCAACAAAGGCGCTAATGTTTCGCTGGCTTGGTCTCTAAAATATTTTGCTTGGGCGATAACTCGAAGCCACATTGTCGCTAGGATAGTCGGTATAATTGCTGGGTTTTTGCTAAAACCATTTGGTTACTTATTGAGCAAAGAATCTCTTTTCGACTCATCGTCTGGGGTTTTCTTTTTGGGTAAAAAATCAAACCTCCGGCTGGCGCACAAAGACATCATCAAGTTGTACAGAGGACATATTTAGCACCGATTTTGTCTAGTCAGGCTATATGAATGCAGACGAGAATCAAAAGCTATAGCGAGGTTATTACCCAGCGGTGTCAGGTGACTCGTGTTTTGAGCGACGTGTTTTTGGAACGGGGGCATTAATAAATCAATGAACTTTGTATTTCAGCTTCGCTATTTGATCCCAGGTGGGCCTCTCCAATATGGCATACAATACTTCCACCCAAATTATTTCTTGCCTTATAAAGGATAACAGACGAATCGTCACTGCGGATTTCACAGTCAACATGAGTGCAGAGGAGTGGCTGCTTTTCTGCTTCAATCGTGAGATAATTAGCCATATTTCGAAGGAAATAATTTTTGTTCCGGACAACACTCTGCTTGATATTTTCGTGGATGGGCAAGACGTCATGCAAAGATGCTATGGTGTGGTATGGCCCAGTCATTTTTTTCTCTAGGTGGCTATTTATATCTAAATAGAATGAGTCCACCTTTTGTGTTGGATCATCATTAAAAGCTATAAAACATGCGCCGGTAAGTCCAAATAATCCTTTACATGAGCTGTAGCTTATAACATCAGCCAAATAATGATCCTCTTCCAATCCAATGGAAGCGGTGGCATCAAGCATGAGACGGGCACCGCAACGGTTAGCAAATTCTGCAAGGGTCGGAATCGGTAATTTTAAACCAACACTTGTTTCTGTTGGGCATGCCCAAACCCAATCATATTTTTCTTTGATGTCATCAAGCTCTTTCCAATCTAGCGAGTCCACCGTTTGAATTGCCTTGTTTAACTTTGCACTAGATTTTGCAAGCTGAGACAAGCGATCTGAATAATATCCCGTTGAAATTATCAATACTCGACCATGCAAAAAATTTCTTGCCATGATCTCAAGTGCTAAACTTCCTGATCCTTGCATGCGGGCAATGTTGTGGTGGCCACTCATTTTCAATAAGTGGTTAAGAACATCGTTTTCAATGGAGAGATATTCTTCATCGCCTCTGCCGAAACAGGGTATCAGGCCTGTTATATTTTCCGGTAATAGACTAGCAGGCCCTGCTGTAAATAG
>MDTC01058442.1_pt1 | contig 37542 bp, 32 predicted proteins | sample 811181 | NCBI WGS metagenome assembly MDTC01 (sample SAMN05326644, study PRJNA326480) | marine metagenome | isolation source: seawater | place: Pacific Ocean: North | collected 2011
CTCCGTCAGACCTCCGGAGCTCAGCTCCTCCGTTGTGAAAGCCGGCGTCCGAAGCTCCGATAGCCCCTCTGTGCCCCCCTCTGTGCCTCTGAGCCTCTGTGCCGAGCGGTTCCCCGCCCCGGCCCCCCGGCCCCCGGCCCCCGGACCCTACGGCCCCACGATCCGATACACCCCGCCCCCGCTCAGGTCCGCCACATACACCCGCCCCTTTCCGTCCAAGCCGAACGTGCTCGGGTGGATCGGGTACCTCCCCAGGGCGTGCGGCTGGCCGATGTCGGTGCCGGGCTCGGCGGGTAGATCGGCGGCCCAGAGGCGGCCGCTGCCGTAGTCGCCGAAGACGTAGCGGCCGTCCAGGCCGGGCACACCGGAGCTCGTGGGCACGACCCCGCCGGTGACGCTGCTGCCGTCGCGGCGGTCGTACTGCCAGACAGGCCCGGTGAAGCCCTGGTTCGCGCAGGGCTCCTTCAGGCAGGAGCGGCCCTCCATGTTGGACCAGCCCATGTTGCCGCCGGCCGGGACCAGGTCGATCTCCTCGATCTCGTTCTGGCCGACGTCACCGGCGATGATGCGCCCGTCGGGGGTGAAGGCGAAGCGCCAGGGGTTGCGCAGGCCGTAGGCGAAGATGGCGTCGTCCACGGCGGGGTTGCCGACGAAGGGATTGTCGGCGGGCACGTCGTAGCCCCCGTCCGCCTTGGGCGCGATCCGCAGGATGCTGCCCAGGAGCGTCTTGCCGTTCTGGCCGTTTCCCTGCGGATCAAAGCCCGAACCGCCGTCCCCGAGCGCGACGTAGAGGTGGCCGTCCGGGCCCATCTGGAGCTGGCCGCCGTCGTGGTTGACGTAGGGCTGGCCGACGCTGAGCACCACTGGGCCGGGCTTGGGGGCCTCCAGGGTCTTGGGGTCGCAGGTCCAGCGGGTGACGACGCCGCGGTCGCCCGAGGGCGGGCTGTGGTGCACGTAGAAGACCCCGCTCTGCTCGAAGTCGGGGGAGAACGCGAGGCCGAGCAGCCCCATCTCCGAGCGGGTGTGCACGTCGACCGTGAACCAGGGGCGGGCGCTGCCGGCATCGGGGGCGAGCAGGCGCGCCTGGCCGGTCTTCTGCAGCACCGCGACGTAGTGGCCGTGTCCAGGGACGGCCTGGATGTCGGTCACCTGGGGCAGGTCTTCCGCGACCCGGACCAGGCGGACGGGCAGGTGGGGGCGGTCGGCGTCGTTGCCGTCGAAGGTGCCGCTCATCTCGGCCTCCGCGGCGTTGCTGCGCAGGCCCATGACCAGCACCTCCTCGAGCCCGTCCTGGTCGACGAGGATCGCGGTGATGACCACGGCGCTGCCGACGAAGGCGAGGATGGGGACGATGCGCCACAGAGCGGAGGATGAAGCCATGGCCCTCTGCTAACCCCGACCGGCTATGCGGGCGGCATGCGCGTCCTCCTGCTGACCCCTCCGATGACCCAGCTCAACACGCCCTACCCGGCGACGAGCTACCTCACTGGCTTCCTCCGCGAGCGTGGCCATGACGCCCGCCAGGTCGACCTCTCCCTGGCCCTGGCCCTGCGCTGGCTCTCCCGCGAGGGCCTGACCGAGGTCGCTTCCCAGGTGGCGGGGCACCCCGCCCGGTTCAGTCACGCTTCGGTCGCCCACTTCCTCGAGCACGAGGACGCCATCGTGCGCGCGGTCGAGCCGGTCGTGCGCTTCCTCCAGGGCCGCGACAACGCCGTCGCCTACCGGATCGTCGCCGGCATGCTGCCCGAGGGCCCCCGCTTTGCCGCACTCGACCGGTTTGCGGACTCCAATGGGTATGCCGACAACTTCGGTGAGGACGACCCCCTGGGCTGGGCCTTCGGCGCGCTCGGGCTGTCCGACCGCGCCCGCCACCTGGCCACCCTGTTCGTGGAGGACCTGGCCGACGTGGTCACAGCCGCGGTCGATCCCCACTTCGGTCTGGTGCGCTACGCCGAGCGCCTGGGCCACAGCCAGCCCACCTTCGACCCCTTGCTGGACGCACTCGACGGCGAGGACACCCTGCTCGACCGCTGGCTCGACGAGCTGGCCGACGCGACGCTCTCGCAGCACGATCCCGACCTGGTCGCCATCACCGTGCCCTTCGCCGGCAACGCGTACGGTGCCCTGCGGGTCGGCCGTCGCGCCCGGGCACACCTCGGCGATCGCGGCCTGGTCGTGCTCGGCGGCGGCTGGGTCAACACCGACCTGCGCGAGCTGGCCGACCCGCGCATCTTCGACTTCGTCGACCGCATCACCCTGGACGCCGGCGAGCGTCCGCTGCTCCAGCTGGTCGAGGGCGGCCCGCCGGTGCGCACGATGCGCCGCGCGGCCGACACGGTGGTGCTGGACAGCGATCCCCTCGTGCCCGACGTGCCCTTCGACCAGACCGGCACGCCGACCACCGCCGGGCTCCAGCTCGACGGCTACCTGGGACTGCTCGACACGCTGAACCCGATGCACCGGTTGTGGGCGGACACCCGGTGGAACAAGCTCACCGTCGCCCACGGCTGCTACTGGCGGAAGTGCGCCTTCTGCGACACCTCCCTCGACTACATCCGCCGCTACGAGCCCGCCGACGCGGTCCGCCTGGTCGACCGCATCGAGGCGCTCGTCGACGAGACCGGCCAGACCGGCTTCCACTTCGTCGACGAGGCCGCGCCCCCCGCCCGCCTGGAGGCCCTCGCGAAGGAGCTGCTGCGCCGGGACCTCGCGATCACCTGGTGGGGAAATGTGCGCTTCGAACGTTCATTCACGCCCGATCGCGCCGAGCTGCTGGCCGCGAGTGGCTGCGTCGCCCTGACCGGTGGCCTCGAGGTCGCCTCCGATCGCCTCCTGGCCCTCATGGACAAGGGCGTCAGCGTGCCCCAGGTGGCCCGGGTGACCCACGCGCTCACCAGCGCGGGGATCCTCGTGCACGCCTACCTCATGTACGGGTTCCCCACCCAGACGGTGCAGGAGACGGTCGACGCGCTGGAGGTCGTGCGGCAGCTCTTCCTCGCGGGCTGCCTGCAGAGCGCCTACTGGCACCGCTTCGCCCTGACGGTCCACAGCCCGATCGCCCGCGATCCCGACCGCTACGGCATCACCATCCCCGAGGTGCCCCCCGCCACCTTCGGCCGCAACGACCTCCCCTTCGTCGACCCCACCGCCGCCGACCACGACCGCCTCGGCCCGGCCCTGGAGAAGGCGCTCTACAACTACCTGCACGGCATCGGCCTGTTCGAAGACGTGCAGACGTGGTTCGAGGGCGAGGTGCCGGCGACGACGGTGGCGCCGGACTGGATCGAGGAGGCGCTGGGCGGGTGAGGATCGTTGGCGTCTGACGAGGTGTTTTGGTGGTGAGTGGCGGTTTGGGGGGAGTGGCGGGACGGTCTCTGGTCGCTGGTCTCTGGGGCCTGGTTCGCGCGGGGGACTCGGGCGCTCATCTGCAGTGATCCGGAGCTCGGTCTGTGGTTCCTTGCAGGCTGCAGCTTCGACCGCGTCATCGAACGGCCCCGGCGGGGTCGCCGTGCTCGAAGTGACGGATCCCATGCCGTGCTCGCCCGTTCGCGGAGGGCCCCAGAGACCAGCGACCAGGGACCGCGGCGCCACTCCCTCGCCCGCAGCAACGCGACCTCTCGCCAGCCGCCCTCGAATCTCGACCCTCCCCCTGCGACCCTTTGCCTCATCGCGCCCACCCCGCTCGCCTCCTACCTTCCGCCCACCTTGGAGGTCACGTGATCGGTCGCTCGTCCCTGCTCGCCCTCGCCGCCGCTGCCACCCTGACCGCCTGCGGCGACCCCGAGCCCATCGCCGTCGAGCTCGCCGTCGACATGACTGTCGGCACCGAGAAGGCGGCATGCGGCGTCGACTACGCGCTCGGCACCGGCCAGACCACCGCCCAGCTCGGCGATGGCCGCCTGTTCTTGTCGGCGATCCAGGCGCGCAATGCGGACGGTGAGTGGGTGGATCTCGAGCTGGTCCAGGACGGCAAGTGGCAGTTCGAGGACCTCGTCCTGCTCGACGCCGAGGACGGCACCGCCGCGTGCAGCGACACCGGCAACGCCGACCTGAACGACCGCATCCAGGGCAGCCTGCCCGCCGGCGCCTACGACGCCCTCCGCTTCGACGTCGGCGTGCCCTTCGTGCACAACCACCTCGACAGTGCGACCGCCCCCGCGCCGCTCAACGCCCAGGGCATGTTCTGGACCTGGCAGGGCGGCTACAAGTTCGTCCGCGTCGATGCCGTCGTCCCCGGCGAGGTCCAGTCCCGCTGGAACGTGCACGTGGGCTCGACCGCCTGCATGTCCGACGGGCCCACCACCGCTCCGGCCGAGGTGTGCGGCAGGCCGAACCGGGCGTCCATCGTGCTGGAGGGCTTCGACCCCGAGGTGGACACGCTCGGCGTCGACTTCGGCGCGCTCTTCTCCGCCGTGGACGTCACCGTGGACACCCCCGAGACGTCGCCCGGCTGCATGAGCATGCCCATGGAGCCCGACGACTGCGCCCCCGTGTTCGAGCAGCTCGGCCTGTCCTTCGCCGACGGCACCTGCATCGGCGAGTGCGCGGACCAGACGGTGTTCTCCGCGAAGTGAGGTCGTCGTGAGGATCCGCTTCGCAGCGCTGTTCTCCCCGCTGCTGACCCTCGCGGCCGGCTGCGGGGAGCCCCCGTTCGAGCCCGATCTGCCGGAGGGCTTCCCCGCCTTCGACGTGCCCGAGGACAATCCCCTGTCCGAGGCCAAGATCGCGCTCGGGCGGAGGCTCTTCTACGATCCCGTGCTCTCGGGAAACGGCGAGCAGAGCTGCGGGTCCTGCCACCACCAGGACAAGGCGTTCACCGACGGGCTGGCCGTGGCGGAGGGCTCGACCGGGCAGGCGCACCCGCGCAACAGCCAGAGCCTGACCAACGTCGCCTACAACGCCACCCTCACCTGGGCGAACCCCACCCTGACCGAGCTCGAGACCCAGGCGCTGGTCCCGCTCTTCGGCGACACCCCAATCGAGCTGGGTGCCGACGACTCAGTGCTCGACGCGATCGAGGCCGATCCGACCTACGCGCCCCTGCTGAACGAGGCCTTTCCCAAGGCCGACGCGCTCGACTGGGACCACGTGACCCGGGCGCTGTCGAGTTTCACCCGCACCCTGGTCTCCGGAGACTCCCGCTTCGACCGCTACACCTACGGCGGGGACGCGAGCGCCCTCACCGACGCCGAGAAGCGTGGTCTGGAGCTGTTCTTCAGCGAGCGGCTGGAGTGTCACCACTGCCACGGCGGCTTCAACTTCAGCGAGTCGACCACCCACGCCGACACGCCGTTTGGCGCCGCGGTGTTCCACAACACCGGCCTGTACAACGTCGATGGCGAAGGCGGCTATCCCCCCGACAACCTCGGACTCTACGAGATCACGGGAGATCCGGCGGACATCGGTCGCTTCCGGCCGCCCACCCTGCGCAATGTGGCGGTCACCGCCCCCTACATGCACGACGGCTCCATGCAGACCCTCGACGAGGTGCTGCGCCACTACGAGCGCGGCGGTCGTCTCATCGAGGACGGACCCCTCGCCGGTGACGGCGCCCTGTCACCGCTCAAGAGCGGCCTCGTGCCTGGCTTCACCCTCACCGACGCCGAGCGGGCCGACGTCATCGCCTTCCTCGAGAGCCTGACCGACGAGAGCTTCCTGACCGATCCGGCGCTCTCGGACCCGTTCGCAGACTGAGCGGCACCGCGACCGGCGCTCCGGGCTAGCATCGGCTCATGCACCACGAGCTCCTCCCTGTCCATGGCGCGCACCTGCACCTCGTCACCCGCGGCGAGCTGGGTGCGCTGGACGTCATCCTCGACCTCGGACGCGGCCTGCTGCACGTGCTCCGCGACGACGCCGGCGATCGCTGGGAGGGCCGGGTGCAGCTGGACGGCCTGGCCCGGGCCGCCTGGGCCACCCGCATGACCGGGATCAGCGGCCAGCCCGACGCGAGCCCTGGCGGGGTCGGCCTGTTGCGCTGGCGGGGGGACAGCCTCGGCGGGGACGCGAGCGTGCAGGGCCTGGCGGTGAGCAACCTGGGTGCCCGGGCGACCGGAGCCGCGGCGTTTGCCCGGGATCTCCTGGCGCTCGCCCTGCGCAGCCGGATCGACCACCCCATCGCCGCGTCGGCCCTGAACCGCTGGAATCAGGAGCTGCGCTTTGCCGCCACCGTCACCTTCGCCGACGGGTCTCCGCGGCGGGTGCGCCTGTGCGGCATGGTCGACGGCGCGGGTCTCGCCAACCTGCGCGCCCTGACCCGGATCCTGTCGCCGGAGGAGCCCCTGGTGGTCGACCTCACCGGCTGCGCCAGCCTGGGCGCGTGGGATCCGGAGGAGCTGCTGGCCGGCCACCCGGTCGCCTGGGTCGGCGCGCGAGGGGGCGTGGCCGACCACCTGCACGACATCGGCGTGCCCCGCGAGGCCTTCCACGACACCGAGCGTGCCGCCCGCGCCTGGCTGCGCGGATGAGCCCGGAGACCACCGGCGACCGCGCCAGCGATCGACCCCTCGACGGCGTGCGGGTCCTGGACCTGTCGCGCCTGCTGCCGGGCCCGGCGTGCACCTGGTACCTGGCGGGGCAGGGGGCCCGGATCGATCGGGTCGAGCCCACCCGCATCGGCGATCCCACCCGCGCGCTGCCGCCGTTCCAGGACGGGGTGGGGGTCTTCTTCGCCGCCTTGAACGCCGGAGATCGCAGCCTCGCCCTGGACCTGCGCCACCCGTCTGCCCCCGCGGTGCTCGCCCGGCTGCTGCCCCACTACGACGTGCTGGTCGAGGGCTTTCGCCCCGGGGTGCTGGAGGCGCTCGGGCTCGGCCCCGACGTGCTCGCCCAGCGCGTTCCCCGCCTCGTCGTCGCCCGTCTCTCCGGCTTCGGCCAGACCGGTCCGTGGGCATCCCGGGCCGGCCACGACCTCAACTACCAGGCCCTCGCCGGGGTGCTCGCCATGGCGGGCCTGAACGCCGACGGCGCGCCCCATGTGCCCCCAGTGCAGGCCGCCGATCTCGGCGGTGCCCTGCTCGCGGCGTTCGGCATCGTCAGCGCCCTGCTGGCCCGCGAGCGCACCGGTCGCGGGCGGGTGCTCGACGTCTCCCTCGCCGAGGCCGCCCTGTCGCTGGTCAGCCCCCACGTCAGCACCCTGACCGCCGAGGCGCGCCCCGCCCGACCCGGCGGTGAGCTGCTCACCGGCGCAGTCCCGGTCTACGGCACCTACCGCTGCAAGGACGGGCGCTGGATCACCGTCGGCGCCCTCGAGCCCCGCTTCCAGGCCGCCCTCGCAGCAGAGGTCGGCCCCATCGACCAGGCCGCCCTGCGCGAGGTCTTCGCCACCCGCGACCGCGACGACTGGGTCGATGCGCTGGAGGAGGCCTGCGCCGCTCCGGTCCTCGACCCCGGCGAGCTCGCCGATCACCCCCAGCTGGCCGCCCGCGGTGCGGTGCAGCGACTGGGCCGCACCACCTTCGTGCGCCCTCCGCTCGCACCGGCGGACTGGGCGGTGGGCGATGTGGCGAAGCTGGGACAGCACAGCGCCGAGATCCTCGGTGAAGCAGGCTTCTCCGCCGAGGATCTCGCCGCGTTGCGCGGGTCTGGAGCGGTGCGGTGAGCCTGTGGGGCTTCGAGCTGCAGCTGGGATGGCGCGAAGTGGCCGCCATCACCCTGGCGCTGGTCATCATCCTGGATGTGGCGGTCTTGCGCGCGCTCTCGGACAAGCCACGTTAGCCGCGCCGCGAACGCCCTCAGCGCGAGGGTCGCAAGCCCCGAGGTTCGCATGTCCGACGCCAACGCCAAGGTCCCCTTCATGAAGATCGTCCAGTTCGTGCTCATCGGCCTCCTGGTCGGCGGGCTCGCCGGCGCTGGCTTCGCAGGGTGGGTGTGGTGGCAGGGCCAGACCGAGCTGGGGGCGATGCAGGTCGCGAAGACGGACCTCGAGAACCAGCTGCAGACCCAGGGCGACGTGCACAAGAAGGAGCTCGAGAAGCGCGATCGCACGATCGCCCGCCTCGAGGCCCGCGCGGACATCGCCCGGGCCCTGACGGAGCTCGATCGCCGCAACTTCGGCACGGTGGGCGACAAGCTCGAGGAGGCGTCGAAGCACCTGGAGGGCGACGCGGACGCGGCCAGCCTGCAGATGGCGATCGGCAACGTGGAGGTCGCGCCCAGCGATGATCTGTCGGGTGCGCGGGAGCAGATCCTGGGGCTCGCAAAGCAGGCGGACGAGCTGCTGAAGTAGGCGGGCGCCGACAGGAGGCTCTGCTGCCGGATGACGGAGGTAGGAGCTGCTCAGCGTGTCGTGGCGGGCCGGTCTCTGGTCCCTGGTCTCTGGGGCCTGGTGCGAGCGGGGAACGCCGACCGGCACCGGCAGCACTCCGCTGCGCGCTCCCTGACCCGCAGCGCATTCAAGGGGCGAGCACGCCAGCGACCGTGCCGCCACGAACGCAAACGCGCAGGACCGCTGGTTCTCGCCAGCGACCACCCGTTCGCAGAGGGCCCCAGAGACCAGCGACCAGAGACCGCCCTTCCACTCCCCCGTTCGCAGCAACGCGACCTCGCGCCAGAGCCACTCGAAACTCGAGACTCGATCCTCGAAACCTGCTGCTCCCCGCCTACTTCCCGACCCCCAGCAACCCTTCCTTCAGCCGCTTCGTCGGCGGCTCATCCCCAAGGAACAACCCCCACAGTGCCCACATGAACGGCCGCCCCTCGATCCGCGCCACCTCCCGGCCGTTCACCGAGACCAGGGTGCCGACCCCGGGCACGTAGTCCATGACCACCCGGTCGCCCTTCTCCATGTCCCGGTCCATCGCCTGGAGGAACCTGCGGATCGGCTCTTGCAGGCCCTCGCTGCGGCCGACCTTGTCGAAGCCCTCCGAGAAGGCGCCGGTCATGGCGTCGCGGGGGGTCTTCTTGAAGACGAAGTCCATCGTCAGGCGCTTCGGGAGGTCCTGGCGGATGAGGGGCTCGGCGTCCGTCTCCGGCTCCTGGACGTAGAGCGCGCCGACGTAGACCGTGACGCCCAGCTTGGAGCGCTCGCCGACCCCGTTGAGCTTGAGCCGCCGACCGCCGACCGTGGCGCGCCGGGGGATGGAGACGCCCTGCAGGGTGAGGTCGGTCAGGCCCTGCTCCTCGGGGAGCGTCGAGCGCACGACCGTGGGCGCGCCCGGGGTGATGGTGAACGGCGCTCCGGCGAAGGTGTAGTCGCCAGCGGGCAGGTAGCCGTCGAAGCGCTTCTCCGCGGACAGCTGCTCCCGAGCGAAGACGATGGCCTGCTGGGCGTCGGGCCGGAAGGGGGTGGCGGCGGCGTCCAGAGCGCCCTCACCCGAGAGCTGGACCCGTCCGAAGGTTGCGGAGAGGTCTTCGATGGCACCGGCCAGGGCGGGATCGTTCTGGCGGTACTGGGCCTCGACCAGGCGGGCCATCCGGGACATGACGTCGCCCCGGTTGCGCGCGGCCTCGGCGGCCAGGAGCAGGGTCTCGCGGTCGACCCGGTAGCCCTGGTCCACCAGCTGATCGTAGGTGCGCTCCACCCCCTGCCACACGTTCTTCTGGGCGAGGGAGTGCATCTGGGCGACGAGGCGCTCCTGCTCGGCGTCCCGGATGTCGTCGGCGAGGGCGGGCGGGGCGAGCCACAGCAGCGTCAGCAGGGGGATCAGTCGGGGCAAGGGGCTCCGAGGGGCCAGGGGAGAAGGCAGGGTATCAGGAACTACGGCCCGCAGCGCACCCCCCGTGCGCGTGCCCTCCCTCACACAACGGCGGGCCGGTCGCCGCATCCCGGTCGAACGAGCGGGGCGCATCATCGTCCCACCCTTGCCCGCGTGTTCGCAGCGACTACGCTCGACGCAAGACCCGATACCTGAGGACACCTGCAATGGCCTTCGACAACCCCGCTGGCAGCGACTCCGCGAACCTTCCCGAGGTCCTCGACGTCCCGGTCCTCGCCATTCGCAACACCGTGATCTTCCCGGTGCTCGCCTTCCCGATCAACGTGGGACGCCCCAAGTCCGTTCGCGCCGTGGAGCGCGCGCTCGCCACCGAGGACAAGCTCCTCGGCATCCTGGCCCAGCGCGACCCCAAGACCGAGGATCCCGGTGAGGACGACCTCTACGAGGTCGGCACCGTCGTGAAGATCCTCAAGATGGTCAAGGTGCCGGGCAACAAGCTCTCGGTCATCATCCAGGGTCTCGCCCGGGTGAAGGTCGACAAGTGGGAGGAGGACTCGGGCCACCTCAAGGCCAGGCTCCGCACCTACCAGCCCGACGACACCTCCGCCGAGGACGTGGGCGAGCTGATGCGCAACCTGCGGGAGCTGGCGCAGAAGATCATCGACCTGTCGCCGCAGATCCCGGCGGAGGCCAGCTTCCTGGTGCGCTCCATCGACGAGCCGGGCGTGCTTGCCGACATCGTGGCTTCCAACCTCAACATCCCGAGCGAGGAGAAGCAGGATCTGCTCGAGACCTTCGAGACGCGCGAGCGGATGGAGAAGGTCATCGCGGTGCTCAACAAGGAGCTGCAGGTCCTGGAGCTGTCCAACAAGATCCAGACCGAGGTCAAGGGCGAGATGGACAAGGCCCAGCGGGAGTACTTCCTGCGGGAGCAGCTCAAGGCCATCCAGAAGGAGCTCGGCGAGGTCGACGAGCGCCAGGAGGAGTTCGAGGAGCTCAAGCGCAACATCAAGAAGGCCAAGATGCCCCGCGAGGTGGAGAAGGTGGCCTTCAAGGAGCTCAAGCGCATGAGTCGCATGAGCCCCGGCGCCGCCGAGTACACCGTCAGCCGCACCTACATCGACTGGCTGACCGAGCTGCCCTGGTCGATCACCTCGGACGACCGCCTCGACGTCAACGAGGCCGAGAAGATCCTCGACTCCGACCACTACGGGCTCACCAAGGTCAAGCAGCGCATCCTCGAGTTCCTCGCGGTGCGCAAGCTCAAGTCCGACATGAAGGGCCCCATCCTGTGCCTCGTCGGTCCGCCCGGCGTCGGCAAGACCTCGCTCGCCAAGTCCGTCGCCAAGGCGCTGGGCCGCAAGATGGTCCGCATCAGCCTCGGCGGCGTGCGGGACGAGGCCGAGATCCGCGGTCACCGCAAGACCTACATCGGCTCCATGCCGGGCAAGGTCATCAAGGGCATCAAGAAGGCCGGTACCAACAACCCCGTCTTCGTCCTGGACGAGATCGACAAGCTGGGCAGCGACTACCGGGGCGACCCGTCCTCCGCCCTGCTCGAGGTCCTCGATCCGGAGCAGAACGACACCTTCCAGGACCACTACCTCGACGTCACCTTCGACCTGTCGAAGGTCCTGTTCATCGCGACGGCGAACGTGCCGGACACCATCCCCGGGCCACTCCGCGACCGCATGGAGATCATCCGGGTCGCCGGCTACACCCACGAGGAGAAGCGCCAGATCGCGAAGAACTACCTCATCCCCGAGGTCCTCGAGGAGCACGGCCTCACCGACGAGATGATGCAGATCACGCCCCCGGCGCTGGACAAGATCATCGAGAGCTACACCCGTGAGGCCGGCGTGCGCTCGCTCAAGCGGGAGCTCGCCGCCCAGGCGCGCTGGGTTGCGAAGGAGATCGCGTCCGAGAACCGCAAGCCGCCGATCATCGTCGACGAGGAGCTGGTCGAGGAGATCCGCGGCCCGATCCACTTCTTCAAGGAGGTGGCGGAGCGCACCAGCGTGCCCGGCGTCGCGACCGGCCTCGCCTGGACCGCGGTCGGCGGCGACATCCTCTTCATCGAGGCCACGAAGATGAAGGGCAAGGGCGGGCTCACGCTCACCGGCTCGCTCGGTGACGTCATGAAGGAGTCGGTCAGCGTCGCCCGCAGCTACATCCGCTCCATGGCGGGCGAGCTCGGCATCGGCGAGGAAGCCTTCGAGAAGCTGGACCTGCACGTGCACGTGCCCAGCGGCGCCATCCCCAAGGACGGCCCGTCCGCCGGCGTCACCATGATCACCGCCATGACCTCGCTGCTCACCGGCCTGAAGGTGGATCCGACGGTCGCGATGACCGGCGAGATCACCCTGCGTGGCGCAGTGCTCCCGGTCGGCGGGGTCAAGGAGAAGGTGCTCGCCGCCCACCGCGCCGGCATCAAGAAGGTGCTCCTGCCCGAGAAGAACAAGAAGGACCTGACCGAGGTTCCCGACGAGATCAAGCAGGAGCTCGAGTTCGTCTTCTGCAACCGCATGGAGCAGGTCCTCAACGAGACCCTCGGCGAGGACAACCTGGCCAAGGTCAAGGCGGACCTGGAGCTGGCCAAGCAGGCCAGCACCAACGCCGAGGCCAGCGGCGGAGAGGCCCAGGCCTGATCTCGGCACGGCGCCTGCCCGACGGCCTCAGCGGTCGTCGGGCGCGCCCTCCACGATCCGCACCACGCCGGCGGATCCGTCGACCTCCACGATCTGCCCGTCCTTCAGCCGGCGCAGCACGTCCGAGATGCCGGCCACGCAGGGCTTGCCATACTCCCGGGCGACGACCGCCCCGTGCTGCAGCGACCCGCCCACCTCGAGCACCACCGCAGCAGCGTTCACGAACAGCGGGGTCCAGCCGGGATCGGTGGTGTGGGCGACCAGGATGTCGCCGGGGCGAACGGGCTTCTCGTCGGGCTCATGCAGCACGACCACCGGCCCGCGCACGACTCCGCTGGAGATCGGCGAGCCGACCAGCTCGCCGGGCTTCGCGTCGCCGCGGCTGGGGCGCAGGATGCGACCGCGGGAGTCGATGATCGCGGGGAAGGCCGTCACGTGGCGGCGGAGCAGGTCCAGGAAGCGCGTGTTGTCCGCCCGGCGGGCCCGCAGGTCCAGGTCAGCGTCGGCGTCGGCGGCCTCGAGGTCCTCGAGGGTGAGGTCGAGCACGTGCTCGGCGTGGTCCAGGCGGCCGGCGTCGACCAGGGCCTGCCCCTGGACCAGCAGCCGCTGCCGCGCCAGGGCGAAGAGCATCAGGTAGTGGTGCTTGGGGGTGTCGCGGCCGCCGCCGAAGAGGTCGAGCCAGGTCCAGGCGCGGTCGAGCAGGAAGCGCCGCAGGGGGCCGACCGCGGCGCGCACCTCCGCATACGCAGCCTCTCGGGCGGCGATCCGCTCTGCGTGGGCCTCGGCGGGGTCGAAGCCGTCGGGGTCCATCGCGCACAGCTGGCGCAGGGCGAGCACGGGCCGGTCGCGGTAGCGGGGGGTGCCGAGGTCGACCTCGTGGGGGCCGCGCCAGCCGTACAGCCGGACGAAGTCGTCCCACGCGTCGAGGAACTCGGCAGGGAGATCGCGGGCTTCCAGGCGCTCGGCGAGGCGTTCGGGGTCGGCGCGATCGGCCGGGTCGAGGAGATCCGCCATGCGCCGCAAGGCCACGCCCATGTCGACCACCACGTTGCCGGCGAACCCACGCGCCAACGCGTCGGCGAGGTGGGCGAGGCGCTTGGGCACCAGGGCCTGGGCGAGGCCGACGCCGACCATCGAGGCCATCAGCGGCGGCATCGTCTGCTCGATCACGTGGTGGATGACCGGCACGCCCTGCTCGGCGAGGAGCTCGGCGCCGGTACCGTCGAACGTGCGCTCGCGCCAGGACTGCTCGAAGGCCTGCTGGGCGGCGAAGAAGCCCTCGGCGGCTCGGCGCGGGGACAGGAAGGCGCGGAGGAACGCCCGGATCAGGCCTCGCGCCCGCCAGACGATCCGCGGGTAGGCCAGCAGCATGGGCAGGCTGACCCAGGAGGGACGGCGCTCGGAGCGGTAGCGCCTGCCGTCGACCTCGCGCAGGGTGCGCGCGACCAGTGCATCGGTAGACTCCAGGTTCATCGCCAACAACTTCGGTGACGAGAGCCAGAGCACGTTGGACAGGTCCTGGTACATGCGACCGCCCTCGAGGACCCACAGCTCGTCGCCGGGGCCGATCTGGACGGGCAGCTCGCCGATGTAGGCGCGGATCAGCAGGCTGCCGAAGCGGGCGAACCAGGACTGGCCGATGGGGGAGATCGGCGCGTTGATCGTGAGCCCGCCGTTGAGCGCGAGGTCCTGGTACAGGCGACGCCGGGCGCCCGGTGCGGTGACCATGCTGGCCGGGAGCGGCACCCAGGTCGTGATCGGGCGGGCCTGCAGCAGGTGCAGGGCGCTGTCAGCGTACGCCCACTCGATGTCGACCGGGGCGCCCGCGTGGGCCTCGACCCGGGAGATCAGCGCCGTGAGCTCGGCGAGCTGGGCATCGGTGAGGGCGGGCTCGCTCGCGCGGTGGCCCTCGAGCAGCTGGTGCCCGCCGTCAGGTCGCAGCTGCAGGGCCTGCTGCTTCTCTCCGATCCGCCGGGTGAGGATCTCGCCGGTGACCTTGTCGACGACGAAGTGGTCCGGGGTGACCGCCCCCGAGACCACGCTCTCGCCCAGGCCCCACGCCGCGTCGAAGACCGCGTGGTCGTAGTCGTTGTCCAGCGGGTCCAGGGAGAAGCCGACCCCGGCGCAGGTGCTGTCCAGCTGGTGCTGCACGACCACGGCAATTCGCGGATCGAGAGGGTCGAAGCCGTGCTCCCGCTTGTAGACCAGGATCCGCGGGTCGAGGCTCGACGCAAAGCAGGTGCGGACCGCGTCCAGGAGCCCGTCGGCGCGCACGCCTAGCACGGTCTCGTACGCTCCAGCGAAGCTCGCGCCCGCCTGGTCCTCCTCGGGAGAAGAGGATCGAACGGCAAGAAGGCCCGGAGCCTCTCCCGCGGCGACCCGGAGCGCCCGCTCCTGGGCGGGGGAGGGGAGCAGGGTGCGAGCCGCAGCCTTCACCGCGGCGCCGACCGTGGGCCAGTCGGCGGGATCGGCGTCGACCAGGGCCTGCCAGGCGGTCGTCTCCCGGAGCTCGGCGAACCAGGGCTCGAAGAAGGCAGTCGTCAGCACCGCACCCCCGGGCACCGGGAAGCCCGCCCCGGCGAGGGCCATCAGCGAGGCGGCCTTGCCCCCGACGGTGCCGACGTCCGCGGCCTCACCGTCCGTGAGCGACCGAACCAGCCCACTCATGCCTCACGCTCCTCGCGCCAGCGCGCCAGCAGCAGGGGGAGCTCGCGCTCGAGGAAGGTGTAGAGCGAGGCGATCTGTTCGAGGCGGTCGGCCTGCTCGGGCTCCACCAGCTCCAGGCCCTGCCGGGCGAGGTCGGCGAAGCTCACGATGCCCTGCACCCGGCGCACCAGCTTGTGCTCGATGCCCTCGACGGTGAGCGCATAGTGGGTCGCCCGCTCGCCCGGCACCGGCACCACCTCGATGGAGCCCGACGTGAGCAGCAGGCGGGTCATCGTGCTCACGCTGGCCTTGCTGGCGCCGAGATCGTCGGCCAGCTGGCGGGCGCTGCGGTGGGGCGGGTCGCAGATCATCAGCCAGCCGACGATGCGACCGGCGATCCGGGGCAGCCCCTGGGCCTCCCAGTAGAGCGCGACATCCTCGACGTAGGCGGCGTGCCGTGGGTCCAAGACCACCTCCTTCAGTCTGTCTAGTCAGTTCAGTTGTGACTGAACAGCTGGAATCCACCCACCCGGCGTCCGCCCCCCCATGCAGCCCGCCCCGGACCGGTTACGGCCCGCCTCCGGTCGAACCTGTGGCCCACGGGATCTACATGAACCTCCGTCCCTTCTCCCGCGTGCTCGTCGCCAACCGCGGAGAGATCGCCGTCCGCATCGTGCGTGGCTGCCATGAGCACGGGGTCGAGGCCGTAGCCGTCTACTCGGACGCCGACGCCGACGCCCTGCACGTTCGCCTCGCCGATGACGCCGTGCACATCGGCCCTCCCGCCTCCGCGCAGTCCTACCTGGTGCACGACAAGGTGCTGGATGCTGCGCGGGACACCGGCTGTGACGCCATCCACCCCGGATACGGATTCCTCTCGGAGAACGCCGAGTTCGCGCGGAAGGTCATCGAGGCGGGGCTGGTCTGGATCGGGCCGCCCCCCGAGGCCATCGAGGCCATGGGCAGCAAGACCGCCGCGCGCGACACGATGATCGCCGCGGGCGTGCCGGTCGTGCCCGGTACGACGGAGCCCCTGGCCAACGAGGACGCGAAGCGGATCGCCGGTGAGATCGGCTACCCGGTGATGCTCAAGGCGGCGGCAGGCGGCGGCGGCAAGGGCATGCGCCGCGTGCACTCGGAGGCGGACCTGCTCTCGGCCCTGGCCAGCGCGCGGTCCGAGGGCGCCAAGTCCTTCGGCGACGACGCGGTCTATGTCGAGAAGCTCATCGAGAAGGGCCGCCACGTCGAGATCCAGGTGCTCGCGGACGGACACGGCAACGTGGTGCACCTGTTCGAGCGCGACTGCTCCATCCAGCGCCGGCACCAGAAGGTCTTCGAGGAGGCGCCCAGCCCGGTGCTGCCCGAGGACACCCGCGCCGCCATGGGCGAGGTGGCCTGCAGCGCCGCCCGCGCGGTCGGCTACGTCGGCGCCGGCACCTGCGAGTTCCTGCTCGGCCAGGACGGCAGCTTCTACTTCCTCGAGATGAACACGCGGCTGCAGGTCGAGCACCCGATCACCGAGGCGATCACCGGGGTGGACCTGCTCCGCGCCCAGCTGTCCGTGGCTGCCGGTGAGCCGCTCGCGTTTGGCCAGGACGACCTCGCCATCCGCGGCCACGCGGTGGAGTGCCGGGTCTACGCCGAGGATCCGCGGGCGAACTTCCGCCCCGCCCCGGGCCCGCTGCACCTCTACCGCGAGCCCACCGGCCCGTTCGTGCGGGTCGACAGCGGCGTCGTCGAGGGCATGGCCGTGCCCATCCACTACGACCCCATGGTCGCCAAGCTGGTCGTGTGGGGACGGGACCGCCAGGAGGCGCTCGACCGCTGCCGTCGCGCGCTGCAGCACTACCGCATCGTCGGGATCCCCACGTCCATCCCGTTCTTCCTGGCGCTCTTCCAGGACGCGGGCTTCCGCGAGGGGATCTACGACACCGGGTTCATCACGGCGGAGTGGCTGACGGCCAACCTGGACGCACCCACGGACGAGGCGGTCGAGGAGGCTGCGGTGGTCGCTGCCATCGCCGCGTTCGAGGACGCGATGAAGAAGCAGCCGGCCTCGGCGAGCCAGGCCTCCGGCAGCGCCTGGGTGCGCTCGCGCTCCTGGTCGACCACCTACTTCGGTCGCTAGACCCTGCACTCTCGGGAGACGACATGGAGATCGAGGTCCGGATCGACGACGCGGTGCAGGTCATCGACGTCGAGCGTGCCGAGGGCGGCTGGCGGGTGCGGGTCGGCGAGGGCGAGCCCTTCGTCGTGACCGGCTCGGAGCTGGCCAGCGGCGAGTGGGCGCTGCGCTGGGGCGGCAAGCGTCGCGTCGCGGGCGTGCACGTGGACGGAGAGCGGGTGGATCTACAGGTGGGCGGCCGCGACTGGCGCGCCCAGGCCATGGATGCCCGCAAGGCCGCGCTCAAGCTGGGCGCGGGCGGGGACGAGGGCGCGGTCGTGACCCAGATGCCTGGCGTCGTCGTGCGAACGCTCGTCGCGGTCGGGGACGGGGTCACGAAGGGGCAGCCCGTCATCGTGGTGGAAGCCATGAAGATGGAGAACGAGTTCAAGGCCCCCTGCGACGGCACGGTCGAGTCCATCCCGGTGAGCGACGGGCAGGCCATCGAGGCGGGCACGACCCTCATGGTCATCACGCCGGAATAAGCTCCGCGCGCGTCCGTTCCCATCGTCGCGGCCCTGACCGCGGTCGTGGCTGTCTCGCAGGCGAGCAACCCCTGGGATACGGCAGCAGTCGCACCCCTGGGAGGCACCATCCTCGGCATCGGCTGGAGCGAGATCCTGATCATCGGCGTCGTGGTCCTGATCGTCGTAGGCCCGGACAAGCTGCCTCAGTTCGCCCGTACCGCCGGGCGCCTGTACGGACAGCTGCGCCGGACTGCGGACGAGATGCGCCGTGCGCTGGTGCTGGAGGCGGACCGTCAGGACGCCGAGAGCCGCTACAAGGAGATGATGGAGCGGCGCCGCCGCGCCGAGGAAGAGCGGCGCAAGCACGCCGAGGAGAACCCGGGGACCGAGGCTCAGGAGGAGCACGTCCCCGAGCCCCCCGACGCAGCAGCGGACCCCGATGAGGCCAGCACGGACGGTGCGGCTGCGGGCGCCATCACCGGATCGGCCGCAGCGTCCGGGGCGATGGCGATGGATGCGGGTGAGGCGGACGACGATCTGCAGTCCCTGCTCGATGATCCCAACGGCCCCTACGGTGCCGGCACCTCCCTGGACGAGCTGGTGCAGAGCGGCCGGCTGATGAGCGGTCCCCAGCCCAGCAGCACCCCCGACCGCGACCCCCACGATCTGCCCTTCATGACCCCTGCCCACCCGGGTAGTCGTGCGGGCGGCACCCGCGCGGGTGGCGCGCCCGGCGCCGGAGCCGCGGATCGTCCGCCCCCCGGGGTCACCGAAGAGGAGTGGGCCGAGCTGCCCGCGCACATCAAGGCCATGCTGATCCAGCGAGCAGCCCAGGGTGAACGCCCATGATCCGCCGCGAAGAGCAGGGCCCGGAGGCGGGTCCGGACGAGGTGGAAGAGCACCGCATGCCGCTGCTCGAGCACCTGCGCGAGCTCCGCAACCGCGTCATCTACGGGCTCATCTTCGTCGGCGTCGGCCTGATCCTGGGCATGGTGGTGGCGAAGGACGTCATCGACTTCACCGTCGCCCCGGTCAAGCAGGTGCTGCCCGGCAGCGGCGACCCGAACGAGATGGACCTGCTCTACGCCCGGCTGACCGAGCCGCTCATGCGCCTGCCCGGCTGGGAGTACCTGATCACCAGCCAGGCCAAGGGTGACCTCGTCCTGCACGGCTCGCTGGAGGGCGTCTGGGTCTGGCTCCGCGCCGCCTTCCTCTTCGGCGGTCTGGTCGCGCTGCCCTTCGTCGCGTGGCAGGCCTGGGCCTTCGTCGCGCCGGGCCTGTACAAGACCGAGCGGCGGGTCGTGCTGCCGCTCACCGTCGCCTCCACCTTCCTATTCCTGCTGGGCTCGGCCTTCGCGTACTTCGTCATCGTGCCCATGGCGTTCGGCTTCTTCCTCAACTTCCTCGATCTGGAGAACGTCATCTCCATCGAGGATGCGTCCAACACCGTCGTGCGCATCGTGGTCGCCTTCGGGCTGTGCTACCAGCTGCCCGTCGCCGTCTGGTTCGTCGCCCGCATCGGCCTCATCGACCACTGGGACATGATCAAGGGCTTCCGCTACGCCATCGTCGGAATCTTCATCATCGCCGCCCTGGTCACCCCGCCCGACGTCATCACCCAGTTCTTCCTGGGCGTGCCGCTCATCGGCCTGTACGGCGTCAGCATCGTGGTCGCCTGGATGTCGACGACGAAGGTCCGGGATCCGGAGCTGGCCGAGGCGTAGGGGGGCGCAGCGGGCTACCGCCCGGAGGTGGAGGAGGGTCAGGGCGGTGGGCTGCGCGCGTCGAGCCGCACCCTCAGGTGACCCGGTCGAGAGCACAGGGCCTCGGCTGGAACGACTCGACAGGGCCCTCGCCCCCACCCGCCAGCACGGCTTCTTCCGTGTCGTCCGCTCCCCCCTCCGTGACCCTCCGCGTCTCCGTGCCTTCGTGGTGGGGGCAGGGCAGACCGCGTGGACCTTCCCCGATCCATCCCGTTCTCCGGATCCGACCCTCTACCGCGGCGCCTTCAACAACCCCGGGTACTGCACGCCCGCGCGCGGGTCGATCGCCTGGTACTGCGCCGCCGCCTGGGTGAGCACGAGCGTCATGTCGAAGGACGGCAGGTAGACCCGGCCGTCGCTCTCGACGAGCCCCGCGGGCGGGTTGGGGAAGGGGGCGGCCAGGCGGAAGGCGCGCACGAGGCAGTCGTCGACCACAGGCTCGCCGGACTCGCTGGTGACCTCGATGTACTCGAGGGCGCCGTCGGCGTTGAGCACCGCGTGCACGACGGTGCGGTAGCGGGGCTTCGACAGGCGGGTGCTGCTGGGCAGGTTGTCGACGTTCTGTCGCCAGTAGTACTGGACCAACCGGCGGATCCGGTTGAGGTACGCCGCGTGGATGAACTCCTTCGCGTTGACCGCGACCTCGCTGCCGAGGCGCTCGTCGAGCAGATCGTTCGAGGGTGCTCCGGCGAGCCGGGACTCGGCGTGGCTGCTGGGCACGGGGTCCTGCAGCCCGTCCTTGTTGGTCAGCTGCCACTGCGACGGCAGGGCGGCGAGCGAGCCGTTGGTCGAGAGGTCGAAGCTCTCCTGGCCGGGGGTGGCGCCGGTGGACTCCTTGTCGACGTTGAGGTCGAGCAGGTCCTCCTGCTCGTAGACCTGCTCCTCGCTGTAGCTGGGCGCGAGGACCTCGGGGTTCATCACCGTGCGCTCGGTGCGGGTCTCTTCGACGACCGTGCTGTTCATCTCCGCGAGGTAGTCGGCCTCCTCGGGGCGGGTCTGGTCCTCGGGCGGGGCGATCTCGACGATCTGGCCGTCCAGCTCGGGATCCTCTTCCTCCTCCTCGAGCTCCTTCTCCTTGGGCTCCTGTTTCTTCTCGCCCGGCTCGACCAGCAGCACGGCCATGGGGGGCGAGCTGAAGTCGCGTGACGGCGCCTCGAGCAGGGAGAGCAGCACGCCGAAGCCGAGCACGATGGGGACCTGGAGCAGCAGCGCGACCAGCAGGAAGATCCCGAACAAGCTCCAGCTCTGCGAGCTGGGCGGTCGCCGGATGGCGGGGGTGCGGGAGATGTCTGCGGTACAACCCACTGTCGGTCAGCGCCTCTCGTTCTCGGTGTCTCGCGTGGCTTGGTTGCTCATCGCTGGTCCACTCTTCGGATCGTAGGACCCACCTTCGTGACCAGCAAGGATCTCCTACTGGTCTCCCGAGACGATGATCGGGTTCCGGTAGACGAAGGTGTAGGCGTGGAAGAGGGAGTCCGCCTCGATGTCGTTGGGGATTCGAGGCAGCTTCTCGGGGATCGCGTCCAACGCCATCGCGTCGAGGGAGGCGTAGCCGCTGGACCGGGTGATGGTCTTCTCGGTGACCTTGCCGTTGTGCTGCACCTGGAAGACGACGGTGACATCGCCCTGGATGCCCAGCGCACGCTCGTGCAGCGACAGGTCCATGGTGTGCCACTGCTTGCGGACCTCGTCGTCCAGGGTCTTGCGGTAGCGCCCGAGGGGACTGTCGGCGGCGTCGACCATGGCCATGTTGTCGATGAGCAGCTGGGTGGACGCGGTCTGCTTGGAGGTACGCAGGTTGCCGTCGGTGACGTTGATCCCGGGCATGCTGCGCTCGGGGCGGGTGCGCCGGTCGGCGGTGCCACCCCAGCCCAGGGAGTCGCGCAGATCGGCGATGGACTCGACCGGCTCCTCGACCGGCTCGGGCTCCTCCATGGGCTCGACCTCGCCCTCCTCGGGCTCGGCGGTGTCCTCGGGAGACTCGGGCAGGGGCTCGTCGACCTCGACCGGGCGCTCGGTGCCGCCGCGGTCGTTGTGGGTGTCGGGCCGCGGCTCGGGCGCTTCGTCCACCTGCTCCGTCGCGAGTGCTGCGGTGATCGGCGCTTCCGCGGGCTCGACCTCGGGCGCCTGGATGAGGATCCGGGCGACCTTGGGGGACCACCAGGCCTCGTGCTCCAGCGGCTGCAGGTCGTCGGGGCGCTCGGCGGTGGTGACGCCGTCGACGGGCGCATCCCCGCCGGTGACAAGGACTGCCGACGCCGACGCGGATGCTCGGCGACCGCTGCGGGAGGGGGCTCCGCCCCGCTGGCCCTCGCCGACCAGGGGCGAGCCCGTGCCCGACTCGTCGCCGTCCTTGCCGCCGCCCTGCTGGACACTGACCCGGGTCTCGACCGGCTCTCCCGCCGCGGGTGCGTCGCCCCCCTCCGCCTCGGGATCCCCGTCGGCGAGGTCCAGAGACGGCGTGCCGGTCGGGATCGGCAGGCCGTCGAGGGGCGGCGTGGCGACGCCTTCGATCTCCGAGGTCACCTCCACCTTGCGCAGCTCCTCGGCCCGGCTGTTCCGGCTGCTGATGTACTCGTCCTGGTTGGGGCGCTCCCGCAGGGCGGTCTCCTCGGCGTGCAGGTACCGCTTGAACCGGGGCTCCTCTTCGGGCTCCGGCTCCGGAACATCTGGTTCTTCCTCCTCTTCGGGCTCTTCCCGCTCGATGGGGTCCTGCTCGACCCGCTCGAGGTCGGGCGGATCGGGCAGGGCAGCGTCGGCCACAGCATCGTCGGGGTCGCTGCCCGGAGCCTCCTCGGCGTCCTGGGGCTCGGGCTCGTCGGCGCCGGGGTGGGGCAGGGGATCGGCTGGCGCGCGATCGGGTGCGTTGGCCAGGCCCTGGGGGCTGCGGCGGGCGAGGGCGTCGGCGATCGGCAGCCGGCGCGGGTCGGCGGCGGGCAGGGAGACCAGCACCTCCTCGAGCAAGGAGGGGTCGAGCTCGACCAGGACGTCGGGATCGAGGGTGGCGAGCACGTCCGGAGGCAGGGCCTCCAGCAGCTCCGGATCCAGGGCGCTCAGGGACTCTGCGTCGAGCTCGGCGAGGGCGTCAGCGTCGAGCGCGGCCCAGCGGGCCCCATCGAGGGAGTCCGGGTCCTGGCGGTCCTCGCGGGTGCTGGCGTCCTGCTCGCTGGGCTCGGCGGGGTCCTTGCGGCGGGCCCCCTCGGCGGCGTTCTTGCGGTCGGGGGAGGCGTCGACGAGCAGCACGGCCATCGGCTGCTCGGAGGTGGGGGACGCGGGGACGCGGGGCATGCACTGCCCGCCGACGAGGGCGACCGCGGCGATGCCGACGTGGAACCACACGCTACCCAGCAGCGCCCAGGCAAAGCGCAGCTCCCGGCCCTTCTCCGCCTCGTGCAGGCGCGCAAAGGCCGCCAGGATGGCGCCGTCGGCTCCGGGAGGTGGAAGGGGCGTGCGGTTCACGGGTCTCCGCGACATAGTGCGTCTGCTGGATCGTCCAGCCTGCACGTATCTTGACCGTGTGTCACCCGCCCTGTCGCCGCCTGGTACGCCTTTGCCCCCTCGTCCCGGCCATCGCCTCGATCTCTACCTCGTGCCCCGCGACGCGCGCCCGCTGCCGCCCCTTCCCGAGGTGGATCAGCTGCTGGAGCGCCTCCAGCTGAAGTCCGGTCGCAAGCCGGGTTCTCGCGCGGGTGAGCTGGTCGACGGAGGCTACGCCTCGATCCGGGTCGATCTCCCCGATGATCTCGTGCTGTACGCCAATGGCCAGGGTGGCTTCCACGTGACCTGCCCGGTGAGCGGCGACAACGTGGTGCCGACGTTCGGGCGTGCTCTCACCGCCTGGCGCGCGGGCGGTCCCCGCGCGCTCGAGTGCCCGGCCTGTGGTGCGACCCACGCCCTCGAGCACCTGGAGTTCGCCCCACCTGCGGTCTTTGGTCGCGGTGCCATCGTGCTGGTGGACGTCGCCGACGCCACCGTGCGCGACGCGGCGCGCGGGCAGCTCGAGGAGGCGCTCGGCCCGCTCGACGTGATCGGGGCCCGGCGGTGAGGCTCCTGCTCCTGGTGGTGCTCCTCGGTGGTTGTCCGCGTACTCCGCCCGATCCGGACGGTCCGCCCCGGCGCCTCGTGGTCTCCGAGCGCTTCGATGGACCCGCCGGACGCGGGTATGGCGCCGCGGTCGCGTTCGTCGGCGACGAGGTGCGCATCGGGGCGCCCTGGCAGGGCCCGGGTGCGGTGTACGGACCGGACGGCATGGTGCTCTCCGGGACCGACGGCGACCGCCTCGGGGAGACCCTGCTCGGCGGCTCGACGCTGTACGCCGGTGCCCCCGGCCGGGGCGAGGGCGGCGCCCTGCTGGACGGATCGGGCACCGAGGTGATCACCGGCGCGGCGGGCGAGGCGCTCGGCGGGGCTCCGGTCCTGCACGGCGGCGTGCTGGTCGCGCTCGGGCTGTCCGGCCCCCAGGGCGAGGGCGTCGAGTGGCAGCCTGACGGTCGCTTGTGGTCGCTGGCCTCGGTGAGCCTGGCGGCAGGCGCCGATCCCGTCCTCCTGGGCGGGCTTCGGTCCGGCGGTATCGCCTGGCCCGGCGGCAGCCTGCCCGGTCCCTCCGCACTCGGTCGTGGGCTCGCCGGCTGCGACCTGGACGGGGACGGCGACGAGGATCTCGTGATCGCGGATCCGCTCACCGGTCGGGTCGATCTGCACGTGGTGGACGACCTCGGCTCGCTGGACCTGAGCGCTCCGACCCACCGCCACGACCTGGGCCCCGGAGCCGGTCGGGTGGTCGCCTGTCTGGACGGGGGGGTGGTCGTCGGCGCGCCGGATCGCCTGGCGGGTGCTGCCGTGGCCTGGCTGCGCCGTCCGCTCACCGACGACCCGCCGTCCTGGGTCCTCGGGCGCACGGGGGGCTCGTTCGGTCACAGCCTGGCGGTCGGGTCGCGCGGCGTGCTGGTCGGCGATCCGGCGAGCTCCGAGGTGCGGCTGCTCGTGGGCGCCGACTAGACCGTCAGGAGCGGGTCGGCCAGGGACGTGTGCTTTGCCAGTTCCAGGTGGGGCGTTATGCGCGCTGTCCGAGGCGATGGCCTCGTTGGGAGCGAGATGCCCGCTGTTCGGCAGCAGATCAACATCGCCGCCAGTCCGCGCACGGTCTGGCGAGCCCTGACCACGGCCGATGGCCTCACCTCCTGGTGGGTGGACGAAGCCCGCGTCGACGCGCGCAGCGGCGGCCGCATCGTGCTGGTCAGCGAGGGAGATGACGGCGAGCCCATGGAGGAGCGCGGCGTCTTCCTGGAGGTCCGGCCGACCCGCAAGCTGGAGATCGCCTGGGACAGCACCGGCAAGGCGCTCACCAAGGGCAGCCGGGTCCAGTTCCAGATCGCCCGCGACGGCGACGAGACCCGGCTCCTGGTCGTGCACTCGGGCGGTGAGGCCCTCGAGGACGAAGAGATCAACGAGCAGATCACGAAGGGCTGGCGCGCGGCGCTGCGGGCCCTGCGGAGTGCGCTCGAAGATAGCTGATCGCTCTACTCCAGGTAGCGCGTCTCTGTGATCTGTAGATCGGCGATCCCGTCAACGTGGGGATCGTGCGGTGTGGGCGTACATCGATTGCTGGCACGGGCCATGCAATGACCCTGGGCGACCGCCATGGAGGCGGTGTCCAGGAGGACCCCATGCGCACTGCCCTGCTCACCACCCTGGCCCTCGTGCTCGGCGCTTGCGCCGGTGACGCGGGCTCCGCACAGCACGCCGACCTCTCCATCGATGCCGACGCTGCCGAGGTGCTCGCCACCTCCGAGGCCACGGTCGAGATCGCCAGCTCCGAGTCCGACCTCGGCTTCGATCCCGAGATCGAGCCCGGCGCGGACGAGCTGGTCGAGCCCGGCCCCGAGGCGGCCGGCAAGGAGGAGGTCGGCCCGACCGCCCGCTTCGACCTGCGTCGCGGCGAGACCCTGGCCCACTACGCCCGCTGGTCCGGCGTGCCCGTCGAGGACATCGCCGAGATCTCCGAGCTGGACCTCGAAGGCGTCTACCCCGTCGGCACCGAGATCGTCGTGCCGGTCAACGCCGAGGAGCTCGCTGTGCTCACCACCAAGCGCGACGCCCACCACGCCGCCCGCGCCGAGGCCTGGCTCGCGTCCCGCGGAGGCAGCAGCGGCAGCGCCTTCGTCAAGGTCCGCACCGGCGACACCGCCTGGAGCATCGCCAAGGACGCCGGCTCCATCCCGGTCTGGCTGCTCGAGTCCTACAACCCCAGCGTCGACCTCGAGCGCCTGCGTCCCGGTCAGCAGCTGATGATCCCCGTGCTCACCGAGGGCACCGTCGCCGAGGCCGAGGAGGTCAGCCTGGACGAGGTCGAGGCCGAGATGGACGGCATCGAGATCATCGAGGAGATCCCGTCGGCGGTCCGCGAGGAAGGCGCGACGGTGGAGGTGGTCGAGCCGTAGGTCGGCTGCCGACGGAGAGGACGGAGCCCGGCACTGGGTGCGGTGTCGGGCTCCCTCACGCCCTACAGCGACAGGCTCAAGTCCATGAGCGCGGTCACTTCCCGGACCCCACGGAACTGCTCCTCCACCCCGGTCGCCCCGACCCACACGGCCAGGGGCACGACCATGCCCGCGCGCAGGCGGAGGCCGTCGCTGACGTCGGCGCGGACGAGGCCGCTGACGTCGAATGGGGAGAGGTCCCAGTAGGCGAAGCTGGCCTCGCCGACGACGCCGACGCGGTCGTTGATGGCGTAGTCCAGGCCGCCGGCGACCTCGAACGTCACGTAGGAGCCGGCCCAGGGGGCGTAGTCGCGACCGCCGCGGACGCCGAGGGCGGCGCGGCCCATCCGGGTGACCTTGCCCTTGGTACGCCGACTCTGGAGCACGAGGTCCAGGCCGGAGCCGGGCCAGGTGTCATCCGCGTCGTGTACCCAGGTGTAGCTGCGGGCGCCGGGGGCGATGTTGGCGTGCGCCTCGACGCCGAGGCCGGTCCAGCCGCCCTCGGACTGGCGCAGGGCGTACCAGAAGTCGAGCTGCAGGTTGCCCAGGCCGGTGTCACGGGGGAGCCCCCGCGGCAGGCGGTGGGCGACGAAGGGCAGGCCCACCTGCAGCCCCATGCGCTGGTCCTTGCCAAAGGCGTAGCGGGCGCGGAGCATGGTCTGGTTGGTGCCGCCGTTGCTGCCCAGGACGAAGGCCTGACCGACGTCGGCACCGGTGCCGGCGCCGTAGTTGTTGATCCGCACGCCAGCGGGCACGTTGCCGGCGCTGGTCACCGGGACCTTGCGGGTGACCGGCGGCACGGGCTCGGTCTCCCCGTCTGCGGTCTGCGCGTCCTCACCCTCGGGGCTCTCGCCGTCCGGGGCGGGATCGTCGACCCCGGGAGGCGCGAACGGATCGTCCGCACCCGGCGGGGCGAACGGATCGGCCTCCGGCACGGCGTCCGGGGTGTCGTCGGAGGCGTCCTCCGCGGTGTCATCGGAGGCGTCCTCCGCGGTGTCGTCGGAGGACTCGTCGCTCGAGTCGTCCGCCGAGCGCCCCCACGGATCGTCATCGTCCTGGGCGAGGGCAGGGGAGGCCCACAGGGCACCACCTACGGCGCCCGCAACGAGCAGGTACGACAGGCGCATCACTCGGCCCTCCGCAGGCGCTGCACGGTGTCGAGGATGGCGCCGTCTTCGATCTCGACGACCCACGGACCCTGGTCACCCCAGGTCAGGCGGACCCGATCGCCGACCTGGACCAGCGGTGGGTCGTCGGGGGTGCCCAGGAACTGCTCGAAGCAGATGACGTCGACGCCGTCGTCCCCGGCGGGAAGCTCCAGGCCGCTGGCCCAGTCGGCGGGGTCGAGCAGGGAGCCGATGACGTCCTCGACCAGCTGGCCGTCGATCTCGACGCTCCAGGAGCCGGTGTCTTCGGCGGTGACCTTGCGGGAGAGCACCAGGCAGGGGCGTCCCTCGGCGTCGAGGCTGCCGCCCAGCACGTCGATGCGGGAAGACGTGTCGAAGACCGCGGGCTCTTCCAGGATGTCGGGGAAGTGCAGCTCGGGTCCGTGGGGCACCGGCTCGGGCACGTCGACGACCCAGCCGAACCGGCAGCCGAGATCGTCCGGATCCGAGGGATCACAGTCGGTCTTCAGCGGATCGTCCGGGGTCCAGCGCAGGCTGCCGTCGAGCTTCTCGGTCCGGCCGGGCACGAAGCCGCCGAAGTCGAGGTCCAGCACGCGGATCAGCTCGGGGAGCGGGTAGTCGGGCGGGATGTCCATGCCCTCCGCGACCACCACCAGGGCGGTCTCGGGGTTCCAGCCGGTCTGACCGTCCAGCGGGGAGATGTACTCCTCGTAGTCGACGTCATCGGCGTTGCAGGCAGCGAGTGCCAGCACGCCGGCAGCGAGGGCCAGCCGGCCGATGCTGTACGGGGATCTGCCGCGCGAGAGGCGACGCATGGGGGCTCCTCCGTGATTCGTTGCAGACGGTAGCACGCACCCGCGCTACCCGCCGGTCGGTGTCGTGAGCGGCGGGGTCCGTCAACCCTGTCGGATCTTCGGCCCGCTGGGGACAGGCTTCAGGTCTCGTTCCTGACACCGCGGCGGAGCGGATCAGCGACCAGTCAGCGGTTTCCGCCCGGCCCGCGTCCGTCCGGCGCGACCGCGGGCGCCTTGCGCTTGGCTCCGCCCACGCTCGCCGAGCCGCCCACCACGACGAAGTCGCGGACCGGCCCCATCCGGGTCACCTCGGGCTTCACCCCGATGCCGCCGACCTGTCCGTTCATGCCGCCGGGGAGGCTGGTGCTGACGGCCTTCTCGACCGCATGCAGGATCCGGCCCTCCGCGAGCGCGGCCAGGGGATCGGCGACCCGCGCTCCCTTCGAGCGCTCGCCCTCCTTGGCCTCGACCGCCTGGAAGTCGAACCCGGACGCCGTCTTTGCCCAGGTGCCGCGCACCCGGTAGTCCCGCCACCAGCCGCGTCCGGCGAGTCGCCACAGCCGCAGGTCGAGCACGAACGTGCCCTTGTCGATCTGCAGGGCGGTCGGCTCGACCGCGACCTTCATCGCGATCTCGCCCTCCTTGAAGGCCTCCTCGCGGGCGACGTGCAGCAGGGCGGACTGGGACACGGCGAGCGCCCAGTCCTCGCCGGGCTCGAGCGTCGGGGTGTCGACCAGATCCACCGCGGGGGCCTCGGTGAGCAGCTCCAGGGCCAGGCCGGTGGGCGAGGGGGCCGGGCGCACGGCGCGCAGGGGGAGATCCGCCTCGAAGCTCGTGATCCGGACGCCTTCCAGGTTGTCGAACACGTGCTCCGTCGCCCAGTCGTCGATGGCACCCTTGGCGAGCTTCTGGATGGTGCGGAAGGTCCTGCCGCCCAGCTCCAGCTCGGCCTTGCTCACCGAGCGCGGCTTGAGGAACACGTCCCAGACGGCCCCGTTGCGCCGGGCCTCGACGACCGCGTCGAACACGATGTGCCCGCCCAGGGGACGGTCGCCGGTGCTGTTGCCGATCCGCCAGGAGCAGGTGCCGTCGAGGGTCGCGTCGACCTGCACGCACCCCTCGCAGCGCTTGGACGGCACGATGGAGAGCGCCTTCAGGGAGAGGTCGGGGGTGAAGTGCGCCCGACCGCCCAGCTCCACCTTGCGGCGGAAGGCGCCGGACTTGTCGAGGCCGGCGGACACGAGGCGATCGACCAGCTCATCGGAGAGGAGCAGCACGCCGTCGCCCTGCCAGCCTGCAGGCACCTCGGTGGGGGCCGCCTCGATCGCGGCCTTGCGGGCCTCGTACTCGGGCACGACGCTCTTGGCGCACGCCCCGAGGGTGGTGACGAGGACGAGGGAGGCGACCAGCAACCGGCTCACAGGGACTCCAACCTGGCTTCCGCGACTTCGCGCAGGGCGTGGCGCTTGCCCGCCCGCTCGAGGAAACCCTGCCACGCCTGCCGAGCGTCCGCCTTCCGGCCCTGCTCCGCCCGGAGCTCCCCGAGCCAGAACAGCAGGTCTGCCCGGGGCTTCTTCGTGCCTGTCAGCGCCGTGAGCGCCTCGTCCGCCGCCTCGAGGTCACCCGCCAGCAGCTGGGCGACCGCGACCGCGCGCTTGCCGACTGCACCCTCCAGATCCGCGACCGCCGGCAGGAACGCGCCCGACGCCGGCCGCTGCTTCGGACCGAGCACGTGGCCCTCGGTGTCCATCCAGTCGACCAGGTCCTTGCCCTCGAGCCGAACCCAGGTACGACCGCGCTCCTGGATGGCCTGCACCAGCTCGTGCTGGCCGAGGCGGGGGACCCACACGAGCCGTCGGGCCTCGGGAGCGTCTCCGGGGGGCACGGCGCCGTCTGTCGCGGCGGCCGGCAGCAGGGCGACCGCACCGTCGTGGGTCAGCAGGGTGGAGGGCTGGCCGGGCTCGACCCGCTGCTCGAGCACGTCGAGGCCGTCGGAGACGTACAGTCCGGACCAACCCGCAGCCTCGGTGCGGGCCTGCAGCCGGGTGCGCGCCTGCTCGATGGCCTCGATGACCGGCGCGGAGGTCGAGGAGAAGGCGGCGATCCGCTCGGAGTGCTCGGTGAAGCCCAGGTTTCCGATGAGCTTGATCAGCGCGGTCTGGGCGTCCGGCGGGCTGCGGCGATCGTCGAGCCAGGAGCCGATCATGCGGCGGAGGTAGACCAGCGCGGCATCATCGCCGAAGAGCGTGTGCGAGCTGGCCATGCGGCGCAGGGCCACCGCGGCGCCGGTGCGCACGTCGTTGCGGGGATCGCGGAGGAGGCGCCCGAGCCGGTCGATCGAGGTCCGCGAGGGCACGGCGGAGAGCAGCATCAGCGCGGACGGGTTCACACCGGGGTCGGTCCTCTTGACCCAGTCCAGGACGGTCTCGACCTGGTCCTTGCCCAGAGGCTCGGGCCCGGTGCGGTAGCGGTGGAGGATGTCGGCGGCAGCGGCGGCGGCGACCAGTCGGAGCCCCACCCGCTTGTGCTCTGTCGCCAGCTCCAGGAGCCGGGGCACGTCGTCCCAGGTGCCCACCAGCGCGAGATCCCGTGCGCCGGCGGTCTGGGTGGGCAGGTCCTTCGCGCCGAGTGCCCGGCGCGGGTCGTCCGTCTCCATGCAGCCTCCATCATGCACAGCAAGTGACCGGTCGCCAGGAGCGGGTCAAGCACGGGTCAAGTCAGGCCCAACGCACCCGCCCCTCGCAGGCTGGCCACTCCTGGCTGCGGCGTTACGACCCGGGCCCCCACACGGGGCCCCTGCATGGAGAGAGGATCATGTCCGAGGATGCGCTGCCCAAGGAGTACGACGCTCATGACGCAGCCGCGCGATGGAGTGCGGCCTGGGACGAGGCTCGCGTCTTCGTCGCGGATCCCGACGCCCCCGGCGAGGCGTTCAGCATCGTCATCCCGCCGCCCAACGTCACGGGCAGCCTGCACATGGGCCACGCGTTCGAGCACGCGATCATCGACGCCCTGACCCGCTACAAGCGCATGGCCGGCTACAACGTGCTCTGGCTGCCCGGAGTGGACCACGCCGGCATCGCCACCCAGTGGGTCGTGCGCCGCCAGCTCGAGGCCCAGGGCATCGACTACCGTGACCTCGGCCGCGAGAAGTTCGTCGAGCGGGTGTGGGAGTGGAAGGCCGAGTCCGGCGGCCGCATCCGCGAGCAGATGACCCGCATGGGCGCCAGCTGCGACTGGACCCGGGACAAGTTCACCCTCGATCCCGATCTCCAGGACGCGGTGACCGAGCACTTCGTGCGTCTCCATGAGCAGGGGCTGATCTACCGCGGAGAGCGGCTGATCAACTGGGATCCCGAGGATCAGACTGCACTCTCGGACCTCGAGGTCGAGAACGAGCAGCACGAGGGCGAGCTGTGGAGCTTCGCCTACCCGCTGACCGACGGCAGCGGTGAGGTGGTGGTCGCGACCACCCGTCCGGAGACCATGCTCGGTGACACGGCCGTGGCCGTGCACCCTGACGATGCGCGCTACCAGCACCTCATCGGCAAGACGGTCCAGCACCCCTTCGTGGACCGCGAGATCCCGATCATCGCCGACGCGATCCTGGTGGACCCCGAGTTCGGCTCGGGCTGCGTCAAGATCACCCCCGCCCACGACTTCAATGACTTCGAGGTCGGCAAGCGGCACGATCTGCCCATGATCAACATCATGAACCGCGACGGCAGCCTCAACGGCAACGCAGGCCCGTTCCAGGGGATCGACCGCCTGAAGGCGCGTGCCGCGGTCAAGCAGGCCATCGAGGACAAGGGGCTGTTCCGCGGCTCCGAGAAGAACGTCATGACCCTGCCTCGCTCGCAGCGCAGCAAGGCCATCGTCGAGCCCATGCTCTCGACCCAGTGGTTCGTGTCCATGAAGCCCATCGCCGGGCCGGCGCTGGCCGCGGTCGAGTACGGCGCGACCCGCTTCGTGCCGAAGCAGTGGGAGAACACGTACTACGCCTGGCTTCGCGACATTCGTGACTGGTGCATCAGCCGTCAGCTGTGGTGGGGCCACCGCATCCCGGCCTGGTACGACCAGCAGGGCAACGCCTTCGTGGCCCGCACCTTCGAGGAGGCGTGCGAGAAGGCCGGCCACGACCAGCTCACCCAGGACGACGACGTGCTGGACACCTGGTTCAGCTCCGCCCTGTGGCCGTTCAGCACGATGGGCTGGCCCGACCGCACCGCCGACCTCGACCGCTACTACCCGACCAGCGTGCTGGTCACGGGCTTCGACATCATCTTCTTCTGGGTCGCGCGCATGATGTTCGCCGGCCTGCACTTCACCGGCCAGGTGCCGTTCCACGACGTCTACATCCACGCCCTCGTCCGCGACTCCAAGGGCGAGAAGATGAGCAAGACCAAGGGGAACGTGGTCGATCCCCTCGACGCCATCGACAAGTACGGCGCCGATGCCTTCCGCTTCACCCTGCTCGCCTTCGCCGCCCAGGGCCGCGACGTGCTGTGGAACGAGGAGCGGGTCGAGGGCTACGGCAAGTTCATCCACAAGCTCTGGAACGCCCTGCGCTTCTGCTTCCTCACCATCGCCGACGACGACGGGGGCAACCGCTACGATCCCGCCGCGGCCATGGAGTTCGGCCCCTACGAGAAGTGGATGCTCGGCCGTACCGGCGAGGCCGCGGGACGGATCCGCAAGGCGTTCGACGAGTACCGCTTCAACGACGCCGCCACCGAGATCTACGCCTTCACGTGGTCGGAGTTCTGCGACTGGTACATCGAGCTGGCCAAGACCACGCTCTACGACGACAGCGCCTCCGCCGCGCGCAAGAACGGCACCCGCCACGTGCTCTTCTCCACCGTTGGCGCCATCGCGCGGCTGCTCCACCCGATGATGCCGTACTACACGGAGGAGATCTGGGCGAAGCTGCCGCAGACGGAGGGCTTCGTCGCCACCGCGCCCTACCCCTCGCCGGAGGACTACGAGGTCGACGCCGACGCGCTCGCCAGCATGGAGGAGTTCCAGGCGGCGGTGCTCGAGGTCCGGCGCGTGCGCGGCGAGATGCAGATCGCCCGCAAGGTGCCGCTGACCGTGCTGGTGAACGACGCCGCACTCGCCGGGCGCTTGCAGGGTCACGCCGAGGGCTGGGCCCACCTGGTGAACGCCACCGTGGAGGTCATGTCCGAGCGTCCGAACGCCGTCGCCACCGCCATGGTGGGCGAGGTGGAGCTCGCGATCCCCTTGGAGGGCGTCATCGACATCGCCGCCGAGCTGGAGCGCCTGAACAAGGAGCTGGCGAAGGTGGAGAAGGACGTGAAGGACCTCGAGAAGCGGCTCGGAAACAAGGGCTTCGTCGATCGCGCGCCGGCCGACGTGGTGGCGGGCTTCCGGGAGAAGCTGGAGTCGGCCACCGCGCGCCGGGACGCCCTGCGCGCCAGCCAGCAGCGCCTCGGGGGTGGGGCGTGAACCTGACCGAGCTGGTCACCCGCGCCCTGGACGAGGACATCGGCCCGGGGGACCTGACCACCGAGTCGTGCGTTCCTGCCGACCGTCGCGGTCTGGCCACGATCGTCAGCAAGGCGCCCCTGGTCGTCGTGAGTGGCCACCGGGTGGCGCGCGAGGTGTTCCGCCAGGTCGCCGAGCGCTTCGGGGCGCAGGCCGCGTACACGGCGCACGTCCCAGATGGCACCGCCGTCGTGCGCGGCACGCTCATCGCCGAGATCGAGGCCCCGCTGGCCGTGCTCCTCGAGGGCGAGCGGCTGGCGCTGAACTTCATGATGAAGCTGTCCGGCATCGCGACCCAGGTTCGCCCGTGGGTCGAGGCCGCGGACGGCAAGCTGCGGGTGGTCGACACCCGCAAGACGACGCCGCTGCTCCGCGCGCTGGAGAAGGAGGCTGTTCGTCACGGTGGGGCGTACAACCACCGCTTTGCGCTGTACGACGGCGTGATGATCAAGGACAACCACATCGCGGCGGTGGGCGGCATCACCGAGGCGGTGCGCCGGGTCCGGGATCAGGTGCACCACCTCATCAAGATCGAGGTCGAGGTCACGACCCTGGACGAGCTGGACGAGGCGCTGGTCGCCGGTGCGGATGTCGTACTGCTCGACAACATGGACGACGACCAGCTGGCCGCGTGCGTGGACCGGGCGCGCAGCACCCGCCCGGAGGTCATCCTGGAGGCGTCGGGCAACATGACGCCAGAGCGCATCGCGCGGATCAAGGACCTGGGCCTGGACGTGGTCAGCGCGGGTGGGCTCATCCACCAGGCCACCTGGATCGACCTGTCCATGAACCTGCACGCCCTGCCGTAGGGCCGTGTCCTCCGACGTCGACGCGGACGCGCTGATCGCGGCCAGCCGGGCTCGGGGGCTGAGTCCGGCGATCGGCTTCGTGCGAGAGGTCGCCTCCACCAACTCCGCCCTGCACGAGGCCGGCCTGCGCGGGGCGGCCCACGGCACCGCGCTGGTCGCTGGACGGCAGACGGCGGGGAAGGGGAGGCTCGGCCGAACCTGGCTCGCGCCCGAGGACCACGCGCTGGCCCTGTCCGTCGTCCTGCGGCCCGATCTGCCGGTGTCCCGCCTCCCACTGGTCGTGCTCGCCGCCGGGGTCGCCGTCGTGCGGGCGTGCGGGCGCACCTGCCGCCTCAAGTGGCCCAATGACGTGCTCTCGGTCGACGGGCGCAAGGTCGCCGGCATCCTCGCCGAGGCCGAGCTGTCCAAGGGCAGGCTCGACTTCGTCGTCGTGGGCGTGGGCATCAACGTGGGCGGGGCTCCCGACGGACCCTTCGCCGCCGCGAGCCTCGCCGAGCTCCTCGGTGAGCCCCCAGCCCGCGCGGTGCTCGCCGCCGAGATCGTCGCCGGCATGCGGGATCAGGTCAGCCGGATCGCAAGGGATCCCGCCTCGATCCTCGAGGCCTGGCGAACCTGGGACGGCACCGTCGGCCGCCGGGTCAGGGTCGAGGGCGTGGAGGGCGTGGCGACCGGGATCGGGCCGGACGGGGCCTTGGAGATCCGCGATGATGCTGGGAAGGCGCACCGGATCCTGGCGGGGGACGTGGAGATGGTGCGGGTGGGGTGAGTGGACGTCGAGCGGCCGGGATCAGGCCGGCGCGACCCGATGTGGGCGGGGTGCTCTGCGCGCGTCAAACCGCACCCTCACCACGAAGGCACGGAGGCACCGAGGGCGACGGAGAGGGGAAGCCAGGAGGCGGACTGATCTCTGCTTCTGATCGAGCTTTGATACCCTCGGAGGCCATTTTCAGGTGAGCACCCCTCCTCTCGGCTGGATCGCGACAGGTACCTCGAGCGAGAGGACGGGCCCGGCTGGAACCGCTCCTCATGAGCCCCGCCACTGCCCGATCAGCCCGCCTGCTCCGCCGCCATCCGCTCGAACGCCGGGCCGCTGGGGACCCCTGGCCCCGCCTCGCGGAACTCGAGCAGGCCCTTGATGGCGCCCCGCTGGGGCCGCACCCGCGACTTCAGGAAGGCGATCCGCGCCTCCAGGCTCGGGCGGCGTCCGCCGAGGTCGACCAGCCGCTCGGCGAGGTAGCGGTAGTCGCCGCTCATGAGCCGCCACCACACCTGCTGGTTGCTGCTGATCCCGTCGAACACGATGCTGTCGGCGTCGATCAGGTCCTGGACGTGGTCCTCGAGCCACGCCGGGTGAGCTGCCCAGTGCAGGCCGGGCACGATGTGGTGGACCAGGTGATAGCCGGCGTTGTAGGCGCGATGATTGAAGCGCGTGTTCAGCAGGCAGACGCTGTTGCGGTAGCTGTTGGTCGGCTCGGTGACGTCCACGAACGCGTGCTCGCACCAGTTGCCGGCCATCAGGAAGAAGCGCAGGAGCACGTAGGGCAGGATGAAGGCGAACAGGGTGGGCCAGGGTGCGAGCCAGGCCAGCACGGCCATGCCGCTGTAGCCGACCAGGGACCAGGCGATGATGCCCAGCGCGACCTTGCGCTCGCCGCGGCGCCACAGCCAGCTGACGAGGTGGGCGTAGCCGACGACGGCGAAGCGAGCCCAGTAGTGCACGAAGTGCAGCAGGCTGTCCCGACGATACTCGGCGGTGCCGGACAGGTCGGACTCGCTGACGTTCTCGCGGTGGTGCATCATCCGGTGGTGGGCGTGGTAGGCGAAGGGCGGCATGCCGACGACGACGGGCAGGGCGTGGGTCCACAGCCGATCCGCCCAGCGGACCTTGCGCTTGAACACCGGGCGGTGGGCGACGGCGTGCAGGGCCAGCACGATCCGGGCGGCAAAGCCGACGAACAGGTAGGCGAGGTAGAGCGGGCCGGCGAGCCAGACCGCCCAGGTGGGCAGCACGAACAGCGCCGCGGTGAACGGCAGCAGGAAGACCGCGATCCGGGTCGCCGTGCGCGTGAAGATCACGTCGTCCGGGTGATTGAGGTGCCGGGCGAACACCCGGTCGGACAGGCGGTCGAGCCAGTCGCCCTCGGTCGACGCGCGCGGATCGGTGAGCTCGGGCAGCACATGAGCCGCAGCGGACGTCGAGATGGGGCTGTTCATGGGGCGCACCGTATCAGGGAATACAGACGGGCACGGGGCGGCCGTCGACCGACCCCCCTCGGACCCCCACAACGGAGCGCTACAAGCCCTGCAGGTAGAGCGGATCGGCGGGCTTGAGCGGCGCCTCGTAGCGCGAGCGCTTCTTCTGGCTCTCGACCCGACCGAGCACGGCGCCGATCTCGAGGGTCAGGGTGGTCGAGCCGACCCGGACCCGGTCGTCGACGAGGGGGTTCTGCTGCAGCCAGGTGCGGTACTGCACGACGCCCCGGACCTGCAGGCGCTCGGTGGGCGCAAGCGAGAGGCTCGACCCGATGAGCGGGGCCCCGACGACGTCCTTTTCCTGACTCGCCACGCAGTTCACGGAGGGAGGGCACTGCACCGCCGTGAAGGGCTGGCCGGTGACCACTGCGCCACCACCCAGGTCGACGGAGAGGGTGAACGGGACGTCCCGGCGTGCGCTGGTGAGTGCCCCGTCGAGGATGATGACCTGGACGCGCAGGTCGACCGTGGCGACCGGGGTTCCCGGCCGCATGAGGTAGGCGTCGACGCTGCTCACATCGTCGGTCAAGTCGCGGTAGACGATGGTGGGCTGGCCGAGGGGCACGAAGGCCCCGCCGCCGAGCTCCGCCGCGACGTGCCGGCTGAAGCGCCACTGCACGCCGGCCCGGGCGACCACACTGTCCGGATTGGGACGGCTGGTCGGCTCCAGCCCGCCACCGATGAACACGCTCACCACCTGCGGCGCGCGCTCCTCGGTGACCTCGACCGCGTCGGCCGCCTCCGTCTCGACCTCGGCGCCCAGCGCGACCATGCTCAACAGACCCAGGATCATCCGGCCCTCCGCGAGCCTCATCCTGCCCGGGGATGTCGCCCCCCGCCACTGCGGACTCCGCGCGTGTTACCGCCGCTCGACCCTCGCTGGAGCACGCATGGTCCCCGCAGTCTCGGCCCTCGCTGCGATGGTGGTGTACGCCGCCATCCCGTTCTTCGGGCTGGACGTGTACACCCTGCCGGTGCCGGGCGTCGGCGACCTGCCGCTCGATCCGTGGGCCATCCTGGTCGCGCTCGGGTTCATCGTCGGGCTCGAGATCAGCCGCTCCCGCGCGATCAAGCTGGGCCTGGACGTGCGGGACGTCGTCGACGGCGCCGTGGTCACCGTGCTCACCGGCTTCATCATCGGCCACGTCTACACCGTGCTCTTCTACTTCCCGGAGCGCCTGGAGACGGAGGGGATCTGGGCGATCCTCAAGGTCTGGACGGGTTTTTCGTC